>Ga0080013_1005082_pt1 | contig 12515 bp, 10 predicted proteins | sample ETNvirenome_6_85_FD_69236 | JGI IMG/M metagenome (GOLD analysis project Ga0080013, IMG submission 69236) | Marine viral communities from the Pacific Ocean - ETNP_6_85 (SPADES assembly) (version 2) | ecosystem: Environmental > Aquatic > Marine > Oceanic | place: Pacific Ocean | collected 2013-06-19 | reverse complement strand
CGGGTGCTGGAAATGGTGGAGGAACTGGTGGCCTCCAGGCTAAACCACCCTCAACATGAGAGGTTCTCCCACTTGCAATATTTCCATATCCTTCCGCGTGTGAATAATCTCCACTTGCAGTGGTTCCACTTCCCCAAGCAATAGAATTAATACCTGTCGCAGATGAACTAATGTGTTGTAAATTATCATTTACAGTTATAGGTGAACAACCATATAAATTAGATATATATAAATCTGTTATACAATCTCCTGACGTATTTCCCGTAAAAGTACTTACAAATCCACTAATACTAACAGAACCATTCTGTCTATCTAAAGTTAACGTACCACTATTTAATGTACCACCAGTTACAAATGTATCTGTCATACCAGATGTGAACCCAGTTACATTAAATGTGCCACCACTATTATTTGTAAATGTTACAATACCAGTGTTAATATCGTATGTACCACCAGTAACCTTAACATCACTAGCTAATATTGACAAGTCCGTTACAATATCAATTGTGTCGTTACGACTAGTAGTTAATTTATAATTACCACTATTAAGTGTAACACCAGTTACATATGTATCAGCTGATGTTGCAGCACTAATAATAGATTCTACATCTCTATATTTTATTGTTCCATCGGAACTATCTCTAGCTAATATCTGTGTTAAACCGTTATCATTATTAATAAGGTTAATATTAAGATTAGGTACATATACTGTGTCATTTGTTGTTCCTGTAATACCACTACCACCAATAATTACACTTCTGGTTACACCTGTATCTATAATATTGTTTTCGCCCGCAATTATACCAGAACTATCCCCACTAATCCTAATATTATGATCAAGCCCACCAAGAATTACGGAATAATCCCCATATGTACCCATAGTTGTACCTGAAGGATAATTTTGAGTTTGTTCAAAATGAATAAATGAGGTTTTTCCTGAAGCAATTATCTCATCACGATTACCTGTCCCAACAGCGGCTGGATTACGACCTCGTCCTCCAGCATGTGAATGTGAACCAGCTGCATGTGTACCTATCCCTTCAGCGTGTGAACCATAACCACTTGCAATTGTTCCACCACCTTCAGCGTGAGAATTATAATAACTTGCGATAGTATAATTACCTTCAGCGTGAGAATAATCACCACTAGCTACTGTACCAACCCCTTCAGCATGTGAAAAATCACCACTAGCTACTGTATAAACACCTTCAGCATGTGAAAAATCACCACTAGCTACTGTACCATACCCTTCAGCGACACTAAAATTACCACTTGCAAGACTACTACTATTAATAAGTTTTACTGCACTAGTACCTGTACCAGATGTCCAATAACCACCCTGTAAAGATGATACGTCTACACTAAACGGTGAAAATCCACTATTTCCACTAAAATCTAAATTAACTGTTCCTGGATTATATGTTCCACCAGTTACAAATGTATCCGCTGAAGCCACACCAATAATAGAACTTACGTCTCTATATTTTATTGTTCCATCAGAACTATCTCTAGAAAGTATTTGTGTTAATGAATTATCTACTGATGGTGTCGTATCTATATTAAGATTTGGCACATAAACTGTATCGTTTGTTGTTCCTGTAATATTACTTCCACCTAATATAACACTTCTTAATGTGTTATCTGATATTGTATTACCAGATCCTACAAATATTCCCGAACTTGTACTTCCAGTACCAATGTTATGGTCAGTACCCCCTAAAATTGCAGAATTATCACCATAAGCACCATTAATTCCAGAAGCACTTGTTTGTTTAAAATGAATAAACGATGTTTCACCACTTGCGATAATTCTATTATTACCATCATATCCTTTACCACCAGCGTGTGAAAAATCACCACTTGCGTGTGTACTACTACCTTCAGAGTGTGATTCACCACCACTTGCGATGGTATCCTGACCTTCAGCATGTGACGCTTCACCACTAGCCGTATTTTGACTTCCTTCAGAATGTGAAAAATTACCTGTTGCGTACGTATATTCTCCTTCAGCGTGTGATCCCGCACCACTAGATACACTATATTTACCTTCAGCATGAGAATAATCACCACTTGCGGTTGTATAATATCCTTCAGCGTGAGAACCATAATCACCGCTTGCGGCTGTACTATAACCTTCTGAGTGAGAACCATAATCACCGCTTGCGGCTGTACTATAACCTTCTGAGTGTGATCCTACCCCACTAGAAACGGTTTCCTTACCTTCAGCGTGAGAATAATTACCACTTGCAATAGTATCACTACTTTCAGCATGTGACGCATACCCACTAGCGGTACTATTTTGACCTTCAGCGTGTGAAGCTGTTTGACTAGCAATTGAATATAACCCTTCAGCGTGAGATTCTTCACCACTTGCAGTTGTACCATATCCTTCAGCATGTGAATCTGGACCACTTGCGGTTGTATATTGACCTTCAGCGTGTGAAAATATCTCACTTGCGGTAGTATGACCACCTTCAGCATGTGACGCATACCCACTTGATAATGTCCCATAACCTTCAGCGTGTGAAGAAAACGTTGTTGCGGATGTGGGATCAGACACCCCAGATTTATTTACCCCACCTTCAGCATGTGAACCTTTACCACTTGCAATATTCCCTAGACCTTCAGCATGTGACCAGTCACCACTTGCAGTGGTTCCACTTCCCCAAGCAATAGAATTAATACCTGTCGCAGATGAACTAATGTGTTGTAAATTATCATTTACCGTAATAGGTGAACATCCGTATAAATTAGTTATATATAAATCTGTTATACAATCTCCTGATGTGTTACCTGTGAATGTCGCCGCCAATAAAGAAGATACGTTCACACTAAATGGTGGAAAATCTGTATTACCAGTGAAATCTATAGAGGTTGTCCCACTATTATATACACCACCAGTAACGTATGTATCTGCCGATGCAGTATAACCACTAATAACACTTTCTAATATTGCGAATGTTACATTAGATGTAACACCATCTTGTACTATTGCAAAAAGATCTGCATTTTTTATTGTGGATACGCTAGGTAGTTGACTTATTTTTTTAGGTAATGGCATAATTAATACATTTTTTATATAAATATAAACTAATTTTGTTTTATTACTTAATAAATAAACCTAATTAAAAATTAATTTTTAATTAAACTATTAATCCAGGAAAATCTTTTATTAATTTTTTCTATTAAATCGTTGGTTAATATATTTTCATGTTTTTTATAAAATATCTTACCCTCAACTATATCATGTATAAATTTATAATTATAATAACTATCCATCTCAAAAATACTTTGTTTTAAATCAGTAAAATTATTTTTATCATAATCATAGTTTTCTTCACCTAAAAATTCATGTATTTGATTTAATATTAACTGTGGGTTTTCAGTTAAATCTCTATATTTAACAATGAGTATTCTATTGGAATATCCCATCTTTTGTATATCATCCAGTAACCAAACAGGTCTACCAACCAATCCCCCGTTCCCTATAAAATGTTCTACTCTCTTTTCTAAAGTGGAGAAATCAAATGTAGTCTCATCAATATTTTCTAGTAATATGGTTTCTCTATATCTTTTTTCTATCGATGATACTACATCTATTGGATCTCTATATGTCCATATAACCTTTGTGTTTTTATGTCCCAATATATCATCTAACAACATTAAATTTGTTGTCCACCCCCTAGATTTATCGAAAACAATATTTTTATCTTCATAAAACCCATTAATAAACCCTCTCATTCCTTTTCTCATCGATTCAAACTCTTCTAATCTATTATGTGTTTTAAATGTTGGGTTATGTGAAAATGTGCTTCTAATATTTCTTAATATATCTACCATAGGAGAGGTAGATGTTGCGTAAAAATTAGGATTCATATTTAATATGTTACAAAGAAGAGAAGAACCACTTCTTGGTAGTCCAGCGATAAGATGTATATTTTTCATTTAATAATGATACTATATATTCTTTTTTTAGTAAATACCGACTCACTACTAACGGCTATACCAACCCAAACCTAACCTTATTATTTTCAAAATCGGCTCGTATTATTGTAGTATCTAAACTACACCCATATAATTTAAATATTGCTGCATCACCCTCGAATGTCCCAGCAAAATTTTCTTGTATTACTAAATTATTATCTTTAACGTCTGGACCATTAACAGTATTGGTTTCAATTAATCCTTGGGATCCACCTCCCCAACTATAATTAAATGGTACCCCTTGTTGTTTTTCTCTATATTCATATAATTCTTTAAATAAAAATTCATCAAAATTTTCAACACTCCACTTCAAAAACCCATTAACATAAAAATCTAATCTACCTTTTCTTTGTGGTACACCATTTAATTCACACCCAATATATTCTTCATACGCTCTAAATCTAATTGATATGTGTATCCAATTATCACTATATATAATACCGGGATCACTATATTCTTCTGTAACAGTTGTTCCTGTAACCCATTTTTCTGTAACAGTAACCACTGTAGTTGTTCCTGTACATTTACAACCACATTGTTTATTACAATCTACAACTGTTGTTGCGGTAACTGCAGAACAAACCCCAGACATACCTATTGATCTATATCCTATGCTACCATCTGATTTTATTCTAAATCCAAGTGCGTTATTAACTATATCTAAATTTCTATCCCTTTGTTGTATTGTAACTTGAGTAATCCCAGAAAAGCAACAACATCCTTGTGGTTGATAAACTAAAAATGGGTTATTGTTTAAAACTTCTTTACTCTCTATTGGTGGCGGTAATGGGTAACCTGAAGTTGTAGTATAACCAGTTTCACCACTAAATAAGTCCCAAAATTTATTTTCTGCTCTGGTACCCATATAGAAAAAGAAACCAGTATTTCCACTATAAACATCATTTAATGTTGTTGCGGTATTCCCACTACATACATCATCATCTTTTCGTAACCAAAACATTGATGTCCACCCTTGTTCGTATCGTGTTGGTAAAACTTGGTAATTATATGGTGTTGGTTTTTTATCACTATAACATTTATATGTTATCTTTGGATCGACACAACATTTAGTTGACCCTGTAATTCCAGTACAAACTTCAGATGATGGACAATTAAACCAACTAATTGGCCAAGTAAACATATTATCACTAACATCATCAAAAAATGTTTGATCGGATAATTTAAAAAATCCTTGATAAAATCCACCACATAATCTTGAATATCTACCTTCGGTTGATCCCGTTAATGGGGTTATAGTATAATCATAGGTACAACCACTTACCCTAGTCATAAAAAATCTTGTATCTGCAGAAGATAAAAATAAAGTTGAGCCTGTAAAAGCAGATAAGAATGTTGCACCACTTGTTGATCCTGTACAATCATAAGTAATAAACCCATTATCAATACCAGTTAACCCAATATCATTTAATGTAACACCACTACCATATACTGTTGCGCCAGTCCAATCAACTAAATTATATAATGTATTTCCCGAATAAGAATCATCATCATCAATATCAATATTAATTAATAAACAACTTCCTGTTAATATTATATCGGGGTCTGGGGCATCTTTACAGTCATAACATAAAAATAAATCCCAGTAATCACTATTACTGAGTCTCATTGTTAAACAATTATCAAAACCATTTTGAAATATATTACTCATTAATTTTTAATTAAACTTGTGTGGGGTTAAATATTACCACCCATCCCTTATTCTGATATAAACAACTAATTTTAGTTTTTGCACTATACAAACTATCAGGAAATTGTTCGCCAACCACATAAATTTTATTTCCGTTTGGTATTACATCTCCATCATAAAACACCTCAAAATAAAAACCGTTATTAAACTTTTTAACTGATAAATTATAATCGTTAGTTAATGTAATTTGGTTATCAGTATATAATAATACTCTACTATTGTGTTTTCTTATAATATTACCACCACCTTCACTAGTTATTTCAAAATAATTCATAATTATATCTTTTTATTTAAATCTATTATCATATGGTCACAATATATTTTTTCTTGTGTTACCCCTGACCAGAGACCAAAACCCCCCAAAGTCCAACCAGCCGCATCAAATACTATTGAATTTGAGTCCATATCATTTACTGTAAAATTAGTATTACTACTTGAATGTGCAGCATCTAAACTAAATCCTCTATTCGTAGATGCTGCAAGTATATTCCATGGTTGGTGTATTTTATAATCAAGATTAGTTGTTATATTTAATGTGGTCGCATCTATCCTAACCACATCAACATCCACCAAAGTATCCCAATTTATTAGTGTTGTCCCCGTAAGTTGTGCATCTGTTAATACTGGTGGTTTGTCTGAACGATACATAAAACCCAAGCCGAATATGGTTCCTGCAGTTAACGCTATTGGGTCTAAATCATCATCCCAATCATCACTAGTATTGACTATAAAATTATCATCATAGAATTCTCCATCAATCCTTAATTGTGTATTAGATACAGAAGTAAAAAGTATATTATCATCGGTAACCGGGACTGTTAATAAGTCCCCTAATATACCTCTAGAAAATTTTAATTTGAAGTTTAATATATCACCATCATTTAAAGTACCTGAAGGTAATGTATATGTTTTACCTGTAAAGGTACCCCCCGTTGATGGTAACAATGTACTTCCAGTTAACATACTATTTGGGTCATCACTATATGGGTTTTGTATGGTATAAGTCCCTGTAAATCCAGTATCACCACTAAAATTCAATGCGGTATTACCTAGTGATCTTTCTGTACTACTGAAAAGGTTTCCAGATGATGATCCAGACGAAGATTGCCAACTTGCAACCCCTGTAGCATCAGATGTTAAAACTTTCCCAACACCTTCACTACCATCTACCATTCTAATTGACCCATCTACATGTAATTGGGTGGTAGGCGTTTTTGTACCCACACCTAATCTTGTATTTGTAATATCTACCGTTATACCACTTGTACTACCAAAATAAATATTACCCTCATCTAATGGATTTATATTTAAAGGTGAACAAGAATGAATATTTGACACAAATAAATCTGTTATACAATCACCAGAAGTATTTCCCGATTTAACTACTGGGTCCGACCAAGAGAATGTACTACCACTACTTGTACTTCCAGTTACTACATTACCACTCGAATCTAATCCTAAATTAATTGAAGGTGATCCGCTTCCTATCGTTCCAATATTAAGATTAGGAACATATACGGTATTATTAGTTGTTGCAGTAATATTAGAACCACCTAATATAACTGATCTACCTAGAGCCCCACTAATTATATTATCCTGCCCACCTATAATAGCAGATAGAGAAACATTACCAATTATATCATTTAACTTACCTCCAATTATGGCATTACTTCCAACACTGGAATCAGTCCCAATGAAATTCCCGATGCCCCCACCGATTATACTATAATCGGACCCAAACCCAATCAAAGCGGTACTAACAATACTATTAGCAGCACCCCCTACAATACTGTTACCGGAACCACCCGTATGCCCTGATAGAAAATTGTTTACACCACCCAAAATTATTCCACTCATCTGACCCGCACTAATAAAATGACCTCTACCACCTAATATTGCACTATAATCACATCCATCATCTATTCCTCCATCAACAGGATCAGTAATGGCGTAATGTGCAAACCCGCCTATGTTATTTACAAATAATGTATTCCCTGACGTACTTTGATATCCCCCTGCATGGGATCCTTCCCCCCCAGCAATAGTTCGTATACCTTCCGCATGTGAAGAAGTTCCCCATGCCTTAGTATCTTTTCCTTCCGCATGTGATGTGGTGCCCGTCGCTATTGTGCCCTCTCCTTCAGCATGAGAAAAGTCCCCACTTGCAGTTGTGCCTGTTCCCCACGCGATGGAATTAATTCCTGTGGCAATAGAACTAATATGTTGTATTGGATCATGTACAGTTATAGGAGAACAACCATGTAGGTTGGTTATATGTAAATCAACTATACAATCCCCTGCTCCCCCACTAAATCTTAAACTCGATAAGTCTATATCAGCCGCAGACCCACCTGTATTATAATGTAAAGATAAAGTATCGGGCATCGCAGTAGGAAAAGTACCCCCTGTCACAAAAGTATTTGTACCCGCACTAATCCCCGAAAATGGACTCCATTGGGCCGTACCAATATCATCTACTTGAGTTAATACATGTCCTATAGTACTCGCTGAAGCACCTCCTGTTACTCTTAATTTTTTTGTTGTTAATCTCCCATCTACTGTAGCATCTTCTACAGATGATATATAATCTAATGGTCCTTTATAATCTAATGTCCCTGCGGAAAAATTTTCTTGAACTGCAGAAGTAAATCCTGTGACTGCAGAATATATTGTTCCCGTACCACCTGATAAATCACCTGACACACTAAAAGGAGAATATGTTATAGTATATCCGGTATAAAGTGTTGATATAACATAATCTCCAGTCATTCCGGTTTCTGCCACAAATAATAATGGTCCAACTATTTGTGTATTAGCGCTTAGTGGGGTTATAGGTAAGGTTAATCCCGATGTATTTGCAGAAAGTATTGGAAATCCAGCCCATGTTGTACCCGAATAACTACTAAATGCTACATTATAATTTGTTGATGCACTATTAGAAACATCAAATAAGGTAGTTATACTGTTACCACTAAAAACTGCAGATTGACTAGCAACAACACCCAAAGAACCTAAAGTTGTTAAATCAGGACCAGTAGGATAACCACTAAATGGTATTCCTGTTTCTATTTTACCATCAAAACAAGCAGTATTGCCAGTAATAATCTTTGCTTGTCTAGCTAAATCTAATAAAGTAATATATTTATTTTCGCATGCCATATTTTTCTTTTATAATAAATATTTGATTTTTTGTTATATTTATATAAAAAACATTTACAATGAATAAAAGATATAAAAAATCAGATATAGATAAATTAAAAAATGAATCTGTTACCATAGAAGAAGATGAAATTAATGAATTAATTAATGCAGATGGTACAATGTTAGATAGGGATGATAATTTTAAGGCCAACACACGAATAGTTAGATCTAAGAAAACTACAGATGATTTCGTTAGAGGTGCAACACAAGGACCAGAAGCATATTTTATTTATGGTGGTCCATATTATGGAATTAATTATTCCTATACAGTAAATGAAGAAGAAACTTTAACCGAAGAAGAAGATATATACGATGAGTTAGAAGTTGTTCCTGAATTTCCACATAATAGAGATAAAAGGGCTAGAAAATACGCAGATAGAGATATTAGAAAACATTTTAATAAACCAGCACCACCATTTTATGATAATTTACCCACAGATAAATGGAGGAAACATTCTTTACCTTATGATACTGAATTTGATGTGGATTTATATTCGGAACAAGAAATGAAAAGTTTAGTTGATGAGATTATCCATAATAAAAAAAATAGTGGTGGTATGGTTAAAAGATCAAATGAACAAGGCGTTATGGGAGGGATAAATCAATCAATACCTGATATATCTGAACTTAAACAGATACATCAAAAACCAATGGTAATTAGAAAAATGAATCTTTTTTTAGATCTTATACATAAAGAAGGTTTAAATGGTGATGAATTGGCAATTGTTCTTAACCATATCATAGATAATGTTGATATCACTAAATTAAGTGATGAACACAAAGAAATAATTGGAGATAAAATTAAATATGTCAACGAGGGACAATAATAAAGGAGGAAATAGTGAATTAGAGGGTAAATTCTGGAAATGCCCTGATTATGTGCGTAACTGTTTGAGTGATGCAGTAAAAAGATATAACTATACCAATAAAAATGGAAAACCAACCGAAGGTTATAAAAGAGCAAAAGGTATTTTAGAGAATGATGAAATAGAATACAAAAATATGAAAAGGATTAAAAACTGGTTTGAATCCTTTGAAGGTGATGTTAATGATATAGAATATAGATTAAATGGTGGTAAAACAATGCATAATTGGATTGATAGTACTTTAAATAGGGAAATTAAAGCGCTTGAGGGACCAAAAAGAATAAAAATGGAAACCGGTATGTCAAACCAATTTATAAAACCACATAAAAAAGATAATAGTAAGGTTAATAATCATTCTTTAAAAATGAAGTTACCCAAATTACATAAAAGTCCTGTATCACATCAAGTGTGGACAGGTAAACCAGTTTATTCAGAAGAAATAGAAAGAATAAAATATTTAATAATATATGAATCAAAAAAATAAAAAATTATGGCAAGTAAATTAGAACAATTAGGAAATCAGTATAGAAAAGATAATATAATAAAAAACACATATCAAAATGCAGAAGGTAATGAATATAACGCAAAACATAAAAATGCGTTATCAGATGGAGATAATAAAGGAAAAGGTACTGGTGTTTTTTTAGATACTTATAATGGTGGTGGTGTAAACGATGAATTAGGTGCACCTAGTGAACCAGGATCTGGTAGAAAAGGAAATATAGTAAAAAACCAATATAGTGCAGATAAACCATATTCTCATCCTAATACTGAAGACAATAATGGACAATTTAGAGTAAAATAATAAATGAAACTTTACAATATAGCATCAAGTCTTATATTAGAAGTTGCAAGTCGAAATGATATTATGGATGGCATGCACCAAAGAAGAATAATGGAACTTTATTATGATGATGATGAAGATCCAGGAGGTAAAGGAAGAAGATGGATACAAATGTATTGTTATGGTAATTCATTAGCTGGTAACGATGTTGTAAGAGTTTATCAAGTGGGCGGAGATACTAAAACAATACAACCAGGGTGGAAACTATTTAGAGTTGATAGGATGAATAACTTAAGAAAATTAAGTGGGACTTTTGACGAAGCAAAACCTTTATTTAACCCCACAGGAGATAAAGATATGACACAAATATATTATATAACACAATTTGAAGATATAGACGGAGATGGGATACCTAATCGATTAGATATAGATAATAATAATGATGGTATAATAGATACTAACACAATTTGATAATTAAAAATTATGAATGATATAAATAAATTAACGGATATATTAAATAAGTCTAAAGCAATAATGAAAAAAACCGATGCAGAATACGGTAATACTAGTAATATGTCAAGTAATGATGTATCACAATCACAAATTTATGATGAAAAAGAAATACCTAATTTAACAGAAAATTTTATAAAAAATCGATCTAAAACATCAAATAAATCTGTTGCACCACAAGGAGGTCAATATAGAAATTTAAATAACACTAAAATGCCACAAGTTGTTGTAGATGCAATGGTAAATAACCCTATTGAAATACCTGAATCTCCATATCCTACTTTTGAATTAGATCAAGTAGAGGATTTAGTAAATGAATCACCAGTGAACCAACCAACCTTAGAAGAAATAAGACCATTACCTAAAAAAAATGTAGATACTAATAATATTAGACAAATTGTGAGAGAAGAAATAGGTGGAGTTGTTAGAAAAGTGGTGGAAGAGTATTTAGATAAAGCATTAATTACTGAAGATATACAAATTAAAATAGGTAGTACTATTTTTTCAGGTAATTTAAAACCCCTTCCTAAAAAAAGAAAAACTAAAAGAAGAGTATAAAAAAACCCTCCGAAGAGGGTTTTATAGATAGGTAATCTCTGCGTCACGCAAATGTGTTCTGGATTTTTAAGCTGATATTACCACGTCTGGTTTTCTACCCTTCAGCACCTTACTATTTTATTTAACTGAATTTTCTAATTCTTCCTTACCTTCTTTGATCTGAGATTTAGCTAACCAGAAAGTCAAATCACCAATCTTATCGATTTTTAACTTAAGAAGTTTTTTGTAAACTGCAACATCTTCTTCTTTCTTAACGTAAGGGATACCTAATGACTTTGAACAAACTGGACCAACACCTGTGGCTTGAGATCTCCAATCAGTTAAGTCCAACCCACAACACCTACAAGAAGATACGTCAGAGGTATTCATTTTACCTACCACTTGGTATGCTTTAGGTGTTTCCCTTAATACTTTTGTAACAGTAAGAAGAAAAGGTTTGAATTCCAGATCGTTATCTTCAGCAACTCTCTTAGCGATGAATTTACTAATTTTAATATTGACCTTAACATTTTTGACTTGAGGTGTTACCTCACTTTTAGAAACTAATGGTGTGGAAAAGAATTTTCCAGCTGCAACTGATTGTCTTTCAGTTAATCTACCATATTTTTTCAACCCATTCTGTAATGAATTGATGAATCCGTTATTACCTTTGTAATTTCTAACATTTGTTGTGATTTCTAATGTGCTCATAATAGTTGTTTTTAATGGTTGTTTGATATATCAAAGATACAACAAATATTTTAAACTGCCAAACTTTTTCTTAATTATTTTACTGTAGGAGCATATCTTCACACCATATTGGTGTTTTTTCACCCATATATGCACCTTTTACATTAAAATCAAAGAATTCTATGGAGTCCTCTAAATTCATCTCCTGTTCTACCATAAGAACCTCAATACATTT
>Ga0080013_1005081_pt1 | contig 12518 bp, 22 predicted proteins | sample ETNvirenome_6_85_FD_69236 | JGI IMG/M metagenome (GOLD analysis project Ga0080013, IMG submission 69236) | Marine viral communities from the Pacific Ocean - ETNP_6_85 (SPADES assembly) (version 2) | ecosystem: Environmental > Aquatic > Marine > Oceanic | place: Pacific Ocean | collected 2013-06-19 | reverse complement strand
ATTTTGATTTTTAATACCAAATTCAAATCTACCACTAGATTGAGATCTTTTACCAAAAGCAAAAAAAACATCACCAGTCACTTCAAGTGGTTTAACCCAATAAGAAACAGTAAATCCAGCGTTAAGTCCGGTTCCTGCCCCGTCATATGAATCTGGATTAAACTCAGTTGATACATAATCTAATCTTGCATCAGCAGCCGTATCACCAGTAAATGTCAAAACATAATTAAGTTTCTTTGGCTTCCCGCGAGTTCTCTTACGCCGTTTTGCCATCAGATTATCGCGCTTAAACATTTCCAACGCATATTCAAAATCCAAAAGGGCTAGTTTTTTGTTAAGATCGATAGAAAGCCAACGATCCCAATCAAGTTCTATAAGAGATGGTTCGCGCTTTTTGATTATAATTCTTATTTCTTCAAGCTTGGACTGCTTTCGAGATTGCTCTTTTATCTGTGCTAATAAAATATCGAGGCGATCATCCCATTTTTGTTGAGCCTGTTTTTGCTTTCTTTTAACGTGTCTCTCGTGAAGACGATCGTTTTCCTGTTGCTCTTTAAGAAGTTTTTTGCGCGCAGCAGTCTTTTCTTGCTCGCGGGCTTCGGCTTTCATTTTAGCAACTCGGATTGCTTCTTCCTTGGCCTCCACCTCGGCAGCGCGTTTTCTTTTTTTCTCTAAAAGCTTTTGTCGTCGCCTAATGTATTCTAAATCGTGCATTTAAACCTCTTCATCTCTTCGAGTACCCAAAAGTTTAAAAGATTGTAAGCCTGCAGGATCCCAAATACACCCAGAAGCAACGTCCCAGCCATAATACCACATGCTAGAGTATCTAGCCTCACTTCTATAAGGGCAAATCTGAATCCCAGCCCAACCATCATCTTGTACTTTTTTCCAATCTATCTGAAGCATTCCGCCACCCATGGGGACACCATATAAATTCTCGAACTGCATGAGTCCCTTTGCACTGACGATCTCATATACATCATCTGATATCTCTATTTCATAAAGATAGTTTGCTGCAGCAAGCCAATGCGGCATTTCACCGCTAACCCAATCAATCCATTCATCTCCGCAACTATACCAAAGGCCTTTAGGCTTCATTCCGGTGGATTGCTCCATTGGTCGTATATCTGTGAACTCATCTTTGGAGATAAACACGTTTTGCTTTGGATCGTTTAGGGGAACACCGAATAACTCGGTGCCTTCTTTCAGATATCCTCGCCAGTTTTCCATTAGTAGTTTCATTATTTATACCTCAACTGTGTCTGACACAATATCGTCATCGGTGATTACTACTTCTTCATCGCCGCCTATGTTCACTGTATTGTGCCCCACTACTTGACTGGTTCTTTTTTTCATTCTCTCTATTTCTCGATTAAACTCTCTTGTAAAGGTCATTGCCAGTTTATCATAATAACCAGCAACGAACTTAAAGAAACTATATGCTGTCCACATTTCTTCTGGGGAATCCATAAATTTGATCTCTACTTTGAGCCAAACTCGAACCATCACGTTGTCGCCCAGTGCACTAGTGAGATATTTTAATTTAACTCCTGGCATATCCACAGCCATTTCTTTTTCTTCATATTCAGAGCCAAACTGCAACTGCAGTTGGTTTTTGGCACTACGGTGTGCTCTTTCCCATATTTCTTCTAATGAACCTCTGATAATCGTTTCCAACTGATCTTGCATTGGGATCTCTCTACGGTTGCTACCGAAATCCCTATAATCTTCCGGCACAGGAAGATCAAACAAAGAAATCATAGTGGCATCGCGGTTATATTGGTCGACGTCGACTACTTTAATCGATACTTTATCGCTTTTTTTGCTGGCTTCAACCATTTTGTCGAATTGTTCGATTATATCCGACATCGCCTTTCCGCCTGTAATAATCTCAGGAAGCAACTGGTATATCACAGACATAAGACCAGAATACTCAGCATCGTTAGAAAATATATTAGATATGTATTGGATCGTCGACTCCGCATCATCAGCGTCTGTAAATGTTCTAGGTTCTCCCCAATTACCTCTTTCCGCCACACTGAATGAAATATAAAGTGTGTCGGTTATCACGGTCATCTCTAGGCTACGCATAGTCACATACGAATTGTGATCGATGCCTATTTCGTTCCACAAGTCTTCCTCAATATCTTTCGGGTATTCTAGTTCTTCGCCGGTTTTATAATCTTGATATCCCTCCTCTATTCTTCCTGACATAGCCTCCTCAAGCCGTTCAACAAGTATTTCTCTTAGATTTGTATCGTCGCCTTCCCAATCTATGAAATTGTTGTTTAAAAGTGCTCCTACTTCCTCATCTAGATTAACTTGAATGCGCACATCTCCAACCGGCGTCAGATGACCCGGGTCATATTCATCAAAGTTGGCAAAAAATGATATCCATTCCGTGTCGAATTCATTATTTTCATCGACTCTCTTGTATAGTTCACGAAACGAATTCTCTACGGGCGGATTTTTCTCCGCATGATCATATATCGCTTCCATAATCTTTTTAGCAACAATGAGTGCCATACCCGATTCACTATGCAGGTGCTCTGCGAACTCTTCCCAATCTTGTGTGGGTTCTTGATATGGTTCATCGTGTCTATCCCAGAACATTTCGAATGTTGGTCCCGGCCCCACTTGAACTGCCATTTGTCGAAAATCGTCGTCAGCCCTCAAACCATCATCTTTAATAAAATAAAATACTTTTTGTTCATTGCTTGTATAGTCATCGAAATATGAATTTCCTGGCTGGGCTATACACCAACTAGTTTTTTTGCCAAAGTAGCAAGAAGCCTCTAAGGTATCAGGTCTAACTACAAAATATCGATCATCTTCGTATATTACAGTTCCCTCACCACTATCCGTTAACTCTGTTGTTTGAGGATCTTCGCCCCTTTCCTTTTTGGACTTTGCAATTCGCGGCATTATAACATCTGTATGAATTGCCATATCAATATGTTCAATATTTTTATATTGATTTAGATCTTTATTTTTTAAGCGAGGTCTAAACTCCAGAAATTTATCAACAGCGTCTATAATCTTTTCTGCTTCCGCCTCTTGAGCAATTATATGGTATCTATCTAGATCTGGAACGGCTGCAAGTTGCTTTGCCATCCACCCTAAGTGCTTATAGTTGTGTTCTTCATCGTTTCTAGCCAGTGCCTCTAGATTATCCTTCGGCAAAGAAGCATATTTCTTAAAAACGTTCTCTTTTCGACCCTCCATAAGCAAGAGTTCTAATCTTTCTTGATATTTTTGCTCATAAAGGCTTTTTTTTGATAAATTTTCCATTGCTTTTTCAATGTCCTCTGGTTTTATGCTTAGATCTTCCATTTTTTTATATTTTTCGAGTGTTACCCACTTGTGATCGCTGTGCTCAACGAATCCTGACTCTGGATTTTCCTTAAATTCGATATTTCCCGAATATTTTTTTGTAATAAAGAAATTTCTGAAGGAATTCGACACTTTCGCGGGTTTCAGATCGCTAACTTCGAGATTTGTCTCTTCCAAAGCCTCTCTTATGGCGGCTTCCTCGAAAGATTCGCCTTCTTCAACGTGTCCGCCGGGTAAATCCCAATGCAGAGGGTGTGAAGGGGCAGTTTTTGTCCGCTTAATTATCAAAAATTGATTGTCATCATCCAAAATGATTACATTTGCTACTTTTTTCTCTGCCACAAGACATCCTCACATAGAATATACTATAAATAGTTGGGTTGGGCGTGTTAGATTGCCTCAAATAAAAAAAAGACGACATAACTGTCGCCTCTTAATATGTATCTGTGATTAATTCTATTTTATTACACGCAATATATATTATTTCCGCGCTGTTTATACAATAAACCCTAAAATGAGCCATGTCATAGCTCTCTGTCATCGGGTGGCCAAGCGAAGATAAACCGGAAATAGCGCCATAGCCATGAGTTTCTATCAAATCACTTACAATAATGCCTAAAAACTCCTCTTCCTCTACTATGAAACCACTTTGAGTCGTCATAGAAAAACTTTCAACTGTGTACTTTACCAAATCTCCCTTTTTTATGAAGTTGTAAAATTCATCATGATGTAAGTTTTTGGGCATTTTTAAATTTGAGAGTCCATCCACTCAACCGCTGCAGCATGCGACTTGAAAAGTGGCGAGACACCTAACAAATATTGGCAAGTTCCTGTCTCCATAGCAGCCCACTGCCACTTCCATTCGCTTTCTTGACAAAAAATCATACCAAACTGGGTATTCTTGTTGGCCATTGCGGCTTTGTTAAGGGTTTTGAGGTGCTCGCGGAACACTTTTGAGCGTTTTTGGTGTAAAACTTCTTCCGGTCGCATCGCATTATCATCTCTTTGCTGCGGAAGGTCTGCTCGAATCAGTGTATATTTTGTTTTTTGTTGTTTTGGGGTGAAAGTCGGCTTAATGTGTTTTGTAAAAAACTCGAAAACCAACGATTCGTCGGCATATTCAAACGTTTGCATCGGAAATTTTGCTCTCTTTCCATTTGCAAAAATTTTGTATACGTTCCAATTAGTTGTAGTCATTTTTTCTCCTGTGGTATTCTTAGTATACCATTTTCCAGGCAAATGATCAAGTAATTTTCTTCAATATATGGAGGCATATACGATCCTAGGATCCAGTGTATCATCCAGTAATATGCCTCCTCGTCGGTTATATAGATTTTTCTTTTCTTTTCTAGCAGAATACCCATGGAATTGGTTTCTGGATCAATTATTAAATCCCCTATTTTGGGCGACGATATCATTTTTGAAGTTGTACCATTCTTTCTGAGGGAGATTTAAAATAAATTTCTCATCAATATCGTGAATTTCTTCGCAATCTAAGACTACAGCTTGTAATATATTTATTTCTTCCTCTTCTATAAATAGGTTCTCACCGGGCAAATAGGGAAGCATTGCCCAAAATCCGATTATATATTTCATTTTCTCTATACCTTTATTCGATCGATAATGTATGGGTGCTGGAGAGACAAGTCTTTATAAAGTTTTTTCAAGACTTTTTTAGCAATATCACCCATTTGGTCTTTTGTGGCCTTGTTACCGATAACTTTTTCTATTTCTTTTTCTATAATATCTTTTGTATCTCTGCTCTTAAGAGTAGTTTGGATCTCTTTTGAGATCATATCTCTGATTTCAGTTTTATCATCTCTTGTGAGTTCTTCTAAAATCATCTGTTTGAGTTGTTGTTTTGATATTTTCACTTTATTGTGCCCCTACCTTGGCTATAAATACTATAATAAATACTATTGAGACAAACAAAATGCTAATAACCGCATCATGTTTTTTAGGATGAAACTTTCCTAAAATGAATAAGAGCGGATATTCCGTCAATATCCACCACACCGCCTCAATTTTATTTTCAAAAACTAAATCTCGAAATGAAATCCGAGATAATATTTGATCCCACCTTAGAGATCTAAGATGTTCGTCGTTATAAATGTTTACTCGTTTCTTACCCAATCATTGAAATGTTACTTAGATAAGTAGTTTTTCAAAACCGCTTTTAGTTCATGCTCTACATAATGATTTAAAAATTCATTCTTGTCGCCAAACATATCTACCAACTTAACCATTTCTGGATATGCCCCCACACTATCTTCTGGGTAGTGTCCCATAAAGTCTAGCGGGAAAAGATAATCATCATCTTCAAATCCGTACTCCGCCTTCATATCTTCTCTAAAAGATAAATATTCATCAATAAAAACTTTAAGTTGTTCGGGAGTCGTGAGAGTCTTTGCTTTTTCGCGAAGAGCGCTCAACCTATCCTTATCCTCTTTATCATAATAATATCGTTCATCTGAGTATTGGCCAAGTTTGTTTGGGGCCATAATCTCTAAAATGTCAAAACTTCTTGCGACGGTCGCGACGGCTAACCTTTCAGCCTCTTCATATTGTTCCGGCACACCATAAGGAGCAAGTTGCATGCCCTGCATCACGAGTTGGGGATCTTCGTTATTCAATAAATCGAGTATTTTTTCTTGATTAGAGTATTCCCGATCTTCTTTCAAATACTTTCGCCAATTTTCAATTAAAAGTTTCATGTTGCACCTCATCAGGATTTCTATATGATCGATATCTCGACAATGTATAGCCTTCATCCGTGCGGCCTTCTCCTGAGAGAATGTCAAATATATTGTCGAGAAGCTGCTTAATAAGTTGTGGATTTTCAATTTCCATCAATAGAGAATCTAATATCGCAAATAACTGTTTGAGCAATTCTTCATTATTATTAACATCGTGGTCATTATATAGTTTTAAAGCCTTCAATATCTCTTCTTCTGTCTCATCAACACCTTCATTCAAGTATTGACGCCAATTTTCCATTAGTAATTTCATTTTGTTATGCATTATACCTCGACATAAAAAGATAATTAAAGCCTCCCTCCAGTGCATCTAGGATAGTTCTTTGCTTAACACCTAATTGCGCCAGGGCGGCTAATACCTTTACATGATTATCTTCAAGCTCTTGTAGACCGGATGGCTTAGACTCAATATTATAAGAATAGTTTAAAGGATCTCTATCTTTGTGTAATACACAATCATCTGACGTATCATCCGGTGTTTTTTTCTGATCAGAATCATAGTCGTCAAAAGGCTCTTTTTCAATATTCTCCGAATCAGCCCTTTTGCTATAAATCGACCATACCTTAGCTGCCGATGGTCTCACTATCATTCTATCAGATGTTAGACCATCAACATAGTACAGAGCGGCTTCGTATGCAGTCGGACCTAACTTACTATTTTTTTTTGATGCTGAATTTGTTACCTCAAGGGCATTGTTACATTCACCCTTGTCCCAGTTAGGTTTAGCAAATCTAACTCCGGCTACAACTTCTATTATTGCATAGCCATCCAATATCTCGATAATACTATTCGGCTCTTCGAGCTTACTCGGATCATTCTTCTTCCAAAATTCAATTTTATCAAGGATTTTTTTGGCGTCATAGACAACTATAATTCCATGATCCTTTTTCATGCCAAGATGGATTCCAAGGCCTTTACCTGCTGCTTTGTCAATCGGGTTGTTTTCATTCAAATACCCTCGCCAATTTTCCATTAAAAGTTTCATATATAATACCTATCAATCATAGTTCCTATCAAATCTGGCTTGATCTATTCCGTGTCTACCGCCTTTTTCGAAACGATTCGGAACAACCGCTTCTGCAGCATCATCAAATGCGCGGACGAGGCTTTTTACAAATGTGTATTTTTTCTTGAGCGAAAGGGATACAAAGTCCTCTTCATTTTCAAATTCAACTAGAATCGATGCGACCTTACCGAAAGAATTTTCGTTTACAACTTGATAATCTTTAATATAAAACCCAGATGCTCCGCCTTCTGTTTTCGAAGCCTCTTCATTTAACTGCTCAACAATGGCCTCTGCCTCAGCAAAGGTCCAAAATGAGTCCAACTGTCTGGAGGCAAGAAGGGGAAGATATATTCTCCAAATTCGTAATTTTTTAAAGAGTTCGTGATTCTTCTTAATCCACTCTTCATTAGAAAGATCTTTATTGGTTTCATCTTTATCAAAAGTCCTAATTAAAGATAAAGCTTGACCGCGATGATCGGGAGTATACCATAAATCCGCAATGCGCTCACCGTGTTGTGAGATGATATCATCGATCGAAGGTTCATCCTCATCTTCCGTCAAAAATTTCCTCCAATTTTCAAGTAATAGTTTCATTAATGCAACCCCTTCGTAAATTCCGATCGCCATGCTCTAAGCTTTTTTCTAAACTCATTTAATCGCACAATCTCATTTTCGTATCTTTCTGCATCTTGCTGTGTCAGTTGCTCCTCATCAAACCCCGGCTCGGCATGGAGTGCGACTTGATGCGCTAGATTGGGGAGTATAGGTAGCCCCAGAGCCTTCTTTTTTAGGTAGTCGGCTCTATCTAAGGCGATAGATATTTCTCCCAATACATCCTCTGCCAGATTATAAAGTGATCGTCCATAAGACTCTTCTTTTATTTTATTTGCCAAGTTTGTAGCTTTTTCCCAATCTTGGTTTCGAAGAGCATCATTTAAATCATTTCTATTCCAGTCAATATTGCCTCTTTCATCATTAGCGGCCATTGAAGCCATTTTTGCTTGACGATCTTTTTGCAACCTAGGCCTACGAGCTTCCGGCACCATGGGCCGAACTTCTTCATTTTCGGTTAAAAATTTCCTCCAGTTTTCAATTAAAAGTTTCATTTTTAATAATCACCACCCAGGTACATCTCCACTTCTTCCGGTATTTGAGACATTAAAGATTCGTACTGCTTGACCCTTTCTTGATATTTCGCGATTTCAGCTTCGTATTGCGCTACCCTATCTGGGTCGGGGTGTCGGTAGTCATCGATATATTCTGCTAGCAGATCTTTTTGCCGCTGCAGCCATCTGCGGTCATTAAAGAGTCTCTCCCAGAACCGGTGCTTAAGCCTAGGAAGAATATCTGCAGACTCCGGCGAATATTTCGCTAGCATTAATGCCATTTCTGGCGAGTCCCCAAGCTTTGATATTTTATCCCAATCCGACTCCTCTTCATCATCAGCCTGATTACGAAGCTTCGCGAAGCGCTCCGCATTGCGATCCAGTTGAGCAATATACTCATCTTCATCCCAGTCGTCATTCTCTTTAAGTGCCTTTTTGACTTCTTCCTTGATAATACGCTTTAAAGCGGCTTTTGTGATTTTCACAATATTGTTCCCTTTATATCGATAGTCTTAGTTTGGTATTACCTTGCAAATACGTCACGGGTTCTTGGATCCGAATATTTCCCCTGATCGACATTCATTTCAATTTGCTGTACAACCGAATCAACCGGTTCTCCTGCGGCCGCTAAGTCTCCGACATCAGTCATTGCCATGAGAAATTTTTCTCTAGTTGTCACATAAAGACCAGTAATTTGGTACCCGGCTTCTAGCTGCCTAATCATCTGCGATATTCCCGAATCGTATTGTTTTTGATCCACGTTTTGTTCTATCATTGCTGCAGCAGCCTGTACATCCCCACCATTGGCTTCAACTTCCATAGCCATATCTCTTACTGCCTCCAAAAAAGGCTCCCTGCTGGTAACGTAGAAGCCTTTATACAATGCTACTTCGTTAAGATATTTCTGTCTTCTGCTTTCCTTAAGGACCTCTTCCTTGATAATGCGCTTAAGAACGGCTTTTGTGATTTTCATATTATATTCCTTTTTAACCGCATTGCGGGTTCTCGAATATAAGTAGTTTTGTGGGTCGTTAAGTCTGCAAATTATTTTCTTTGCTTCGAAGCAAGGTTTGTTTAAACTTCGATCGATATGCATCGATGAGGGCAATTGCCTCTTTAAATTGTTTCATTACGCTATTAGCGTTTTTAAGATTTGGTGATGTCCAACACACGACGCCTTCTTTGTGCTCATTTCCGGGGTAATGGCGCTTAATTGCAATATGTATTGTGTACTTGTTATCTAGCATTTTTTCTCCTTTAGTTATTTTAAATAACTTTTTTCATTATAACATGAATTTCAATATTTTATAATTTTTTTTGGGCAGTTTTTTTGACTTTGCTAATCCCCACTATAATAGTTGATAGTGGCGGGAGTCGGTGCTTTCGGGCGTTAAATGGCTATTGTATTAGCTAATAGGCGGTTTTGGTAAACGCAAAATCTGTAAATTTTTGGCGCGTAGCGTGAATGTACTTAGGCGCGCCTCGCGATACCCGGCGTTACCGGCGACATACATTCCGGTAGGAGGGGGGTAGGGGGGTGGTCGGTAGTGGTGGTTACAGTTCTGTTATGTTTATGGTTTCAATTTGTTCCCTTGTAACATAGTCTGTTTCGCCTGTGCTTATAATGTATATTTCATAACACTCTCTGATAACACCGGGTGGATACACTTCTATTATGACTGAGAGTTCAGGACGTAAAGTGTAACCGTGATTGTTACCTACCTTGTAACATAAGTCTCCTATGTGTAACGTCAATGGATCACCTCGTTAAACTGGTCGTCATGCAACAAGCGTATCATCTGCTGTTCCGTTATCTTATATAACTTCTCTGTTATATGCGCATTGTGACTATCGTGCATAACATAGAAACTATACAACCATCCATCTCTGGACTCTCCAAGATACACCATCAATATCATACCATCCAGATCCTGTGGATTATACCGATATTCGTATAAATTGCCTATCTTTAAAAACGTCGATGGTACCGGCATAGTTATAGGGGTCCGCCTTATAGAGAGATAAAATATTTAGGGACATGTGACGCTGGCACACCAAATGTAACACCGGTGCTGCAAGCGTATAGCGTTACAGAATACGTTAAGACCTCGATGACCACGAATAAAAGCTCTTGTTCCTTGCCTTTAAGCAGTTGTCCATTTGTATACAAAGTGTTACTCCGCCTTATAGAGAGATAAAAGTAGCGCTGGTTCTATTATAACATGTATACTGCATGCTGTCAACGTATATAATAATGTTACGGTGTCGTCGGGATCGTCGGAAACGTGCTGTTTACCGGGCTTTGGCGGGTGTTACGCGGGCGTAATATGTATAAAGCCATCACCACACTCGCAAACTTTTTAAAAGCAAACAATGACCCGCAGAACCCGCGCATTCCTATATATCACATTAGATTAACGCTATATACCCTCTCTATACATTTTTGTACATACCACTGGCTCCATACTTCTTTAATTGTTCTACCAGTATTGATGTTATATAAACCATAACGATGGCCATCATCACTAACGGTTGCATTTCTCGCAACACATGATACGACAATATACGTTTGTGCCTCTGCATTATGTCTGAACTTTACCATATCACCTACGTTAAACTTTATTTCTTCTGGAGTCTCAGATGTCTTGTTCTCGTTACGCATTATGCAACAACCTTCAAGTACCTTTCAGCGTACTCTTGTGTTATAAGAAACGTCTTACCTGTCTTCATTTTCATTAGCTTAAACCGGCACGGTCGCAAGCCCGGAAAGTGTTCGCGTGCGGATATACTAACAATAACAGAAAGAGCAGATCGCATCCCCCCACTCTTATCCTTTTCTGTTATTATATCACCGACTTTAAATTCTTGTTTCTTCACTATGCAATAACCCTCAAGTACCTATCGGCAAACGTTTGTGATATAAGAAACCTCTTCCCTGTCTTCAGGTTCATTATCTTAAACTGTCGCATAGCCGAGAAGGTACCCGGAGGCGCGGATATACTAACGATAACGGAAGGAACAGATGATAGTCCCTTACTATTGTCCTTCTCTATTATTATATCACCAACTTTAAATTGTTGTTTCTTCATTGTGTTTTTACCTCTCTGATACTCTGTGTTGTTATGCGTATTGTTTCTCCAGTCTCGACGATGTAGCAGCCATATGACTCAAACCAGCCATAAGCCTTTGTGCATACTGCCAGTGTCCATATGGCATCACGCGCATTCATAGAATAACCAGAATGTATATACTTGCCATCAACGACACATCCATTGATTTCTACCATCTCGCCTATGTTATACTGTTTCTTCATTCGTTACCTTCTTGATGTTGTGTAAGTGTACATGTTTTAATTCTTTGCTCTCCAGAACATAACAATCAAAGGACTTCTCTATATACTCTCTTACGCATACTGCTAAAACCCAATCATAACAGTTATGTTTACTCCAAGTGTATATCTCCACGATATCCCCGGGTTTAATCCGATTTTGCCGCAGATTCAGTATTCGGACCTGTTGTTTCATGCTACAATTTCCCAGTTATGATGGCCTAACCACCACCTCTCCTCTCCATTCAATAGGTTTCTACAGAGTATCCAAGGAGTCGCGCCATGCTTGGTTCCAACGTACAGAATAGCCCACATGGGGCCAGCGTAGACAGTGCTACGCACTATATTACCAATTTTAAATTTCTTCATTATGTTTTACCTTTTCTGATACTCTGTGTTGTTTCATGCTACAATTTCCCAAACATCAGTACCCAACCACCATTTCTCCTCTCCATTCGATAGGTTCTTACAGAGTATCCATGGATCGGCGTTGGACTTATCGCCGATGTGCAGAATGGTCCATAATTCTTGTTTGGTCATACTATTCTTGAAATCATCGCCATCCCAAGATTTCATGGGCACACCCTGGAGAGTATCATAGCGCACTATATTACCAATTTTAAATTTCTTCATTCTTTAAACTCTCGGAGATAGGTGTGGTGAAGACAGTGATATAACTGTGTTGTAAAGCTATAGATGGTGATACAGTCATCGGGGTGCTCCCGAGAACGTTCGACAACCATGAAGGCGTTAAAGTTCTCAGGAGGATTCCACTGTGTAAGATCGTTGTTTTGGCCATAGAAGTCTAAAGTTACTAACTGTCCAGCTTTCCAGTAGTCAACCGGCTGTGAGTAATTCATAACTTAAGGCTCTCGACTAAACCGTCTTATTGCGACGTTGGCGGCGGAGTTCGGAGCGGTCGGCAAGATCGGCGAAGAAAGCATCATAATCGTCGTCGTGCTCCTCATCGAGCCAATCGTGGCCATCA
>Ga0080013_1005079_pt1 | contig 12523 bp, 12 predicted proteins | sample ETNvirenome_6_85_FD_69236 | JGI IMG/M metagenome (GOLD analysis project Ga0080013, IMG submission 69236) | Marine viral communities from the Pacific Ocean - ETNP_6_85 (SPADES assembly) (version 2) | ecosystem: Environmental > Aquatic > Marine > Oceanic | place: Pacific Ocean | collected 2013-06-19 | reverse complement strand
TAATCTTCCGAACTGTTTACCAGTTTGTCTTCCCTGCTGTATAGCACGGTCATCAGCTGAGTTGTGATATTGTTTATTCTGTTCAATATTGCTTTCCGTTTTAGCAATGAGAGATTTCAGTAGATTGTTCGTTTCTGTATTGTCTGCTGTTCCACCTCCACCAGCCGCACTGGCGATTCCCGGAGCCATCAAGACATCGTCATTAGATGTTCCTTGAAACAACCCGCCTTCAGCTGTCGACACCATCGGGCCACCGCCTGCAGGGGCGACCAAATCACCAACTGATCGAGCTTTACCTACTGCTGAAAACATTGCTGCTATCCCGGTGGCCGCTAAAGCGATTCCTGCAATTGCTCCAAATCCCAAAGTCACAGATGCCAATTTAGCTCCCGCTTCAGACCAAGCAGCTACTGAACTTATCATACTGGCAACTGCCGCTTGCATAGATTTGATTTTCCATGCTACTAAAAATCCAATTAACGCGGGACCCAAACCTATCGTTGCATTCAATACATCAACTAATCCACCAACTAAACCTACAACAAAATTCAATGCTGGACCGACTGTAGCTGTTAGAGTAGCTCCTAATGATTTTAATTCACCCATTAATTCTGATACAGATGATATCGCGTCTTCTCCGACTAATTGTTCGAATCCTTCCTGCTCTGCCAACTCACCAGCTAACGTCACTGCTTTATCTTGATTTGCAACAAACTTCGCCATTTGATCAACCCCGACACCGATCGAATCCGCTAAAGCTTTTCTCTCCAGAGCATTCAATGCATTGAATTCCGCTTCAGTTCCGAGTTGCTCCACCACTGCCGCCATCGCTCCTTCGATATCGTTATTCAGAGCTAATTCACGGGCTTTTTGATAATTCAATTGCCTGCCCAGCATAACAGATGCTTCCATTTCGGCTTCCAACGATGTTTGAAAATCCAACAATCCGTCCATGATTCCAGCAACATCATCGAGTGAAACTCCAAGTTTCTTAGCTTGAATTGCCGCTAACGCGATATTCTTTCCACCATCCGCTGTAAATTTAGCCATCGATTCTGACGATTCCGCTATATCTTTCAATACGGCAGACGGCGCTACACCTTCAGCCGTCGCTAACATCTCGGTCTGTTTCGCTAACTGGATCGCACCTTCCGTTGATAATCCAGCCATCGTTTTCAACTGACCGACTAGAGCCGCACCGTCATCCGTCGACATTCCGAGTGCTTTCGACATATCGGCTATTTCGGGTGCGAGTTTTATAGCTTCACCGAACGCAACACCATATTGAGATGCTAACACTTCTGCCATTTCGCCAGCCGTACCGGTATCGTAACCCAGTTTAGCCATCTCGGCATCAGCTAACATTAAATCAGAACTGAAATCCCGTACACCGATTGCACCAAAGGATTCACCAACAGCATCGAGTTGATCAGAAAACGATTTCAATATAGCAGCTGCGGCCATCAATATTGCAATTAAGGGTGTCTTTATTAATGTTTCTTTAAAGTCTTTCGCACTCGACAACATCCCGCCCATCAGATCGTCTCCGATCGATAACGCTTGGTTCTGCAGTTCTTGAGCTTTTCCGATTGAAACTTTCTCTTCTAATTGTTTCTGAAGAGCCACGAATCCTTCCTCACCCAGTGCTGACTCGTACTTCGATTTATCTAAAAGCATTTTATTTAATCTATCTTGAATCGCCTCTTCATCAGCAGTACCCTGGGCTAAATCATCTTGAAATGACTTTACCTCTTCGAGTGTAGCTAGTTGATCCTGATCTAATTTCTTACCTGAATTCAATCTCTTGGCGATCAGCTTAGCCATATTGCCTTCAAGTTCAACGGATCTAGATAACGTTTTAGCATTATCTTTTGTCGACATGCCGATGACCCTAGATTTTTTCAAACGTTTGTCAGCTAATTTTTGAAATTCTTTACCTAAATCCACCTGTTCCTGAGATGGTTTAAGTGCTTTTTCCTTTAGAGCAGCAATTTCTTTGTTAACCTTTTTTTGGTCTTCTAATGTCTCTAGTATTTTTGCCTCAGCCTGTTGATACGATTTTGATGATTTGTTATGAGCACTCTTTACCCTACCCTGCTCTTTTATAAGTTCAAGATTTTTTCTATGGATTTTGTTTAATTCAAGCAGTCGTTTTAATTCATCAGCCATTACATCTCTCTATTATGAAGTCCTGGTATATTCACTTCCGTACTTCGCTAGTGCTTTTTCAATAGCTGATTCTGCATCAGCTTGTTTCTTCGCTACATCAGCCCATGCGGCTTTGACTTTCGGATCATTGGCTACTTTCCTGTTCTTGGCAGCTTTCTCGAGATTCTTCACCCCATCGGAAAGTTTTTTTATTAACCTTGATAAGAACGATTCAGTCATGATGTTCTTATGATCCATATATGACTTTTTACTCATGTCGAGTTCTCCAGTTTATCATATATAAATATCAAGACAGTGGATTATTTTTTGAATTTAGATGCCATTCCCGGGTGGGTAGTTTTAGATTTCTTACGAGCATTTTCCATTTCAGCTCGTTCTTTTTTCTTCGCTTCGACTAACTTACTGATATAGAATTTTCTCAAATAGACGGGCATTTCGTATACATCTTGATGAGTGAAGCCCTGTCCGTAATAGACGAGTGAGAATATCTCGTCGTGTATCTGGGGTTTATGCTGCGGTCTTAGGCCAAAAAAACTCGACGGTCATCGGTATATCAACCGTGACCACATCACCTCCTAACTCGATTTCTTGCTTCAGTTCAATATCTGGGGCGACACGACCCATTTCCTGACGTAGGAAAAATGAATCTTTTGATAGCATGTTGTTGACAAAATCTGCAATGACAGGTTTACCCTCTTCACCGTTGACTGAAATGATCGAGTGTTTCAATCGCGTGGTGAGTTCCGGTACTACTTGTGTACCTGTCTTTTTATATGATTTTAATTCTTGATCGATTATCCGCTCCTCCTTCCCTGTCAGGAGTTTGAATTTCACTTCAGCTTTTGATGCCGGGAGAGTGATGACAAATTCATTGTTGTCTAAACTGACATCTTCCGGAATGGTCTTGAACGGACAATTCGTTAGATCAAATATATGTTCAGATACCTCTTGTGTGTTCGGATCGGTAACGGTTGCAATATATTCTGGTCCGTATGCCAGTACTCTAGCTGCAACCATGATTGCATTTTTATCACCTAAAATCAAATCATCTAATTTTACATCCGGTGAAGCGATAAGTGCATTCAACAATGTATCGATCACAACACCCTTTTTGATCAGATTCTGAGAAGTCAAAATATCTTCTTCTCTCGCTGTCATGTATTTGATTTCTATCTTGCCATTTGCAAGTGGGCTGTCTGTGGGATAAATCTTTCCCTGACTCGGAAGATCTATAACTTCTGTAGGGAATTTATTTTCGTTTGCCATAATGATAACCTCTTGATATTTTTAATTAGAACTGTAATATTGCGTAGTCGTACCTTAGAGTTAATGCGATTTCAACTGGTTCTGATACTGAAAAATCTACTGTTCCGAAATTAGCTGATTGGACGTAACATCCTTTTAATGACCACTCTTCAATCTTATCACCGACGGGACCGAGTAGGTTGATCGTGACATCCTTCTTATAAAAATCTGAATATCCATCCCGACCTGTAACTGATTCATGTGATAATCTGATCCACTCCATCGCGGCCTGTGCGGCTGATGGTACGACTGGATCGTATAACGTGATATCGAGTGGCTGCCATTGGGTTTTACCTTTGACGTATCGGACAGTATTCATATGATGGAGAGCGACTTCTTCGGATTCGATCGCTGGTCTGTTCCCAGCTTTTATCATATATGCCGGCATGCCGTCGATAGTGAAGATGAATCGATTTTGAAGTTTCGGTTCGAACGGTGTATACATTATTTCTTGAGCGGTTAGCAATTCAGCCATTTTATTTCTCCAAAGTTTGTTTAATTATCTGTATATAAATATCATTCATATGTTGTTTTTATTCTGGAAATGTCGCACCAGTGGGTTGAACTGTAAAGTCCAGAATGATAAATTCAGCTGTTCTGGTCGGTTGAATGAATATCTGTCCATACAGGATATTTCTATCAACCAAATCCGGTGTGTTATTCGAATCATCCATTACAACTCTGAAAGCATTCAGACCTGAATTCGACTGAACCTGTTCCATATACGGATTCACTATATTGAGAAATCGATTTCGCGTCATTGCAGTGTTCTGTTCAAATACCAAGAATCTTGAAGTACTGGCAATGAATTTCTTCAATTTGATAAGCAATCTCCTGACATTAACTCTATCGAGTGCAGAAGCTTTCTTCTGTAATGTTTTCTGTCCCCACACACATATGCCTTGTCCGGGAAATGTAGCGATTGGATTAACATTACTCTCATATAGAGTGTCACGATTAGCATGTGTGAGTTTTCTCTCTGCTTGAATCGCCATATCGATTCCACCACGATTCAGACCAGCTGGGGCGAACCACGGATGAGCTACTTTATCATTGAAAGCATAAACCCCACCCATAACGGTTGAAGGTGGTACCCATCTGTTCGCACCGGTTTCGGAATCTGCTATCTGGATCCAGGGGTAGTACATCGCACCATAACTTGAATCTCTCGTTTCCGCTTCAGTTGTAGCTTGCGTGATTGCACTATTGTATACAGTCGGGTCAGCTACGACGAAACAGTCTCCACGACTTTCACACATATCGATCGCCTTACTGACTATTCCGCTACCGTTAGTGCCTGCATCAATCACTCCTGGCATCAGGACTAAATTGATATCATATTCATCTTGATTACTCAATAGATTGATCGCATCTTCATAAGCTGTTCCACCGGTATTGCTCCCCATAGCGAATCCTTGATTATTATCATCTGCTATACTGTCATAAAAACTATATGGGGCAGAATTTGTTCCTTTCCTCTGACCCTGTGCATCAAATCCGGCATATCCATTCGATCCACCTGAGAACGAACCACTGCCTATACCTGGTAGAGAACCTGTAGCAGTAGCTATTCTGACATCACCATTTTCATCTAAATAATTTGGAGTGGATTTGTTTACTTCTACTCTGACGTACTTTGATTTATTCGGATACGAACCTGTGGGTTGGAGATACGGATCTGTTCCTCCAGAACCTCTCAGAGCCATAGCAGAATCACCGATAACTTTCGCTATATAATTCTGTTGATTGGGATCCAGGCTGACGTTATTCCAAGTCTCCACTGTTTTCTTTCTCTTTATACTGTCGTCGCCTCGACGTATAATAAGTGAAAACGTTCCCTTTTTCGGTTGCTGACCAGTTACTTCCCATCTCAAATTATCTGCTGAACCTGAATTGGTTAATACATTATTTCCACCAACGACGGCTGCAACATCTGCACCAAAGGTCGCTGGTTGCCCGGTATTCATCAATGCACCATGTGAAAGGGTATGAAGTGTAAATGATGCCATGGAAGCCGAATATATTAGGTTCGATGATCTTACTGATGCTGTGTGATAAGTCCCATCAGGTGTACCTATTGGTACAAATGCTTTTGCGGTAGTATACGCACCGTCGAGGATCCTAACCACCGTTAACGTTCCAGAATGTTTTAGATATTCTTTCGCGGCGTGTGATGTCAGATACTGTACGGAACTACTCAGATGTCTATGCTGAACATCTCCGAACGTGGCCTGAAAATCTGAATATGAATTTACTATTGTAGGGATACCAGCTGGACCCTTTACAGTTGGACCGATCAGAGCAGCGCCGATATCAGCCACTGCCGCTGGTAAGAATGATTGATCTATTTCATTTGTAAATACGCCTGGACTGACGACTTTTTCTGAAGATGCCATGTATATTCTCCACTAAATTACTTATGTTAAAATTATTAAAATCTTACAACAGAGTTCTCTGTTGTTTATAAATATAAAGTAAATTCTGAAGACTACATGTTATTTTTATATATAACTTATTTTATAATAATTTTTACTTATTATCAGTAGTGGTATCAGTAGGTTCAGCTGGTGTGAAGACTCCTGTTTCTGGATTCAACACTCCATCCCCGTATTTCTTATTTATTTCAGTAATGAAATTTCTTTCTTCTTCTTGTAATGTAGTTAAGTTATTATTTAAATTATTAATCATTTCATCAATAGAATTTAACTGCTCTTCAAGACGAAGTTGAGTGATGTGGGATTGACCGAATTGCAGTTGTAGATTACCGTACTGTTGTTGAAAAGACTGGATCTTATCCAATTCCTCTTGGGTAAACTTCACTTCTGTGTCTGCCATAATATAACCTCCGGAGTTAATATTTTATATTTGTTTTAAATTTCATATATAAATATATACTTAATAGTGAAAAGCATATATTTTTTTTTATTTTTTTACCTGGTAATCAGTAGCATTACCCTCGAATCCGAATACTACTTTTTTAGGTGTGATGATCCGTTGAGCTTGAAATTTCTTATCCGTCACGACTGATGCGACGACTTCGGAAAGTAGATAAGCTTTTGTATTTACCGTAAAGGTATTTTTGATAAATCGTTCCGAATCGGCTGCCATCTCAGTCGCATCGTCGAAAGAATCTATCATACAGAGAAATTTATAATCTTCTCTATCACCCCAGTAAGTATCGTTCTGATCAACAAATGATTCTACCATTGTATTCATCTGCTCCATATATGCAGACCAGAGAATGATCTCATACGTGACAGTCACGTAATCAGCCGGTCCGGTCACTATACTTTCCATTACTGGCTTCTCTCCTATATCGATTGCAAACCTGGTATACCGGTTATCTTTCGACCATTGTGTATTTCTCGCAACTGTTACTAATTCATTCTTCACATCATGTTTGAACGCACCCTGTATGGTTGTATCTTTCGTAACACTGGTTCGTCGAGCCATTATCAGTGGTAAGATCAATGAACCCTTATCATCTCGTATGAATCCATGTCTCCGTGCTGATACCCATCTCTCTTCATTACCATACACAACTGGTACTTTTATAGTCTCACCAGCTTCACTGACTTGAATTCGCATAATATTTTTTATATGATTGATAACCGATGTATCGATATCTCTGAGATTGATAGCGTAATTTTTAGTAAAGTCTTTACCCGGTATGGCTGTAGATGATCTGCTTCCACGTACCTTTACATTTTTAAATGATACCTGTTCAGCTCTATTGACTACTGTTGAGTGTGCCATTGTTTCTTAATTCCTTTAATTTTTTTAATTTATTATTTACCTTTCCTTCTATGACTTCAGACTTCACAGCACTTTTATCCACACCACTGATCGCGATCTCTCTCTTGATATCGACATCAATTGCCTTAACTGATTGTGGTGATGCATGGGTTATCTTGCCCGATAGTGCATTCGCTAATGCATCTATGTCTACATTAACGTTAGGTGTGACCTCCCCATATAGATTCATATTTTGTTCTTCCACCACTGGTGTGGATTTCCGCTTAAACTGGTTATTTAAATTTTTAATAATAGTTTTAGGGTTTCGTAATATCTGAACGGCCATTTATCGCGGCCTCTCTTCTATCTGTAGATTTGATAATCTCATTCTATGTGCTACTACTTTAATTTCATGTGAAAATTCCTGATGCCCTGCTATCAATTGTGGTTCGGATACTGAATTGATTTCAAAATAATAATTAAACCATTCTACAATATCACCGAACTCAGGATAGAAATTAGCATCCTTTAAAGTCTGTCTGTGAAAGAATACTTCAATGTTAGCATTCATATCTGAACCGAATTCATTTAAGTCCACTGTCGGTTCTTCAAACGATATCAAACAATTCACTCTATAACCCGCATGAAAATATTTTTTATCAGATTCACCATATATGTTCGGATCAGTATCCTGTGCGGAAACTCTATAGATATCTACATACTGTCCAGCAATATCATCAATCAGCTCTTGATTGAATGTATCGAAAAGACTTACTTCCTTGGCTGGTACGAAGAATGGTTTATTCTGTGGCATATCATCATCCTATATAGATACCTAATGGAGCTCGGCCCAATACAACAGAATTAGCTTCTGCCTGCTCCTGTTCGGCTTTTGCTTTTTCTGTTAAACTTACACTTTCTAAAAATTCTTTTAATTCTTCTAATAATGTTGTTTTATCTTCCCTACCTTCGGCTTTTAATGCTTCACCATCCATAGTGACTTCACCACCTGGGATCGGTACTGATGCGTACTTACTCCTTATCATTCCGAGTAATTCTTTTGCAAGTGCTAAAGCGAATTTTCTAATCCACTGTCGACCCGCTGCATTTATCTCTTCATAAGTTATAAATCTATACGGCACATTACTGGGATCAGATACACGATTAGTAGTAGTGCTCCGTGTAGTAGCAATAAGGTCATCTCTAACGTAATAATGAAAATAAATTTTATCTCCTGCATCACCACTTACCGGTCTGGGAAATATTCTCAATTCATTATTAATTAATTCAAAAGAATAAGCAGATTTTCTAATCAAATCGTTTGTTTCTATAGCTTGGGATCTCAATATATCGTATGAAATCGGTCTCATGATATGCGACACTGCTGGTGATACATTACCCATACCGAAGGCATCTAACATCTGTCTCTGTTCAAACGATCCGGCAAATGGATCGTAGAAACGAGTAATAGAGGCGGGTGGTAGGTTGAGTATTCGTTGAACTTCTAATCTCTTACCTTCATGTGACCCTGTTATGTTTGATTCAGTCTGTAAATCATAAACTTGTCGACTGCCGGTTAACGATATCGATCCTGTATACATCGTAGTATCACCGCCCACATTTACAGCTTCACCGTATTTTTTTGACATAAAGAATGTCGTTCCCATACCGCCGTGGGTGGGTTCGATACTTCCCGTACCCATAAGACTCGACGTACCGTCATTGCCCCAACCTGAACCTGATACTCTGTTATCTGATCCATATGCTTCCCATAACCAATTTTTCATATTATAATTATTTATATGGAGTGAATATTCTGAAATCGATTCTTCAAAACACGCATACAACGAGCCACTTCCGAATTCGATTTGCATCACTGGATGGCCTAAACGTTTTGCAATCCATTTTACTGCTTGGAAACTTTCACTTACAAATGAATTATCAGCATCATAAATCCCGTACGGGGTATCGCCGACAATTGAACTCGCGTTCACCGGATCCTGATATAGATATTGAAATTTATCTGCCATTTTTAAAACTCCCCATAAAATTAAATTATTTCTTCTTTAATAAATATGAATGTGTATAATAAAAAAAGGGATAGAATAAATCTGTCCCCTTTTTCATACTTATACCGAGTATGGAAGCTGACGTAAATCAGCTTCCAAACATCAGTTAACCTTATATAAGGTTTAAGTCAGTTACGTAGATCTTACCATAGAACTCAGGTCTGATCATCTTCTTCGCGTAACGTGTCATCACACCTTTTCTTGGTGTAAAATCGCTAGGATCGTACACAAGTGGGGTCATGATCAACGGAACGTAAGGAGAATAAACAGCACCGGTTTCTAGGAAGCTCGAACCTCTATACCCGATCAAAACGGTGTTTTCATCCATGTATGGGTTCTTGTAAACTGAATAACGTCCATCTACTGCACCGATCTTACTCACACCCATTGCATACTGCTGAACTGTTGCGTCAGCGCCTGGGGATGAATTATATCCTGGTAGAGATTCCAAGATCGTTGAGATTTTAGGACTACAGACTACGAAGTTAGCACCACCGCGAAGTGTCAAACGATGAATTTCATTCGATACTTTCGTGACTTTCTGTACTAATGTCTGATACCACTCGAAACGAGTTCCGTAGAATGTGGTAGTAGCAAAAGTACCGGTGTTAGCATTGTAATCCTTCCCTGGGCTTACAGACCAGTAATCTGTTGTAGTTGCATCTGCGATCAACATATCGAGGATTTCCAAATCGATTTCCATCGAAATATATTCACTCAACATTGATGTCAATTCAGCTTCTGCATCAACACTGTGATAAGCATTAAGATCTTGAGCTAGCTCAGGAGTCCAGACTGCTTTCAACTTACGTGTCTTGGCAACTATAGGCCGTGATTTCAGTTCTAAGTTAACCTCAGGTATCTTCAATGTATCTGATGTAGCGTTACCAGTCGTGTCTTCAAAATCACCACGTCCAGCTTCTGTAGTGCGTTTGATATAGCCGACAGTAGTGTATGCTGTAGCTGCACCTTCATCGGATGCTGAAACGACTGTAGTAAATGTACCGGTTGCGCCGTCAGCACCACCAATAGTATTGAACTGTGAAAAGTGTTTCAAATTATCACCTGACGATCCTGTGGAAAGTGCTTCCCATGCACGTACTGATTCTTTATCACCATCAGTAGCAGGAAATGTACCGGTCACTTTCCATAACAATGATGCACTGACATCAGCGTCAAAGTTGATATCAGACATTGTTGCAGTAGCTGCAGATACACTGGTAAGTGTAGTTGAACTAGTCGCGGCTGTGTAGCCGTAGCGACCTGCCCCGTACAGACCATCTTCTCCAAAAGGAGCGGATGAACCAGAGGGTGAAAATGGACCTGTTTTGCCCATTAGTGAACTGCCTTTTGTCATTCCACCTCTTGCATTTCCGTACTGGAAATCAAGATAGAAAACAAGACCTGAAGGTAGATTCATCGGTTGAACAGAAACGAAATCCTGTGCAGCGATCTCACCAAAGATTCTACGAACCAGTGGAAGTGCAACACCTGACCATTCCTCATCACCTTTGAACCCGGAACCTACTGAACCAGCAGAAGGACTAGTGGTTGAAGGAGCTTCTTTGATCAATTGCCGTGCCTGATTTTCAAGCAACTGTGCCATTGAACTCTTACCCCAATCATCATCCAGACCATCTAACAAGCCAGTGCGTTCCCATTTAACCACCAATGCTTTAGCATTATCCTTTTGCTTAGCAAGTGGTTGTGAACTTAATAAGTTCTCATTAATATAATTACTCATTGTAATTCTCCAATTTAAATGGTTATTTGATTAAACCAGCGAGTTTTTTAAACCTGTCCGCGACTTGATTCTCTTCAGTAATTACTTTACGAGAAGGTTTAGTCGAGCCGGATTTCGCACTAGCCGATTCTTTAATTTTAACTTTACGAGTCACACCTGTGGTATCAGAAAATGATTCATGTAGAGTAGAATATACAAGTTTGATCTCACGTGTTGTTTGTGTGCGATCAAATGTTTCTACTACTTTCATTTTCTGAGTATTCGTCAGTGCGTACTCCTTAAACAATTTGTTTGTAAACAGAAGTTTAGCATTCAAAAGATTTACTTCATGAAGTTTATCTCTGAGAAAACGAACAGCTGTTTTATATTCTTTCAGCTCCTCATGGAGTTCAGAATTCTTCTTATTTTCAACATTCTGATCATAAGCATCATCTTGCTCTTCCAATTCATCTTCATCCTCTTCTTCTTTAAATAGCGATTCATCAACCTCTATTTCTTCATCTTCATCTTCCTCATGGAGTTCAGAATTCTTCTTATTTTCAACATTCTGATCATAAGCATCATCTTGTTCCGTTACTTCTTCTTCATCATCCAACTCATCTTCAAGCTCTTTAATAATTGCTTCAAGGTCAAGTTCATCTTCTTCACCAGGAACTTCATCCTGTTCTAGCGGAACTTCGTCTTCTAACTCTTCATCATCTTCAGCAATAACTGGTGCATATTTTACACCATTTATTTCAATGACTTCTTCTTCCTCTTCACCAGGAAATTCATCCTGTTCGAACGGAACTTCTTCCTCTTCACCCGGAACGACATCTTGTTCCAACGGAACTTCTTCTTCACCGGGAACCTCATCTTGTGCCATCAACTCTTCCTCTTCGCCAGGAACTTCATCCTGTTCTAATGGGACTTCATCTTCTAGCTCATCATCATCTTCGCGAAGTTTAGCACTCAACATAGATTTCAGTTGAGGAGTGAATGCCTCTTCTAATGCCATCTTTGCATTTGCGAGCGCAGTTTGACGTACGGCTTTTGCATCAGCAATGGCTTCTTTTAATAAATCACTCATGTGACTTCTCCTAATATTTTATTTTGGAAATATAGTTATTATAAGAACTATAATAAGGTTTATATTTTTTAGACTCTGTATGGGGTGTGGACAGAGTATTCGTAGTAATAAATATACTACGGTATTAAAAATTAATAAAGTTTTTTAAATTCTTTTGGCATATTACTTTTATATCTTAATTTAGCTAAATTCCTTTCAGTTTTCCGTTTAACCGATGGTTTGGTGTAGAATGCTTTTTCTTTCAGTTCTAGTAATAAACCACTTTCCTTTACTCTATTTTTAAATAATTTTAATGCATGTTCAAACTTACCATCTTTCACTTTTATATATAATAAATCACTTGTCGTTTTTTCTCGTTTTGCCATAATTACCTCGTAACATTTAAGATATGGGGCTAAATAATATAGCCCCATAAATATGATTGGTTAACTA
>Ga0080013_1005077_pt1 | contig 12528 bp, 28 predicted proteins | sample ETNvirenome_6_85_FD_69236 | JGI IMG/M metagenome (GOLD analysis project Ga0080013, IMG submission 69236) | Marine viral communities from the Pacific Ocean - ETNP_6_85 (SPADES assembly) (version 2) | ecosystem: Environmental > Aquatic > Marine > Oceanic | place: Pacific Ocean | collected 2013-06-19 | reverse complement strand
TAATGTTTATCATTTTGAAATGGATGTATATGGCTATTATGAACCAGCCAATACAATGAGGTTAGGAAGGGAACCCTTTTCTTTTTCTTGTGATGTAGAAGATTGTAATACTTTTTTTAATGAACAATTATTAATCCTTCAAACTACAATATTTAATGAATACAAGGAGCTACAGGATGAACTATGAAATGGTTAATACTTCTGCTACTTTCTTTTTTAACATTGACATTTATGATACTTATGCCTTTTGTTTCGGCTACAAGTAGCGATAATTATATGGTTAATTCATTAGTTATCTCTAATGGAGGAACTAATGTAACTTCAGCAAGTTATGATTTGAATTTATTAATAGGGGATATAGCAGGAAACACAAATAGTTCAACTTATACAGCAAAGTTAGGTTTCTGGTTCTTTGAAAATTATAACCCAGATATTAATACAGTATGGTTAATTGCTATTATTATTTCTTTATTAGGTACAATGGCTTATATGGCATATATAGCAAAGAAATCAGAACATATACCTATTCAGATACTCTTCTTTTTTATTGCCTTATTTATGGGCTTAGCTTGTCTTCATGTAGCTAATTTAATTGCAGAAGCAGACATTGCAGGAAGTTTAATTGGGTTAATGTGGACAATTATATTTAGTATAGCTTTATTCCTTATTTATATATTTCTCAATACAAATATTTTTAAACTAAAATATAAATAAAGACATTAATACATTAGATTACCCAGTGGCATTAAGTTGCACACCTCGGGGTGTAGGCAACCCAACAATGTTGGGAGTGCTTTTTTATTTCTGATCAAACAATTTATGGAGGAATTACTAAAATGAAACTATTAAAAAAAATGAATAAAAAAGGTTTCAGATTAGGAGATTTATCCGGTATTGCCATCACATTCGTAGTTTTGGCAGTAGTATTAGGTGTAGGATCCACAATTTTGGACAGTATTCAAACTGGGCAAACTGCGGACGGATATGCCTATAATAATACCGGTCAAGGACTACAAGCTTTAGCTGAACTTTCAGATTGGCAAGTAACTTTGGCAACAATAGTCGTAGCGGCGGTTGTTATTGGTGTTATCGGTCTTTTCTATTCAATGAAAAGAGAATAAATAACCTAATTTGTGAGGGGGAATCACCCCCCCTCAATTTATATTTAAAATGGATTACTCAATAGGTCAAAAGAAAACAAGAAAAAAGAAATTAATATTATCTAAAAGAGCAAAGGATTGGCTTGGATGTGATAATATGAAATGTATGCAGGGGCAATCATAATGGGATTTTTTAAGAAAAAAACAAGTAAAGATATTAGTAAAGCTATCGCAAGGTCTGAAAAATTAGAAAAATTAGAAAAAAGTAGAGCTAAAAGAAGAAAATACCAAAAACAACACACAAAGAAAAAGAAAATGAGTATGAAAGCCTTTTCTGGTGGTTATAGTTCTGCAAGAGCTTATGAGGGTGGTGGACTATATAGTGGTGGATCTGGTGTAAATCTTTATTCTCCTTATAATTTATCTAAAGAAAAAAAGAAGAAAAGGAAGGCATTATACTAATGGTAAAAAAAGCAATAAATTTTAAAAGTAAAAAGGCATATAAAAAATGGTTAGCTTTTGGTCATGCTTCTGGAGATTTCAAAAGAGTTCCAGGTAATCAAAAGATTAAAATCAAAGGAAAGAAACATAAGGTTCAACATGGCAAAACTCGGAAGAAAAAGAAAAACAAGTAAAACTAAATTAGCTTTACTAAGAGCTAAGAATAAACTACGAGGGAAACGAAAGTATGGAAGTAAAAAGAATTATTATTATTGCCATGTCCACGAATACAAACCAAGGAAAAGTAAACGGGGGAAGAAATAATGCCTAAATTAGGAAAAAGACATTTTGCATACACTGAAAAGGGTTGGGCGGAATATAGGAAAGCCAAGAAGAAGAAGAAGAAGAAGTGTACAATTTGCAAAATGGATAAGATGATTGGATCATACAAATGAACCCACTTTATAATCGTGCAAAGGAAAAGAGAGAGATTGCACAAGAGTTAAGAGAATATCTCCACAAAACCTATGGGGATTGTTTAATTGGGTCAGATAACATGAATTTAACACCTTATTGCTCTCAATGGGTGAAAGATATAGTGAAAACAAAGAATGAGTTGGAGAAAATCGTCAAATAACCCCAATTATTCATCCCATACCTACCCACCTAACTTATAAACACTAACTATTATACTAACTATGCATAGTGTAGTGGTGATTAGTGACGAAGTCGGGAAACTGACAGATCTAATCACACACACTGTCTCCCTACCCAACTTTCACTTCCTTACAACCCTAACTTAAATAGTAGTGATTATTTACCTATACTAATTTACCTGAGCAGGATTGGTAATCAGTCAGCTCACCCTTTGATAAGAGGGGACTCCAATATAAGGGGTTAATAACCCCTTATTTTCATTATGTTGGGTTAATGAAGAAGAATTTATTAGTTTTTGGGTTTAGTATTACTTTTTAGTGTTTTTGATTAAGTCAAGGTATTACCTTTCTTCATCTTTTCTATCTTTTCGTTGTTTAACCTATCTTTTTTAATACGATTTACTGATGAAAACCATAGGGCAAAATCAGACGAATTAAGGGTGGGTATTACCTTTTCATCTTCTTGTAGTTTCAAAAGGGTGTAAGTAACACTAAACTTGAGGGCTTTAGGTATATCTCCATAACCTTCTATCCCTAAAGTATTAATTAGTTTACTTATATCGTTCAAAGTTTCCTTACTAAAGTGTATTGTTTTTTTCATAGTGTTTGTTGGACATTTTTATAGCCACGATTAAATATAAATAAGCCATGTTTAGGATTCACACAATTCCTTAACATTAATCTTTTTTTATAGGGATCCTTAATATTATACTTACTTAAATCTATATTGTGATGTTTTTCTAACTCAGATATTGTTCCATTGGCTATATCATCATTTATTTTTTCCTTTATATCCCCTATTGTAAAACTCGCCCAATAATAATGCCTACCTATTCGTTGAGGTTTTATCAATGGATCATAAAAACTAATTACATTTTCAACAACCCAGATGCCTTTAAAATAATGTTGTAGTAATATTATTTCTTCATATAGTTTCATATTTGGATATGATACCTGCCAACCCTCTTTATTCTTTCTTGTTATTGCCAACCTACTATGTGTTGGACAAGGAGGAGAACTCCAAATAAAATCAAATTCTTTATAATGTTCTAATAAATATTGATGGGCATCTCCTACTACTACATTATCATTAGGGAAAAAGTCCTTATATATATTAGCTATCTCTGGAACATTCTCAACTGCGGTTATTTCGTGTTCATCACCCCAGAGCTTTCTGTTTCCTCCTATTCCTGCATATAAATTAAGTATTTTCATGTTCCCATTGATTTGGACATCTCCTACATGCCCATTTCTTTAATCGTGCTTTCCAATCTCCTTTTGTTCCACATTTAGCACAACTTCCAATTTTATCTACTTCTTTTGTATCGACTTCCATTGGAGTTAGTTCAGTCATTAATTCTTCATATAAACCAGAAGTAAACTCAGTTTTCTTCTTTTCATATTTTCTTATTAATTTAATATCGGGTTTTCCTATTTCTAACAACATAGTAGTCCCATCTCCCATTCTTGCATTATAATAATAAGTTTTACCTATTTGATAATTATGTTGGATCATCTTTAAATCACACTGAACAACATTTCTTCTTTTTACCACATTTGTTGTTTCAATCATAACATCAAACATACTTCTTATTCCTTTATCAATAAAAGAGATTGACGGCACTGTAATAAATAAAATATGATTTCTATGCCTCCAAGTTTGTAATAAGTGGCTCATAGCTTTGTTAAACATATTCATATAAGAATTTCTATTTGAAACTGAAATACCTGCTTCATCAAAAATAATAACTTCTCCCTTTCCTACTTTTCCATTATGAACTATATCTAATAAGTCAGGTAAATTAAAAATAACTCTTTCTTCAGTAAAGGAGGGATCGAGGACAGAAGCAAGTTTTAAACAACTCCAACTCTTTCCTGTCCCTACACGACCAACTACTAAAGCCACAAAGTTACGATTAGATTTAATTTGTTTCTTTATATAATGTATTAACGGCTCATTCATTTTATCTGGCTTACTCCAAATTTAGTATAAAACATTGGTGCAAGATACTTCATTAATAATCTATGCCATCTTAAACAAAATACAATCTCCTGTTCTTGTAATTGTTTTTTAATTTGATCATTCTTTTTGGATTTATGTAAACCAGGTCTAAAATCACTATTAAGGTTTTCAAGTTCTCTATCTATTTTTATCCTTATTTCTTTCTTCTTTTCCCAATACTCTTTATTTAATAATCCTGATCCTTCTGCAAGTATTTCCATTTGTTCTATGCAACTCCTATAAGGATCTAAATTTTGATACTTATACAAGGATTGTTTCATACAATCCCATTGTATATTCTTAAATAAATCTTCAGTATCTACTCTTTGAGATCTCTTATGAGTTCCAATTGTTGGTTGTGATTTTTCCATTTAAGACATTAAAGCCATACATCCTGCTAACATTAGAAGTATTAATATCCAAGGGACAAGTTTAATCCAAGGATATGTTTCTTTTAATTGTTGTGCATATATAAGCCCTTCTGCTCCTTCATTCATTACAGTTTTATTAAATTCATTTCCCATTCTGTTCTCCTTAATGATCCTTTGGTTGTTTGCCAGTAGCAATGGGAACATAGGTAAATTGTTTTCACAATCCCTGTTACTCCTTTTGATCCACATAAACTACATCTCCTCACTTTGGCTTTGACTAACATCTAAAACCCCGGGGGTGGTGCTATCCCTTGTTGAGTAGTTCCTCCTGAATTAAGTTGATTTGCTACATCATGTAATGATTGAGCAATTTCACTTAAAGCTTCAGCTTGTTGTCCAGCACTTGCAGTTATTGCTTGAACTGAATCCGTTGCAAACGCTATAACCCAGTTTAATAATACCAAAGTTAATACTGCAACTGTGATAAATATTATCTGAGCTTTGTTCTCCGAAAACCAGCCTGATAATGTCTTCTTTAATAAAGCTTGTTTTAAATTAAGTTTGACAAAATCTATATCGCTTAAAGGAAGTGGTGTTGGTGATTTATCTTTTCTCCAATCATTTTGATTGATACAAGCATAATCATATCCACTTTCTCCCGTCCTTACAAAAAGATATTTCATCTTCCCTTTTTTTGTAGGAACTGCACACTCTAAAGGGGGTTGCATCAATTTGGCTTTCTTGTGTTTTAATAATTTATAAACACCAGTTCCATTTGCTTGATCTACTACCCATTTTCCTTTATCTACCCACCGAACTACTCCAGCATCTGTTACATCCCATATTTCAATTAAATCTTTATAGGAACGGGGATGCAAAATAAACTTCCAGAACATAAATCCAACTACTAAAAATGCCACGACTATCTGAAATATTAACCATAATGTTCCAGAGAAACCAGTCATACCTCCTAAGTTTACTAAACTATCTACTCCCATTTTTACCTCCTAATGAATTAAAATAATATCCTAAAAACCATCCCACTAAAAATGCAAATCCTATTACAAATACTATGTGCATTCCTAAAGTATTATAAGCCGATTGATCTAAACATATTTGAGCAGTACCTGTCCATGCTTCATTTAAATTAAAAGAAGAGATGGATAAATTATCCATTCACTACCACTTCTTCTTGCTTTTTTGGAATAGGTCTTTGTTGTTGTCCCTCTTGTAAAAAGGCATTAACATAATCATGCCCTACTAATTTAATAGAGATTCTTCCATCATCCCATTCCCAAACGGCTACACCGTCCCCTTTCCATTTTGGTTGTTTTCCTTTTGCTTCCATTTTGTTTTATATAGCCTCCTATGCTTTATTTCCCAATGTATTTTTCTACACTCATCTGTACAGAAAAGAGCATTGGCTCTTGTCCATCTCTCTATTTTATTACCGCACATCCTGCAATAATATAAGTTCATTTCTTTTTACCTAATGATAAAGAAAATTTCTTCTTCTCTTTTTTTGGTTCTGGTTCTGGCTCTGGTAAATCCTCATCATCTGAAGATAATAACTTCCTTAACTTTTCAAATTGTGCCGGTAATTCTTCAACAGAACACATACCACCAAAAGATATTATTCCTTTTTCATCTACTCTACAAAATACTTCATTCATTTGTTTCACCTCCACTCGTTTATTAATATAAACACTTTAGTTATTTCTCGCTCGAAATATTGTAGGGAACATGGAAGAAAAAAGAGGTAGTGTATCGTTCCATAACAATACGAAACTTCCATAATTCCTCTCTACATCTTATTGAGCTTTAACTTTAGTGCTTCTAACTCCTCCGATAACTCTTCAGTTTTCTTTTGAAAGAAGAGCATCTTTCTGTATATGTTTAGACGGTTATCATATTCTTTGATACCTTTTTCAGCAAAGGCTACTGATAAACCAACTCTCATTGATTCACTAAAACCAATATGATTTGCTTTAGCCAAAGCAAAAAACTCTGGCGACATAGTTACGGATGTTGTTACTCTTCCTGTTCCTTTAGGTCTTCCCATTCTTTTCCTCCTGTTGTGTCTTATATAATAGAACTGCTAAAATATGAGAACATGGTTTGTTATTCCTCACATTATATTGACAGTTACATTTTTCATGTTTGACATTAACTTTGTATGTCGTTTTATTATATCCCTCAATTGGTAAGATGTAAAAGATGTCTGGGTGTTCACATTCTGCAATGCGTTTTAGTTTATTAAACTTCCTTGCTTTTGAAAGTTGGTTACCACCCTTCAATTCTTTTAACACTACATCCCACTTCAACACTTCTTTTCCACTCCATCATCTACTGCTGTCATGATTTCAACACCTTGATATTTTTTTTCAATTTCTTCTATAAATTCATCAGATGCTTCTTTTGTCTTGAACTCAAAAAGTTCCTGTCCTTCAATAGGAAATGGTAATTTTATTCCAACAATATATTTTTTATTCATTTTAAATCATATCTCCTAACCTATCTAAGATAGTATCTCCACCTTTAGATTTACCTTTTGGTTTATGTTGTTTTTGGTATTTTCTTCTTTGTGCTTTACTCTTCTCTAACTTCTCAAGTAACTCAGATCTTTCTATTTGTTTATCTAAGTCTGGTTCTTTGGTCAATTCTTTAAATCCTTCTTTAATATTATCCATAAACTTCCCTGTCATGGATTTTCCTTTTTTAGGTTTTAATTCTTCTTCCTCTGGTATCAATTCAATTACTACCTTTGTGATTCTTTCTCCAAATTCTTTAAAATCTTTATAGTATCCATAGACTTCATAAATACCATCTCCAAAACCTGAAGGGAATATAATTTCCTTATGGTTAAAATTTATTCCTTGATATAAACTATCTTTGATGTAGCATGGATCTGTTATCATTAATTGTCCACTATCTACACCAACAGTTCCTAATAATTTTTTAGTAATCATTTTGCCACCACCCAATCTTTTTGAGGAAGCTCAAAGTCTTGCATAATCCATCCTCTTTTTTTATCGTAAAAAGAAGTTATCTTCATATTTTTCTGCCATACTGGTCTTTGTCCACATTTTAAAAGCAAATCAATAGAAACTGCATAGCCTTCCTTTACTAAACATTCTGCATGAAGTTTAGCATGGATTGGATTTCTAAAAACTTTTTCAATAGCTCCTTCGCTCTCACCTTTTCTTATTGCTTCCAATACATAATCTCCAGTCCTCATTTTTCCACTTCCTCTGAAAGTAATTTTTTAAGGAAAGCATCTTCTAATTTCTTTTTAAGTTCTTTATCCTCACATACAAAATCTACTGTATCAAATAACTGTTTTTTTAATTTTGTTTCGTTTTGTTTTTTCATCTTTCACTACCTCCACAATAGCATAGTTATATAATTATATATACTTATATATAAAGGTTTCTATCCTTCAGAAGTAGTTTATATATCTATACTCTTTTAATCAAAAGTTTACATAGTACTAAAGTATATATATAATATATAAACTTCGTTCTATAACTACTACTACTCCCCCTTATATATATATAATGACTACGAATTCTGGTAGTAGAAGCTCTGTATTCATGTTCCATAGGAAATGAAGGTGTCTATTTAGGTTTTTTATATACAAAAAAAAGCCATTATTAATATAATTTATTACATAAATACTTAAAAAATGTATTTTTTATAATTATCTGTATGCCACAATCGAACAATTCTAACGAGTCAGGGACTTATTCCTATACAGTTCAATCCGGACCTCAAGAGGGTGAAGTTTATGGAGGTTCTTTCGCAACAGCAGAAGGGGCAGAGAGTTCTGGTTATACAGACTATGAAGGGGAAAATGTTATTGTTACAGGAGGTGGAGGTGGAACTCCAGTATTTAGGGGAACAAGAGAACAATATCAAAGACAGAGAACGGAACAAAGATTAGAAAAAGAAGGTATCCAACTTGAAGGCGATTTAATGCGTCATGAGGCTAAATATTATAAATATATTAAAGATGGTAAATTTGAAGTTACCGATAGGTGGGGTAGACCAAGTAAACACTTAACTAAACAAAAATGGATAGAATACAGAGAAGACTTAATATCGTTAGAAAAAGATATTGCAGATTATAAGCTTGACTGGGGGGGCTATGCCAGTAAGTATGATATTAAATCTTGGGATACAAAAGTTAAAGCAACTTATGAATCAAGGAAACAAGCCGGTGAAGATTTACTAAAAGGAACTTATGCACAAACAAGAGGTTGGGTAGGGAGAAAACATGATACATTTAAAGCAAAAGTTCAGTCTCAAGAGTATGGAAGTTTATATCAAAAATATCAAAGACAGGGTCTTAAAGAAGAAGGTAGGTATGGTGCATTAGCACTACAATATGGAAGAGGAATATCGGGAAGTGTAGGAAGTGGATTGGGAAATGTTGCATTAGGTGGTGCAGATCTTGTATGGAGCGGAGTAAAAGCAATTCCCAGAACAACTCGATTTATTATATCAAAACCTAAAGAATCAATGGCTATTGCTACATTAGGAATAAAATATGGTGCAAAATTAGCTTTCGATCCTAAATATGCAGGATTAAGAAGGGCTTATGCTAAACAAGTATTGAAAACAGCAAAAAGAGATCCTTTTAAATTTGGTGCAGAATTTTATTTTAGTGGAGGAATGTATAAAGGAGCAAGGGTAGGAGCAAGGGCATTAAAGGGAAAATACAATAAAAGATTTTATACTGAACTAAGATATGAGTTTAAAGCAGATCCTTATTCAAAAGTAAGAGGGACGGGGAAGAAAGCTTCTTCTACATTTAATCAAAGATTAATTCAAAAAGAAGTTAAGGTTAGAGATTGGAGAACAAAATTTGGTGGGAAAAAAACAGAAAAGGTATTAGACACAAAGACAGTAGAAGCAAAAACTACTGGTAGGTCTATAACAGGAAAAGATGGAACTGTAATAAATGTTAAAACAGAGTTCACAAAAAAAGATTTTGGAGGAAGGGCATTTCGAGAATCAAAATATCAAGTTAGATTAGATAAAAGTGGAAAAGGAGAAATTAGAAAAAAATATGTAGATGAGAGTTTTCGAGTAGATCCTTATCAATTGAGAGGAAGAAAGGAAATAAAAACATCTGCAAAAGAAATAGGGGACTTTAGTGAAATTGTAATCCCATATAGTCCTTTAGTAGAAACAGGGTTAAAGCTCAATAAAATATCAAAGGCAATACAAAAATCAGCACCAATATATAAAGGGAAAATGTATAAAGTAGAAACAACCATAACTCCATCAGTAGCTAAAGGACAGGGATTATATAAATTAGGAAAACCAAAGACAACAACATCACAGGCATTAGTAGATAAAAAATATATAAGATCATCACAAAGACAAAAAGATTTAGTAGATGAAACTCCAAAGGTTTCAAGAGCTACAACTCAAGTAATTCAAAGAGGAAGACAAGCACAAATAGGACAACTAACTCAAGATCTTGCTCCTAAAATAAAAACACCTAAACCAAAAAAGATAAGTAAACAATTCAAAGTTAAACCCATTAAATCACAACCAATTGGTAGGGCAACAACATACCAAGAATATGGCGTTCTTGGTGAAGGGGGGTTAGCTCCTCAAACCACTGGCACAGGGCTAACCCCTATAACAGGGTTAAGTATGAAAAATTTAACCAAGGCAGGAACAATCCAAAGAAGTAGATTTAAAATAGCAGGAGGAGTAGCATCAAGAACAGGTATTGGTCAAGACATAGGTCAAGCTCTTAAAACAAAAACAACTACTAAATCAAAAACCAAACCCAGAACAACTGGAAGATTAGCAACTATTGGGATATTTAAACCAGCAACTATTTATACCCCAAGACCACCAACACTTAAATATAAAAAATTTACTACGGGAAAACCACCTAAGATCAGACAAAAAAGACTACCTAATGCAGATTTTAATATTAAAATTCCTAAAATCCCAGCATGGGGAAGAAAAAGAAAATCTACTCAAGATGAAAAATTAGGAAAAAGAAAAACTAAAAGGAGAGCAAGATATGCCCCAAGTTTAACAGGGGTAGCTTTAAGAATAAAGCAAACAGGAACAAAGAGAGGACAGTTTACTGGACTTGAAGTGAGAGGGATATAAATGGAAAGAGAATATTATGAAGATGAAAGACCACCAAGACCAATCAATCATTTAGCAGATCCAGATTCAGAAAAGATAGATACAATCATTCTTGATCAAAGTTACATAGTGGACGAGTTAGTGAGGACATTAAGGGGACAAATTGTAGATAATGTAACAAATGAAATAAGGGATACTGGTCAACCACTGGTCGAAGAAAGGGCAGTGGCTTGGTTAGTTTCTCGTTTTAATCCTTATGTTTCTAAGATTTTTACTTTATCATTTTTAGATGAAAGAAATATAAAAGAAATTATATTTGAATTTGAATCTGAATTAATCTGTGAATTAATACAACCAGAAGTTGTAGGAGTTCCCAAAAGAAATAGGGACTTAGTTAAGAACTTAATGGTTCATGCTTTAGTATCATCACTTTGGAAAAGTCATGGTGGAGCAACAATGAAGAATCTCTTACAGTCAATTCATGTTAGTGAAACAACCGTGAACCAACAACAACAGAAAACAGGATGGTTCAAAAAAAGAATGACTGATGTAGGAGAGGGAGTGAGAATATAATGGCTTGGGAAGTAGCTTTAGTATTAAGTTTAATTGGTACAGCCTTCTCTTTATTTTGGATGGGGTCAAATCTTGAAAGAGATCACTATCCTTTAAAATTATTAATGATGTTTGTAGGTTTGTTTCTGTTATTAGCTAATTTGGGTATTGGAAGCCAACTCATTGAAGCTAATGCAGGAACAATCTCTGCAGAATTAGTAACATCACTGAGTGATGTTTTTGATAAAGTGTACACATCTACATTGTGGGTAACAATATTTATTGGGATGTATTTCTTTGTGTACTTCTTTAGACAGGTTGCTATGGGTATCAAATGGGGAAGAAGCGAATAAAAGGAAAAAGCAGAACTTTCGTACCGAAAAGTTTTTTGTATGAAGTAGAGAGAGAGGCAAAACTATCGGGAAGATCTAAACAAGAAGTATATATTGATTTAAAGAATAAGTTAAAAAGAAAAAAGAAAGATTATGCTTGGGGTACTAAATGGTTCAGAGTATGAATAAGAAAGGACAAATACCAGATATGTTTTTAATTATTGTAGTTCTTACTCTATTTGTAGTTACCACAATTACTATGGTAACCTTTTATGATTCTTATACTGATTCTGTAAGTGATAATGAAGCATTCGATAATGAATGGAATACCGCAATTGAAGAGAAGGCAGATGCATTAAATAGAGGATATGATTATATATTTATGTTTATCTTAGTGGGTCTTTCTATTCTCACAATTGTACTTGGTCTTCAAGTTAGGTCACATCCAGTGTTTTTCTTCATATCACTGTTGTTATTAGTCATTGTAACCGTCGTTAGTGCAATATTCAGTGATGTTTGGAGTAAACTGGCTTATAGTTCAACAGCATCCATAGAAGCCACGGCACAATCATATACAATTATGCCATTTGTAATGGAGCATCTCCCAATGTTTATGTTCTTTTTAGGAATCTTTATTATGATTCTTTTCTATGCTAAGGAAAGATTTATGGAGGATATGAGATAATGAATAATCCAACAGGAGATTGGAATGTTCCAACAAGAGAAGAAGAACAGAAGATGCACTATTGGATAATTGGTGTTTCATTCTTTTTAATGTTATTATTCGTACCTTATGCTTTAGCTTTAGATATGGATACTTTTCAACCTGGAGATGTAAGTAGTTTTTCAGTTTATACTGATAATCATACTATGTATTTAGAGTTTAATGAAAGTACTTATGGGTCAGATTTTTCAATATCAAATGCAGTATGGGATTTAACCACAGGGATTGGT
>Ga0080013_1005076_pt1 | contig 12531 bp, 20 predicted proteins | sample ETNvirenome_6_85_FD_69236 | JGI IMG/M metagenome (GOLD analysis project Ga0080013, IMG submission 69236) | Marine viral communities from the Pacific Ocean - ETNP_6_85 (SPADES assembly) (version 2) | ecosystem: Environmental > Aquatic > Marine > Oceanic | place: Pacific Ocean | collected 2013-06-19 | reverse complement strand
TACTCTCTTTAGTAAGCGTAAGCGTAAGCACTACGGTAAAGCTCTGAAATCCATTATCCCTACGGATAAGAACATGGATATTGGTGGTGCTGTGGGTAGTCTTGCGTCTGCTCTTGGTATGTCACACTCGTCTGACACTTCAAAAACTGCTTTTGAGGAAGAAGAAGATTGGGAAGAGGAGGAAGCATAATGGAACTTGTTAATAGTGAATCCTCCTCCGACAGAGTGGATGGTTTCTTGGCTGTTATGTTAGAAGGTTATGAAGGTAGTCTTACTAACATCAATCAGTTCATCGACCAGACTACCGAACAGCTTGATGGTGCTACGGCACAACGAGATGAGATTATAGGTAAAATCGCAGAACTTAAAGACCTTTTAGGTGTTAGCGATGATGAAGAAGAATCCCCTAATTTAGAACTTGTAAAAGATTAGAATCGGGGACTTTATGTAGGCTATTATAAGGGGAGTCGAAAGACTCCCCTTATTTATTATGAATATGCAAGAACATCAATTACCCACTGACACCTATGCTAAGTGGGCATCCTTAAAAGAGTGGCCTGAGTTAGGAAGAAAACTAAGAATATTAGTAGCACCCGCTAATAAAGGAGGATGTAGTTATTATAGAGCTTGGAGCCCTTTCGAAAAAATAGAAGAGCAGTTCCCTGATTTAGTAGAGTTCCGATTTAATGAGAATCCTTTAGAGGTTAACCAGGAGAAAAAGTCGGAAGGGGAGCATGGATATAAAGATCTTAATTGGGCAGATGTAGTATTTACACAAAACCTTTCCAATTTTGGTGGACCAGCTACAGTGAGGATAATTGGTTTAGCTAAAGAGTTAGGAAAGTTTGTGTGGTATGATACAGACGATCTCCTAACTAATATTTATGATGACCATAGATTAAAGAAACTCTATATTGATAATGATCTAGAGAATCTTACTAAGTTTATTTATTCTAATGCAGACTTAGTTACAGTAACTCAACAAAAATTTGCTGGGAGGGTGGCCCCTTTTTGTAACGGGACTTTGGCTGTAATTAAAAACAGTATTGATTATAAATTGCCTTCCTGGAACCAAGCTAAAAGACCTTTACCTAGAAAAAATTTAGTTCGGATTGGTTGGGTAGGAGGAATTCATCATGAAGCAGATGTTAAAGAGTTCGCATCTGTTCCAGCGTTAGTAAACCAAAGAGCGGGAAGGGAAAGAGTTCACTGGGGCTTCTACGGTCGCCCACCTGTAGACCCGAAGAACCCAGAGGATTGGCAGCAATTGGTGTGGGACAACTACGAGAGAACGCTCCTCAAGGGCTTTAGAGGGGCCAAGAATTGGGATGTGTATCAAGCACTAGGACCTAATGATTATGGAGCTATGTATTCTAACATTGATATAGCTATAGCTCCCCTACAGAACAATGAGTTTAATGATAGTAAGTCTGATATTAAAGTAGCTGAGTGTGGAAGGTATAAGGTTCCTTTGGTAGCGTCAGATGTGGGTTGTTATTCAGATACTATTGTAAATGGTGAAACTGGCTATTTAATACCTCCTGATGCTCCCAAGGCTGAATGGGTAAGAGTTCTTAGTCATCTGGCAAAGAATCCTAAGAAGGTGAGGGAGATGGGAGAAAATCTTCATGCTATTACTGAACAGTTGTTTGATCTTAATAAAGTAGCTTACCACAGGCTAGATGTGCTAGAGTTTGCGATGAATAGGAAGAAGAATGGGGGAGGAGATGACAAGGTTTAGTATAATTGTACCTCATTACGATGGTGTAATATCAGACAAAATGTTTATAGAAGGGATGGACTCTCTGGAGAATTCAACCTTTAAAGATTTTGAGGTATTGATTTATCATGATGGTCCTGTAAATAGACCTATCCCCGAATTGTCAGGTTACACTTTTAACTATAAGGTTAAAGAAACTAAAACAAGATATAATAATTGGGGACATAGCTTAAGGGATTTGGGAATACGAGAGGCTACAGGAGATTATATAATTCATTTTAATCCAGATAATATATTATATGCAGACGCTTTATTTAACATTGATAAAAGTATCAGCAGAATTAACGAGTTAGCTGGAGGTGAAGTAGATATAGTTCTTTGTCCTATTCATATGGAGGGTATGGTTAGAGTAAATTCAGATGTTAATAATGGAATTTCACTATTTAGAACTAATGATAAGCGAGATATATTGGTGATGGATGCTTACCCCCCTATAGTCCAGAACATAGATTGTATGCAGTTAGTAGGCAAGAGGAGTATGTGGTTATCAAAAGGGGGATGGTATAATAAAGATGAGATTTCTGACGGATTAATTTACCAAGAGTTATGTAGGAACTATAGTTATACTTCTTGTTGTTCGGTTATAGGATTGCATAGATGATAACTTTTAAATCACAGCACAAAGGTATTAAAGATAATATCGTAATATCAGGTATTCATATCAAAACTTATAAGGCTAGGGAAGTAGATTATCACAAAACTCTACGGGCTGGTTCAGAAGTATTAGATAAGTTAGGAGCTACATATTATATTTCTGCTGGGACTGCTCTTGGGTTTATAAGAGATGGTGATTTTATACCACATGATGGGGATATAGATGTAGAAATAGTTAATTCCTACAGTACCCCTATAAATTATGTGAACTTAATTAAAGCTTTTGAGATCTCTGGCTTTAGTATTATAAGAACTGTGTTTGATGGTAACTTTCCTCATCAACTATCTTTTATAGATAAGCAGAGTGCTATTTTTGATATTTGGTTTGTTTATGGTGATGTTGATGACGGATTCTTCATTACTTTTACTGAGTATGGGAAGATGAAGACTCCTGCACACTTTATAGAGAATATTAGCCGTGAAGATTTAGTAATAGGAGGAAAGGAGTATTCTTTGCCTATGCCATTACCTTACGAGGAATACTGTGAGTGTAGATATGGCAAAGATTGGAATACCCCTAAAACTTCTAAAGACCCTTGGCAAGAGGACGCAGGTAACCTAGAGAAATGAGTAAAACATTAACATCTTCGGATTCAGAGTACTGGAATTCTTATTACAGAGAAAGTAAAGCCCCTACTTTACCGTCCCAGTTTGCGGTCCATGTAGCTGACACTTTAGAGGCTAAGAAAGTAATATTAGATTTAGGGTGTGGTAATGGTAGAGACTCTTCTTATTTTTGTAGAGAAGGCCACACAGTACTTTCCCTGGATACTAGTCATGAGGCATTGTTAGAAGTTACTAAAAACAGTAACAGCAAAGCTTTTCCTATTCTTGCCGATGCAGCGACCGTGACCCCCACCAAACCTTTCGCTGATGTAGTATATTCTAGATTCTCGTTGCATTCCATGGATAAGGATTCCTATCTTAGTTGTATTAAAAATGTGGAGACTATGCTAGTAGAAGGAGGATCTTTTTGGATAGAAGTGAGGTCCACCGAGGACGAGCTATACGAACAGGGAGATTTTGTAGAAGAATGTGTTTACAAAACAGACCATAGTAGAAGGTTTTCCACCTTGAAAGGTATTGTAAATGATTTAGAAAATCTCTCATTTGATATACTTTTTGCAAAAGAACAACGAGGGTGGGCTATGTATGAAGACCAAGACCCTAAAGTTATACGAATTCATTGTAGGAGAAAGTAATTATGAAAGTAGCCATTATAACATCAGTATATTACCCAAAAGATAGTCTTAAGAAATATGATCTTATTACTACTGTACTAGAAACTATACCTTACTATGCAGGTACAGACTACGACCTGTTCATGATTAATGATGGGGCAGAAGACCCCAGATTTGATGAGTATATGAAGGAGTATTCTCCTAAAAAGTATTGTAAGAGTGTAATTTATTCATGCAGGGAGAATAGAGGAATCACTAAGTCTTTAAACGAACTCTTAAGTAAGGTTGATGAGTCCTATACCCACATATGTTTATTGGATTTGGATGTCCTTCTCCCTGTTTACTGGTTGAAAAAGTGTTGTGGTGTATTAGACCACTCTAGTAATATAGGGCTGTGTGGAATTTTAGTAGAGGATCATTTGGAACCTTCTCTTAATGAGGGAGTATTCAAGACTAAAGATAATGCTATGTTCGCTAATGTTAATAGTATAGGGGGTGCGTGTTTAGTTTTTAGAGCGCAGGAGTTTAAAGGGTACGGTTTTGATGAAACTTTAATCTCTGATCATATAGATGCTTACATTATAAGTAGGTATAGAATAGATGGTAAAAAAAGTTGTACCTTACTTGAGAGGGGGCACCATCCTAAAGAAGATTATGAGTCTGCGGAATTTATAGCTTTGAAGCTTGCTAGGTATCATGAAACAATGCCCACCTTTCATGATATTTTCCAAAGAATTGGTCATCAAGATCTTATTACAAAACCTTTTAGATTTAATTAATTTTATTATATATTAGGGCTATTATACAGTATGAATCCATTTAGCACACATTTAATTTTAAGGATCTTTAAGGATTATGCATAATTTAACAGGGGTATATTGGATTAAGGATGAGGGACCTTATTTAGAAGAATATATAGAGTTTCATCTTTTACAAGGTTTCGATCATTTTATATTTTATGACAACGGATCAACTGACAATACCTTTGAAGTTCTTAACCCTTATATCGCTAAAGGGTTAGTAGAGCTTAGAAAATACCCAGAAGAAGTTACGAAAAGAAAAAATTTTTGGGTTATGGCTACTTGCATTAAGGAGCAGAGGGGGAAAAGTAAATGGATTCATTTTCATGCTATAGATGAAAGACTTTATTCTCCAACAGGCAAACAATTACCAGACCTTTTAGAAAATTATGAGTCTTACGCTGGAGTTTGCGTGGGTTGGTTATTGGTAACTAATAATGGTCATGAGACTAAACCTGATGGTTTAATAATAGAAAATTATACAAAGGTAATAGATGATGAACAAAAACATATAAAAACCATAATTCAGCCTGATAAGACGAGAGAAATTTACCCCCTAAATCCACATAACTTTTTCTACATAGGTGATAATTACGCAGTAGATGAAAATTTTAATAAAATAGATGGACCTTTCAATACTGCAAATCCATATACTTTAAACATTTTTAAAAATTATCACTATGTTACAATGAGTAGAGAAGAGTTTGAATGTAAAATGAATAAAGGTGTTTTAGATCATAACGACTCTGAGCATTACAGAAGACCTGATGCTGACATTAGATGGAGTCGTGTTAATAATAAACCTCATTTAGAGAGGGAAGATTTAGATCTTTTACAGTTTGTGGATGAGATTAAAAGTAAATGAACAAAGCAGTATTATTTGATTTAGACGGAGTATTGGTAGATGCGTGTGATTGGCATTATGAAGCTTTGAATAGAGCTTTGAAAGAGGTAGCAAACTATACTATCTCTAGGGAAGATCATGTGACTACATACAACGGACTTCCAACAAAAAGAAAGCTTCGGGCTCTCGTTGATCTAGGGATACTTAGAGAAGATGATATAGAAGTAATTTCTGATTTAAAACAAGAGTATACAAAAGAAGTGATCGAAGAGTTTTGTAATGAATCCATTTCTAAAATAGTATTGATGGAAGTATTAAAGGAGGAGGGGTATAAGATAGGGTGTGTTACAAACTGTATCCGAGAGACAACTGAGTTAATGTTAACCAAAACAGGAATTTTAGACTACTTTGATATTCTTATTCCTAATGAGGATACCACACACAACAAACCTCACCCAGAACCATACATTAAGGGTCTTGTGTTGCTAAACACAATACCTGAGAACGCTATTATTGTTGAGGATTCTCCGAAAGGGCTCCAAGCTGCACGATTAACAGGATGCAGGGTACTAGAAGTAAAGAATGCAACCGAAGTAACAAAAGAACTATTTAGAGGTAAACTATGAATATATTAATTCCGATGGCAGGAGCAGGATCTAGATTTGAACAAGCAGGGTATACATTTCCCAAACCTTTGATTGAGATTCACGGGAAGCCTATGATTCAAAAGGTAGTAGAAAACCTTAACATTGATGGAAGGTTTATTTTCTTGGTCCAAAAGGAGCATTATGATAAGTATGCGTTGAACTATCTTCTTCCTTTAGTTGCCCCTGGGTGTGAGATTATTCAGGTTGATGGGGTTACTGAAGGAGCAGCTTGTACTACCCTTTTGGCTAAGAAATTTATTGATAATGATGCTCCTCTCCTGACTGCTAACTCCGATCAGTTCATAGAATTTCTTAATGATGGGTGGGCTAAGGATTTGGAGGGGGATGGAGGGATGCTTACCTTTACTGCCACTCACCCTAAGTGGAGTTTTGCAAAAGTAGAAGATGGTTATGTTTCTGAAGTAGCTGAGAAGAAGCCTATTAGTGATACTGCAACCGTTGGGGTTTATTACTGGAAAAAAGGTTCTGATTATGTGAAGTACGCAGAACAGATGATTGAGAAGGATATTAGAGTTAACAATGAGTTTTATGTTTGCCCAGCCTTTAATGAAGCAATTAAAGATGGGAAGAAAATTAAGACTGTCCCTATTAAAAAGATGTGGGGCTTAGGAACCCCCGAAGATCTTAGATATTTCCTTACCTATTATAAAGGATAATGATTAAAGTAGCTCATAGAGGGAATATTGCTGGTCGCTCCCCCCACTTAGAAAACAACCCCCCCTACCTTAACTCCGCAGTAGAGAAGGGGTATTATTGTGAAGTTGATGTTTGGTTTTGTAGTGGTGTATTCTTTTTAGGACATGATGATCCTACTTATCAGGTAGATGAGGAGTATTTAGAGAATGAGAAGTTTATATGTCATTCTAAAAATATTGAAGCACTCCATATGATGTTAAAAAATTCTAATATACATTGCTTTTGGCATTATAGAGATTATTGTACTTTAACTTCTAAAAATTGGGTGTGGAAATATCCTGAAATATATTTTGAAGGGAAGCTTATAGGAATTTGTTCAGATTGGCTATAGAAATAGGAAAATAAAAAATGATTAATAAAGTAAAAGAATTTAACGAAGCGTATGGATTACCCATTGGAACCGTGAGTGGTTACAATGATGAACGACAGATATCTGAAGAGGACGGTAAGTCTATCATACTTAGACGAGAGCTTATAGCTGAAGAGTATAAAGAGCTTATGTCTGCTCCGTATCTGGATGAGGTCATGAAGGAGGCTTGTGACCTTGTGTATGTCGTTCTGGGGATGTTTGTGGAGTTCGGCTGGGACTTTGACGAGGCATTCGCCAGAGTGCATGAGAGCAACATGAGCAAGCTTGGAGAGGACGGTAAACCAATCTACCGAGAGGACGGTAAAATTCTTAAGGGTCCAGACTTCTTCAAACCAAACCTAACAGATCTATTATAAAAGACGAATTTGATGGTGCTTTTGGGCTCGATTGAGCTATTATAGGTACATGAGTATGAACGCAGAAGTCCTTGAGAGGCTACAACAAGCAGGGCTCTTATCAGAGCAAACATTAGACTTGGGTGATGTCCCAACAGGAACTTACGCCCTCAATAAGATTATCTCTGGGAACTACCAAAAGGGCATCCCTATTGGTATGATAACACAAATCCACGGAGAAGCAAGTACTGCTAAGACTATTTTTGTTACTCATATTTTAATAGAGGCTCAGAAGAAAGGTTACTATACTATTTTAGTTGATAGTGAAAATGCCTACAGTTCTGAATTTGCAGAGATGCTTGGAGTCGATGCTGAGAAACTAGTTTACGCTATACCACAAACTGTTGAGGATTGTTTTCATTATATTGAAACCACCATTAAGAGTATTCGTGAAGTAGATCAAGACACCCCCATTGTCGTAGCTTATGACAGTATTGCTGTCTCCCCCTCCAAAGCAGAATTTGAGGCTGAGGGCGCAGACAAGTATGATGGTAATCCTATGGACGGTGCCATTAGAGCTAAGGCTACGGGAGCTTGTTTGAGAAAGATCAATCCCATTCTTCGTCAAGAAAGGGTGGCTTTAGTTATCATCAACCAAATAAGAAATAAGGTTGGTGTTATGTTTGGGGACAACACTACCGCAGCAGCAGGAGGTAAGTCTTTAGAGTATTACCTTGGGGTCAATATAAAAACTCTTTCTGCTAAATCTGAGAGAATACTAGATACTAATAAGCAGATCGTTGGAATTAGGGGAAGATGCAAGAATACAAAGAATAAGGTTTCTGTTCCCTTTCGAGAGTGTGAATTTGAGTTGATTTATGACAAAGGATTGAGTCCCTGTTATGGACTGCTCCATCAGCTAGTATTAGATGGTTATGTGACCAAGCAGGGGTCATGGTATGCTTATAAAGACTCCAAGTTTCAGAGTAAAACCTTCAACGATGGATTCTTGACAGACGATAAATTTTCTGAACTGAGAGAGGTGGTAGGAATATGATGGAAAAAGACAACGATTTTATGAAAGTTCTGGAAGGTATTCTAGACGAGGTGTTCAATGATAGCATGGAAAAGCACTTCGACAATAAGAAACCAGAGGTTATTTATGAAAATATTGAAGACTATACCAATAAGACTGGTAAGCGTTTTCGGATGAATAAAGACCAGAAAGAGAGGGGTTTAAACAGAGAAGAAGCTTTTGGTGAGCTTTTTCCTACAAAAGATAACGAATAATACCCTATATATTAAGGGGATTATAATGTATGGCAATAGACACAAGATTTATTTAGACGCAGATAAGTATGTGTATAGGTATCAGTTTAGATTTCTTAAGAATATTCTTAAGACCGAGAGACGTTTTGGGTCTGCTGATTTACAAGATTTGATGGATAAGTTTATAGTTTATAATCTCATTAGCGATATTCAGGAAAAGGATGGTGGAGCAGCGTCCCTAGTGTGGTTTGAGGAAGAGGAGTCTATAGCCTACCAATTCCCTATTGACGGAACTGTAGTATCGAGTCTATCTGGTATAGGCTACTCAATGCCTGAGGATGATTGGATATAAATGAGATTAAACTATTTTCAAAAAATTATGTTTTCGGGTCTGGAGATTATTGCTGGATGCATTAATCTTTTTAAATCTTTAATAGGGTTAAGCCCTAACTGTGATTTAGATGGTTTTTATTTAAAATCTAAAATGGAAAAAGTACATAATAACACTGTAATGAGAACTTCAAAACAAAGGGAGGTTGCACAAGATGAGTACAGACAAAGAGTTCAAGAAATTACTTCAAGATAACATTCCCAAAAGCTGGACTGGGGTAGATCTTCTTAATTATTTTAAGAAGCAGGATGAGTTCAGCCCTCCTATAAGGAGATTATTAGGGTATGATACTCCTTGGGGAGAAGAATTAGGAATGTATTGGGGTGGAATGGGGACATGGGAAGACCTAATGTTCATATATATTAATAAGGACCAATGGGGGTTTAAATAAAATGCCAAGAGAATATGTATTAAAAACTAACCCGTTAGATGAGAACAGAATCAAGAAGATTGCCAAGACTTTAATTGATGACGCTAAGGTGGATAGGCAGCTAACACTAGAAGCCTATAGATTCTTTAAAGAGTTAGCTGAGGAGAACCCTCAGGACAATGTGGCTAAGAACCAGATGGGTTCGTTGCTTAAAGTATTGCAGTCTACTCATACAAAGACCGTGGACGCTCTCAATAGCCTACTTAAGTTAGAGGACCTCAATATTAAGAAGAGCAGAGAAAACAAAACTGATAGTTCTTCCGAGAATATTTACGACCTCTTACGAAAAGATGACGCATGAAAAAGAATCCTTACCAAGTATACTGCTCGTTTCTAGATGATATAATTCCTCTGAAGGTCCTTTCCCCAGAGGACGAGATGATCTTATCTACTAAAGTATACAAGAAATTATCTTCTACAAAAAATAAACTTAGTCCCTATGTTTATAGGAGAGATATTTGTGCAGAAGTAGTTCAGGATTGGCCTGACCTATTCCAAGCTATAACAGATAATATTTACAGCGTAAGGCAGTCTATCCCTGAGATGGAGATTATTCAGACTTGTGTTAAAGAGATTTATAACTCTCTCCTAGATGTGTACGCTACTCTGGATTTAGATACTATGTTAAATAAGATCAACTCCACTAAAATAAATGAAGATTGGTCTGAGTATTTAAGGAAGGTCATGTTGGGATTAGATGAGGCTGATGTCGAAGCTGCGAAAGAGGAGATGGGAATCACCGAGACCGCGAAAGCTAAAAAACACTCTAGAATTCCTTCGTCTATAAAAGAATTAAATGCTTTAGAGGATAAACTAAACAAAGGTGTGATTGGTCAAGAAGAGGCTGTGAAAGCTACTGTAAATGCTATCAAGTTAATATCTACTGGCCTAGCTAAGTTTAGTAGTTTATTCTTCGTAGGTCCTACTGGAAACGGGAAGACTAGACTAGCAAAAGTATTGAGTGATCTCTACTATAAAGACAGATTCTTTAAGATTAACTGTGGGGAGTACGGAAATGCTCATGAGTACGCTAAGTTAATTGGTTCTCCCCCAGGGTATATTGGTCATACTGAAAAGAGCTTATTAGCAGAGAAGGCAGAGAAATCCAGTAGCTGGGTATTTCTGTTCGATGAGATCGAGAAAGCGCACCCCAAATTCTATGATTTTCTCTTGAATTTATTAGACGAGGGGAAGATTTGTGATTCTAATGGTAAAGAATTAGATTTTTCTAACTCACTATTCATATTTACTTCCAATAAAGGAATGGCTGATAATAGAATTGGCGATTCCAGGATGGGGTTTTCAAAGGAGGTGATTTCATATGATAATTCCAAGGACATCATCCTTGAAAGCATTAAAAAATCTTTCAGTCCTGAGTTTTTGAATAGACTAGATAAAACTATACTCTTTAATCAATTAGATAAGGAGGAATTGTTAAAAGTAGCTCGTCTTGAGCTTAACGGAATTCCTGTTAAGAAGACTAAAGAGTTACTTACTTATATTATTAAGAATGGGTACTCATTGGATTATGGAGCGAGGCATTTATCTAAGTTCATCAAGAACAATATAGCTATATTAGTAGCAGATGCTGTGCTTAATTCGGTTTTGCCTGTAAAAGGTAAGTATTATACTTGCAAAGTGAAAGATAATAAACCCTATATAAAGGAAATGGAGAATTGATATGCCAATCGGAAGAAGAAATAGAGCGTTAGCTGCACAGAAAGCGGCTTCTGTAGTCGCCCCTAAACCAGCACAGCAATTAGCTGATAGTATAACTCCCCCTGCGGAGGAGTTCCAAACCCCAGCGAAGAAAACAGCCAAGAAGAAAACTACTAAGAAGAAGAAGAAGAAAGCACCTAAAAAAGATCAATAGTGTTGAGGCTCCCGCGCCTTTCGTGCTGTTGAACTTCGCTACCGCTCCCCATCAGAAATGGTGGGGAGTTTTATATCATGTTCAAATCTAAAAAAGTGAAGAGATATGAAGCTCTTTATATAGACATAGCTAAGAGAATAGCTGAAATGTCTTTTGCGGAGAAGATGAAGGTAGGGTGTGTGTTGGTGAAGGATGATAACATATTGTCATACGGATTCAATGGTGCCCCTGCTAGGTTTAATAATGAGTGTGAAGATTCAGACGGTAAGACATTACCCCATGTGTTACACGCAGAAAGTAATTGTCTAATGAAGATAGCTAAGGTTCCTATGTCTTGTGAAGGAGCCACTATCTATTGTACGCACAGTCCTTGTATGGAATGTAGTAAGCTGATTGCTCAAGCTGGTATAAGTAAAGTAATATACGCCAATAAGTATAGGGAGGACTCTGGTTTCTATCTATTAAAGAGTTTAGAAATCGAGGTTGAGCAATATTATCCCCCGAAAGACCTGGAAAAGAAGTAGCCTTCTGCTATTATAGGGGTGGCTCTCTGATTTATCAAGTCCCTTTAGGATTAGCTTGTGGAAACTCACGCTGTCAGAACACAGATCCTAATTGTAGACCTTGGGGGATTAACTCATTGGTCAGAGTAGTGTTCTTATAAAGCATTAGTACGGAGTTCGATTCTCCGATCCCCCACCATCGGGACGGTAGCCCAATGGCAGAGGCAACAGACTTAAAATCTGTCAAGTGCGGGTTCAAGTCCCGCTCGTCCTACCAAACAATGGAATTTATTATTAATACAGAAGAACAAAAAAGGGATAAGCTAATTAGCATTATACTTAGTCACTCTAAACGGTGTTTTAATATTAAAGATAAAACTCTCAAAGACCTGGAGTATCAACTTCATTCCTACTCAACATCAAAATTGAGAAAGATGAGGAAGCACTGTGATATGAGCTACTTTAAAAAAAGAAATAAGAAATAAGCACCCATAGCATAATTGGATAATGCAACAGACTTCTAATCTGTAGATTTCAGGTTCGATTCCTGATGGGTGTACCAAACACGACTATAATACAACATGAAAAAACTTTTAATGGCGATGCTATGTTTAATGGGGGTTATGTCCTCTAGTTTTGCGGGGATTACGATCACCCAAGACGGTACGATTATTGAAAACCAGTATATTTCTGGTCAAGTAAATGTGAAGGCTCACAATGTTATAATTCGTAACTGT
>Ga0080013_1005075_pt1 | contig 12531 bp, 20 predicted proteins | sample ETNvirenome_6_85_FD_69236 | JGI IMG/M metagenome (GOLD analysis project Ga0080013, IMG submission 69236) | Marine viral communities from the Pacific Ocean - ETNP_6_85 (SPADES assembly) (version 2) | ecosystem: Environmental > Aquatic > Marine > Oceanic | place: Pacific Ocean | collected 2013-06-19 | reverse complement strand
ATCCACGTCCACTGTATATTGAATATTTATGCGCTGTCCCATATTTTAACCCTTTAAGAGCTGTCTGTCCTTGTTCAAGTTTAAAGTGGTTTCCACTATTTCGGGGGCGCCCACTACTACAATCTCGGTACCGGTGTGCCCCCGGTTGATAGTAAGCTTTGAAAATCTGTGATTAGCGTCTAGTCCTTCCGGTAAAAGCCCCTGCTCATTGAGTTGTCTCATTCTTGTTTCTTCTCTCACCATAACAACGTGTTCAGGATTTACAAATACCTCTTTTAAAGTAAACTGATCGCGGAGCGCGATGAATGTGGGGTTGCCTCCACACACTTCAGTCAATTTGACTAACATATTGCCCTTCCAATGGATAGGTTTCTCTTTTCAATACTGACCACTTCTCGCCCTTAAATAACACATACAATCTATTGGCTGTTGGTTCGTTTTCTATAATAAGCGCACTGCACGGCCTCTCTGTTTGATAATGCCCCACAGGCAAAGAGGATGAATCTTGTTTGATCATTATCACTCCTTGCGGGAGATAACACAGGTCTCCTTCTTTCATAATTTACTCCGTTTGAATGATTCCATAGTTGGTTGTAATAAGTGTTCCGGCACAACTCGCGGCGTTCTGCAGCGCGGTACGAGCGACCTTCACTGGATCTATTATACCCCGTTCAACCATCCTTGTCAAGCAGCTTTCCCGAAAATCCCACCCTTCCGTCTGTTCGGCATTTAACACTTGTTCGATGATAAGGTCCGGAGATTCCCCGGCATTTAAAGCCATTTGGCGGATTGGTTCGCGGCATGCTTCTTGAACTATACCTGCGGCTGTCTTCTGTTCGCCTCTTGTGCGCTTATCTATGCCAATACATGCGCGCAACAGAGCTACACCACCGCCGGCAACGATACCTTCTTGCTGGGCGGAATTAACTGCCTCCAGTGCATCTTCAATACGATGCTTCTTCTCTGTCATTTCGACTTCTGTTGCGCCCCCCACACGAATAATGGCCACCCCCGACGCAAGGCGAACCACTCGTTCTTGAATTCTATTACACTCTGGCAATGATTCTGTGTCCTTGATCAGATTTTTAAGGGTCTCAATTCGGCCTTCTACCGCCTCATAGTCGCAGTTACCACCAACAATAGTGGTGTTATACTTAGTGCTCTCAATAAATTTGGCCGTTCCCAGGTGGGTCATTTTGATGTCGGATAGTTTAACTCCACTCTGCCGTGTGATAAAAGTTGCTCCTGTCGAAATGGCAAGATCATTCAAGAGGTGGCGGCGCTCCTCTCCGTACAACGGCGCTTTAACACCCGCAACCTTTAATGTTCCCCGCATGGCATTCATAATCATCGCGGCTAGCGCTTGCCCCTCTATCTCTTCGGCAACAATAACGAGAGGGCGCCCCTCTCGGGCTATCATCTCAAGGATAGGTAAAATCTGCTCGACAGTCGTAATCTTGTGGTCGGTGGCCAAAATCAAGGGCTCATCATAATGCATCACACTGCGGCGCTCATCAGTGACAAACGCACCAGCACAATAACCAGCATCAAAACGGAATCCCTCTGTTACGTCCAATGATGTTTCAAGAGAGCGCGACTCCTCAATAGTAATAGAGCCATCTTGGCCCACTCGCTCTACTGCTAGCGCCACGAGCTTTCCAATACTGTTGTCATTGTTAGCTGAGATGCTGGCGATGTGCTCGATGTCGTCGGTAGTTGTGACAGGCTCTGCCATCTCAGTGAGATTGGCCACCACCTTTTTAACAGCCACATCGATGCCGCGTTGCAGATCAATGGGCGAAACACCAGATGCAATAAACTTCTGTGATTCTCGCAAGATAGCTCTTGCTAGCACGGTGGAGGTTGTTGTGCCGTCCCCTGCGTCATCATTAGTTTGAATCGCCGCTTGCTTTATGATCTGCGCTCCCGCATTCTCAAACGGATCTTCCAGCGATACAAAATGTGCGACTGTCACTCCGTCCTTGGTGATGAATGGTGTCTTGTTCTTTTCTTGAAGAAGAACGTTTCTTCCTCTTGGCCCTAGCGTTGACGCTACGTTATCAGCCAGTAGGTTGGCGCCATTCATTATTTTCTGTTGTAGTTTTTGTTTGTTGTCGTATGCTCGACTCATTAATACCTCATTGTGTGTGTTTGTCTTAATCTTCCATTCCCACAGGGGCGTTCTAAGGGAGGCTTCCAAAGGGAAGGCCCATCTGTTCCCCTTTTTGCTCTTCAAATTCTGTGGCTATTCTCTCGTCCACTACCCGTTTAAGCGTGTCTGCATCGTCGATGGCCGCTTTCCCTGCAGCGGAACGATTTTGTGCATCTTTTTCATCACATTTTTTAGCCTCTGCTTGGGGATCGCCGCAATCAATTAGAAAAAATCGTCCTACATTATCCACCAACGCACTCAACGCGTTAAACATCGCACTCAAATCATCCCCAATGATGTCTGCACCTTGTTGGAAAGTATTCGTTAAAACCTCCGGCAAAATATTGATGGTGCCAATCGGGTCGACTAGTACTGCCTTTTCGTAGCCCTGGGAAACTTTAAACTGTTCCGAGCCGACGTAGCCGGCGGCACCCTTGGGCGCAAATGGGGGGCCCGGGAGCGGGCCCGGGTCGCCAGCAGCCGCGGCACGTTTGATTTTGGGCCCTCGTACGCGTTGCCAAAATTCAGGATTTCCCTGCATTTCTTGCCACAACTCATACCATTGGCTGTATGTCTCCTCATCCCCCCATAGTTTGTTCGCGGCAGGAGTCAACGGGGCGCCTGAGCCGGCCTTTCCGGGCTCCCTTTCGATGCTTCTAATGCTGATGGTATAGGTTTCTCCGTCTACCACTCCCGTAGTGCTAATGCGCTTGTCACCTAAACTAATTTCAGCTGGGGGCCCATCCACGATCCACCCCTTAGGCATTATTTTTCCTTCAGGACTGTTGTTAATAGCTGCAGCTAGTCCTTCCCGGCTCGAGCCGTGCTGCTCCACATACCCCGGGGGGACTGTGAATTCTATAGTGTTTTTCTGAATAGCAACTTGGGGGTGGCCAATCCAGTCAAAAAAGTTTTCTTGCGAAATCTCGTATTCGAAGAATTCCATTTTGGCGTCTTTAATTGTTTTACCACCTTCCTTTGCTGATTGTTTTCTAATAACGACATATACCATAGGATCGTTTGGGTGGGCCGCAAAATGATTAACTAAGTCGACAAAACTGCCCCCAACCCCTCCCTTTGGTGCCAAAATCTTCAGGCTTAGGTTTTTTTTGTTACCTTCGGCATCTAAAATTATAACGTCCGAAATGTCACCCTCTTCAGTATGAACCTGTCGGCTACTCTCACCAAACAGGGCCGCTAAGAAAGGTTCCCACAAAAATCCAGCGACGGATGCATTAAATTCTCTAATCATATAAGAAAAGGTTTGGATAAACATCAGATAAGAGAGGGTTGCAGCAACACTTGCGTCGGGCGGAGGCTGTTTAATGAAGTTATCAATTGCTTTTATCTTGGTTGCAAGGTCGCCGCCGGGCGCAATTTGTTTCATCCAATACTCAAACGTTGCGCGATCTTCACTCGCGCTCGCAGTATATTGGCCCACACTTTGTTCGGTGGGAACAAGGACAGGGAAGCGGACGGTTCGTTCGCGACGTTGCTGGGCCGGCGCTGGCCCGCGATCCTTTTTGCCCCCCTCAAAAAGCTCCATCACTTCTTCAATCATCTCCATCAATGATTGGGGATTGATTGTCATCCCCTTCTTTCTATACTCTTCTTTTAATAGTTCTCGCAGATCCGACATCTTATCTCCTCATAATACCCGGTCAGCAATTCCATATTCAACGGCTTGCTCTGCAGATAAATAGACGTTAACTTTACGTTCTAGCATTTTTTTCACCTGCGATTTGGTCATTTTTGTTTCTTGTGTTAAACAATTGATGTACATTTCTTGTAGTTCCTGGATTGCTTCGACTTCATTCACTAAATTATGAAGGTCTCCGTGGTTACCTGAACTCACTGAGTGGAGCATGATGCGGCAGTTCTTGCCAATCTTACGATGGCCCGGTGTTCCTCCTGCTAAGAGCAATACGCCGGCCGACATAACTTTTCCCATCCCGATGGTGTGAATCTCTGTTTCCTTTTGTACTTCTTTCATTATATCATATAATGCAAACATATCATCAGCATTTCCGCCATATGTTGAAATATAAAAATCAATAGGCTTTTTTTCTTCATCTTCCTCTTTAAGGCGGTTGGTTTCGTTTAAATACAGGAGGGCCTGTGTGACTTCGGCGACCTTCTCCTCGGTGATATCTGTGTAAAGACCCACCACTCGCAACTCTGGTTCGGGCTCCCCTTCACCTCCGGTGTTCACGAGAATAACTTTGGGATCTTCTGCGGTTGCTGCTGGTTCGTCGTTAGTGAACATGGTGCCTACTTTTTCTTTAATGCGATCAATCATTTGCGCTCCTCGTGCGAATTAATTCAAGCAAATCTTTATTATCTTCAAGGTGCTTCATTCCAGTGCGCCAATCTTTAAACTCTACAAAGGATCTAAATACTTGAGGGTGAGCCTCGATGATTTCTTCGATAGACTTCTTTTTATAGTTTACTAGTTCCTCTTCAAATACATAAGTAAAAGCCTGGATATTATGTTCACTAGCTTCCGCCACTTGCATATGGTGCAACCGAATAGCGCGCGAATAAGAAAAATGCTCCATTGAGCGAGCAAGAACCAGTAGGGCTGTCAGTTGTGCACTTTTTAACATATTAATGCTTGTGCGCGCAGAGTTCATAAAGTAAAACGTCTTGCACGTTATGTATCCAAATATGTATATTAACAAATATAGAAACCATTCCATAGACTACCCTCAAAAAATAACCACCAGGGATTACTGGTGGTTAAACTATAACAGTTACAGAGCGTTTTGTCAACTACTATTTCACCAGTCGGGCCATAATCCTCTCGGCTAGTTGATCAGCCATTGCATCTTTCTGATTTTGCTTGGCCAGACGTGCCGCAACTCGCTTAGCTACTTCATTAACGATGGCCTCATTCTTAAAAGCTTCATCGCCTTTCTTTCCCTTCTTGGTAGTATAATCTTCTTCACCCTCGTCTGTCTCGGACTCATCACCAGCGGAAGCTCCAGTGTCTTCGGCGCCGGTTTCGCGCATCACTCGCGTCATGGCGCGGGCAAGCTCCATCATGGGGCCTGCAGGCTCTTCTTCTTCGACTTCGGCGCCCATTTCTAGCTCTCCGCCGCCGGGCTCTTCAACGTCCATCTCCAACTCATCTTCGACTTCAACCTCTTCCTCGCCTTCGCCTTCGATGGTGGCTTCAACGCCAAGCTCATCGGCCACGGCGCGAACAACGCGAGCCAAAAGCTCTTCGTCGTCGTCTCCGCCGGCGTCATCCATTTCTAGTTCGTCGCCTTCTTCGTCGGCCAGCTCATCTTCGGCCCCCAACTCGTCTTCGGTGGCACCGAGTTCCGCACCGAGTTCTTCTTCTTCATCTCGAGCGCCCGGGTAGGCCCCGTATTCTTGCATTCTTTGTTTGCCGACGGGTGCCATGCTGGCTAGTTTCATGAAGCGGCGGACCTCACCTTCAGTTAATAGAGTCTTGCGAGCCATTGTATATCTCCTTAAAATGGTAAATCTCAAAGGTAAATAGTTGCTTTATTTGATAAATACCTTAAAAAATCAAAGTAGAAGCATCGGGGTGGTCTTTTAGCTTCTTTAACGCTTTTGTTTCAATTTGTTTTACTCTCGCAAAGGAGATACCCAAGCGCTTCGCCACCTCTCTCAATGTCATGGGGCCATGTTCATATATGGAAATTAAACAACAGTTATAATCTTCCTCAAAATCCACCCACAATCGACACTCTTCGACTTTGCAATCCTTCTTAGTATTCACACATTCTTGTGAACATTTCAATAAATTCTCTTTCATTTGAGGTCTGGGAACTCCTCGGCTACTAAATCAAAAATATTCTCTACTTCGCCATCTGTTAGTGCAAAATCTTTTACCATTTCATCTCCTTTCTTTTTTAATGTTCTCGATTTTTTTTTGCGGCTTTCGCCCATTTCCTTCACTTCATCAATATAGCCCTGCACGCGCTCATCTCCTCTAATATAGCCAGTGATAATGTGGCGAAAAAAAGCTGCTTGAGTGAGACCATCGTGCCGGCAACGTATTATTAGTTGTGCCTGGCGATGATCATTATCCCAAAAAGCGATTTGTTTAGTGAGATTGCCGTAGTCGATCTCACTCGACATCACTTGGCTTTTCCTCAGCCTTCTGACTGGCCTTGCGAGAGCGCTTCTTTTTTGGCGCCGGCTCTTTTAAACCCGACTCTCCCTCAGCAGGGGGATAGAGTTCTTTTGGAGGTTGTTGTTCGCGACGAGCCTTTGCGGCTTCGGCCATTTTTTGCCTGTGAAGTTCGCGCCTCACAAGAGGAGACTTCTCCGGCTTGGGGGCCAAAGGCTCTTCAGTAGGTTGTGGCGGGACGGCGGCGGTTGGCGCGGGGACCGGAGGCTGCTGGGGGTTAAAGTGTTTTCCAAAATGCTGTTGAAGAGTTATCATCGCATTTTCGTTTTGAGCCAATATCTTGGTGTGCTTAATAATCTCCTCTGCCCACGCCGAGTGATCTGGTACCGCGGTGGGATTCTTAAATAGTAGTTCGAGGGTTGCATATGCTTCGAGAGCCTTCCCCCGTAGTTGCAGAATTGCAGCTTCGTATAAATATTTTGACATTGTTTATTTCTTCTCCTTTTCAACGAAATTTTTTATATTTTCAATAGTATACCAAGTTGTCTTATCGGGCTTTTTAGGCTCGGGCATCAACTTGACAGCTGGCTTAGTGGGTCCAGCATTAACTAAAGAAATGGTAGGGACGCCTCTAAATTCAAGCTTCTTTTGAATTTGGGGATAGTCTCCGATGTTAAAGGCAAAGAAGTGTACATCTGGAAACGCCTCTGATACTTCTTCATAGCGGTCTTTAAGTTTATGGCAAAAATGACACCGGTTAGAATAGAATTTAATAACGCAGGTGGCTTCCTCTGTGATTTTTCCGTTTAGGATATTTTGTAGGGAAGACTTAGTTAATCGCTTAATTTTCATTTGTTCTCCTCAATAAATGTTGTGGTTGTGTCGATACATTCGGGACAGAATAGGGACACGGTCCCTTTGGCGTTTCTCACTACCACTGACCATGATTGTACCATAGCTTTGTTTTGTTTGTCAAATGCTTTTTTGCACGCGCTGCATTCGGTAGGGAGAGTCCCAAACTGAAAAATTTTATCGGAGATTTTTTGCTCACCCTTCGACATTTTCTTTTTTTGTGCCCTACGCTGCGCTCGATTCATTAAAGAACTCCAATCTGGGGGAAGTCAAAGTAAGCATTCCGTAACCCATCCCGAAACACAACCACTGCTGAGGGGAAGGGTGCACTGTTCTCTCCGTTCCCAAACTTTAGGCGCCCCTTAACAAAGTATAGTTCATGCGCCTTCAATACATAGTCATGCCAATACTTTGTATCCGTCCGTGAAGGAATCAACGCAACCACTATTGTGTTCTTCTTACGTGATTCCTCATAGGCCTTCTCGATCCAATCCTTAATGCCCCGCCCATAAGGTGGGTTCATGAAGACAACTTCACCTCCCCAGTCCTGTTCCAGGCCATCATCTTTGTCTGTAAAGTGCTTGGGTACCTTATAATTCGAGGCGTTCGCACACGGGTCTAATGTAAAGGGACCGAACATATCATTCAGTCTGTCGAAAAAATGTTGTGGGGTAGCCCACTCCTTTGATTTCGAACTAAACATTGTTTGTTGTGTTTTCTTATCCATGGGTAAATTTCCTTAATTGTCTATGATAATAAAAAATTCTTTTAAATTATTTGATATTTTATTTTGTGTTTTATACTGGGTACAAATTTTATGGTCGATATCGATTACTTTTACTTTACCATGCTTGTTGCAAATCTTTGTCAATTCAGAAATTGTAATACAATTGCGCGGGGCGTCTGAATAAGATAGAACTATCCTTCGGCTTTTGTATTTTGAAAGCAATCTGTCAAAATCATCTTGAATCGTTTTTTTACTGTAAAAGGCTCCGGGGGCCTTGCCTCTAAACTTTGCGCGCTGCGGTCTCGGGATTGCGTATGAACCATCAAGCGCTGGCTTATCCCATATCGCTAGCGAGTTGTTTAAGTGATAGCAGGACGCATAAAGTACCCCATGTGTATAAGGAGGATCAAAGTACACAAAATCACACGGCGGCACATTTAAATGAAAGATATCTCCTTTAAGCTGTATGCCTTGGGGGCCCTCAATTAAAGTGGGTGCCTCAAATTTTACTGGCGCCAATGATTTTTTGCTCCATTCTTTGAGTGCGCTTTTTTGATCGTTGGAGTTATTAAAGACTCCATCGCATGCTCGTATCACACTAAAAATTAATGCATTCTTATCTTGTGGGGCTAGCCCCTTTATCTCTTCGATATAGTTTCTAGCGGCATCTATCTTAGCAGCATTATCCCTTGTAAGACCAAGTGGTCGGTTAGCCATCATGCCTCCCGTACCTCGTATTTTCCTCACAACAGTTCCGGAATAATTATTCGTCAGCCAATCTGGTTGAGGTTCTATTTGATTCATGTTGTCGAGATGCATTGCAATATTCGCGGGTTCATATCCATTTAAAAAAACACTCCCGTAGATAAAGGAGCTTATATTTAAATCATTCGCAACAACCTCAAAGCCACTAGTTCTAAGAGCCGCGCTTACAATTCCAGTTCCAGAAAACCCATCAAACACGCGGGCCGGCTCTGTTTCTTTTGCGAGTTCAACAATAGTTGAAACTAGTTTTCGTTTGCTGCCCTTGTAAGCAACTGTCTTAAAGTTGAAATTGCGCAAGAAAATCCCTTTGTGCCTCGTTTTTAAAATCCTTGTATGATTTATACGTTGAGGTGTCGACATCTTTAATATTAATTTCAGATGGCACCTTAATAAATTCTAGGGCCCCGGTTGGCATTTTTAAAGTAATGCCGTCACCCTCAAATTCAAGCCACTCGGGGAGAATATCCTTCTTTGCGATGGCGGCTACTGCATAAGACTTTTCACTGCCTGTATCCACAATCAACAAATGATCAAACCTTAATGTTTCTTCTATTGTTCTCTTGGATGCATCCCCCAGACTATTCATGAGTTTAATAGGGGCGGTGTTTTCTTTTAGGGTACCCCGCTTCTTGGTAAAAAGACAATTTTTCTGCGTTTTCATTTCAATACGTGATTTCATGATCCCAGCCTATTTCATCAACCCACTGAATGGAGTCATCATATGTATGTTCTTTGAGCGCCTGCTCAAAAAGATCTGATTTATCAAAACGACTCTTCCGGTCATCTAAATCCGCTCCCACCATTTCTACTAGAGAAAAAAATGAGTCCCAATTAACTCTTTCTTTAAGGATATCAATCGTGGCGTCACTCATCAGTACTCCCTAGGGCTCCATCGCCTCTGTCGCTAATCGTAATGGGGTCATCATACAAACGTCCCACAATATTCTCTGTTGCCCGAAAGTGAACCACGGGAACCATAACTAGTTGTGCGATCTTTTCGTAAGGTTTGATGATCTGTAGTTGTTTGCCAATGTTGTGAAGGTTTACAAATACTTCACCATCATAACCCGAGTCAACCACGCATGCTCCTACAATGAGACTGCGTTTAGCAGCTACGCTCGAACGATTCTTTACTTCAAGCATGTAGCCGTGTGGTACTCCAAATCGCAGGCCTGTTGGAATAACGGCGCCTTCCCCGGGATGAATAGTTAGCTTCTTGGCCAAGTCTTTCTCCGCGGGGGAGTAAAATACATCTAGTCCTGCATCCGATGGGTTAGCCCTTTCGGGGGGCTTGGCCATCGGACGACACAAAGCATATTCACTGATCACTGTTCAGTTTTCCCAGTGATCATGTTGAAGTTATCGACAACTTCATCAATGTTATACTTGCCCTTATATAAACGGAAGGCCTTAACGGCCGCACGAATCTCATCGGTACTTAGCCATCCGTTTTCCTTAAACTCGGAACGCAAGTCGCGCTTCTGTTCCTTGTATGGTTCCATCGCATCTTCAATGGCGTTCAGTGAACGGATGTATTCCTTCACATACCGCTTCTTCTCTTCATATGTGTTTGCCACATTTACCTCCTTAGTGGTGCTACTACTATACCAAATTTGGATAGAAGTGTCAACTACTTTCTGCGTAATTTTCGCCAAAAACCTGCCTTAAAAACTTCTCAATTAGTGTGTCGCGCTGTTCATCGGTGTCGCACTCAGCAAATGAATAATTATAAGTTATTTTTTGGCGCTCGATTTCTTTCTCTAGGATAAGGATTTCTTGTTTCATCCACTTAAGTTGCTGCTGATAGTTTTTGGGGACTGTGATATTGTATTGTTCTGCGTAATCTAACAAAATAAAATACCTTCTCTTTTCAAAGGCATCTTTCACTATCTGAAATGTTTTTTTCTTTTCCTCTATCTCGCTCTCCGGAAGCAAATAATCAATCTTATCGGGGTGGAGTTGTAATGCCAGCTTCAAGAAGACTTTTCGGAAGGCATCGTGGAGTTCTTGATCTTCTTGGGACATTTTGTATTCTTTGTCCTCTTCCACATCCGGTATTTCTTTGTCGCGTACCACCAACGAGCCGTCGGGGATATCGGTTGGATCTTGTTCATCTTCTTCTATGCTCTCGTTCGTATCGTCAGTTCCAAACAGTTCATCTATTTTGCCTTGGTTGCGCGCGGTCAGCGCTGCAATATCGATCCCATTTCTTCTACAATATTCTTCATAGTATTGCTGGTACTCGGGCCCAGCAGCGTCGGCCATGCTTTTAATAAGTTCCTGTTCTTCGTAGAGGTATCGGAGTTGATTAACCGTTCGCTTCCACTTAAGTTTGGTTGCCACACCCACATCGGGCCCCTCCTATCCAAAATCAAAGGTAACAGCAGCTTTTATTTTTAATTCTGGTATGTGAAGGTGGTTGGCCATATTATGTTTGCGGCATTCCTTCGCATCTAAATACCAATCTGCGTGACTTTTGTCGTGCACAATGTTAAGAAAATGTTCTTCCTTCTGACCGCAATTCTTTGCCATCATCCGATATACTTTTTGGTTCAATCTCTCAACTTCTTCTGCGTCCGCCTTAATCTCTTCCACTTTGCCCCAGCCCATCGAGCTAACATCGTGAATCATCATAGTTGCATCTGGATCCATGTATCTATGCCCCTCTGTTCCAAAACTAAATAGTATGGCACCGCAAGACATAGCCTTACCTTGTGTGATAGTTGCGACAGGAATCCTGGAATGTTTAATGTCTGATATCATCGACATTAAACTATAGACTTGTCCTCCATAGCTATCAATGATAACTGGTACAATAGGCTGGCCCGTGTTTTGTGCGTTAGCCATTGTGTCAGAAAAAGTCTTTGCTGCAGCCTCATCAAACTTCCTTACCCGTATTACTACAGGAAGGTCATCTATTAATTTGGGCTCTTTTAAAAGCGGGCTAAAATATCTTATTACATTCATTGTTCATCCTAATAATCTAAATGTCTTGCCAATAGCATAAGTAGAAAACCCCCACTGTTCATCATACTTCAGGCGCGCCATATAAGGTCTGTTAAGAAAGATCTTATCTTTCTCCGGTTTAATGCCCCAGCATCTAATTTTAACAGATTCATTATTACTATCAATCGTTTCAACAATCCAATATAGCTTGCCGTTCTTGGTCTTTTTAGCTATCACTTTGCGTGGAATGAACCAACATACCTGAAGGGCCGCGTCGAACTCAGAAATGGGGGGAACAAACTTTTCTTGTAGGCGCTCCACTGTTTCTGTACTGATAACCAAGTTAATCGGGAACACGCCGGTTAATTCTGTTTTAAACTGAATGATCTCTTCTTCGGTAAAATCGCCTTCGGGTCGATAAAGTTCTAAATTCTCGTTAAACCTCTTGAGGTTCTTGGGGCGCTCTACGACACACGCACTCCAAAAGTGCTTACGTCCTGTAAAGCGATCATCCATCAACTTATCGACTGCTCCCGCTCGCCAGAGCGCATCCAATGACTTCTTGTTGAGCTTGCTGTAAGTTATCTCTTCTTTAAAGAGCAGGTCTTCAACGTTCTGGAAAGGTCGGTGGTCGAGAATCTGCTGGATGGCTGCCATCCCGAGCCCCTTGATGGAAGTGAGCGGTTGAATAAGCGTCTTACCATCTGCGCTAATCTCCCACACCACCCCCGACTTATTAATATCCAGAGGCTCGATGTTGTAACCAAATTGCTTAGCAATATTAATAGCCTTTTCTTTTCTGCTCTCTGGCTCTTTGTCAAGGAATGCAGCCATCCACTCTACGGGATAATATGTAAATAACCAAGCACACTGATAAGACAACATACTATAGGAAACAGCATGAGACTTATTAAAACCGTAACCTGAAAAGTATTCAAAATTGTTCCATAGAGTTTGTGCGCTGTCGAGATTGATGCCCTTCTC
>Ga0080013_1005074_pt1 | contig 12532 bp, 13 predicted proteins | sample ETNvirenome_6_85_FD_69236 | JGI IMG/M metagenome (GOLD analysis project Ga0080013, IMG submission 69236) | Marine viral communities from the Pacific Ocean - ETNP_6_85 (SPADES assembly) (version 2) | ecosystem: Environmental > Aquatic > Marine > Oceanic | place: Pacific Ocean | collected 2013-06-19 | reverse complement strand
TCTGCATCACAAAGCTTCCGTCACCGTATGCGTCGGGGTCGCCTTCATCGGTCTCTACGCTTAGAGCTGTTGTGCTGATTGCGTTTGAGCCGCGTGTGGTGTCTACGTTTAAGACTGCAATCACATCATCGATTAGGTTGTTTATCTTCGTCTGACGAATGGCCAGTGTATTGCCTGAAATATGGCCAATAACCGTGACGCTCATCGTGCTATAGATGTTCCCGCCGGGCTGGTGCTGTAGGGCCTCCGACGTTGGCACGTAACCAACGAAAGGACGCTCCCCTGTCTTCACATCAAAGTACCCACGCGCCAAAGCCTGCACGGTCTGTACAGTGGTCTTGTAGCCGTTGCCGGTCGTTATGCCTGCGAGCGTTGTTTGCAGATTCTCAAGAATCAGTTTCCTGGCTGGCGTTCCCATATCAGCCCGCCTTGCCCATCGCAGAGACGACGGCGCCCCCGGTAATCTCAAGAATTTCCGGCATGGCTGTATCAATCGCCTCGGTAACGTAGCTTGTCGGTTTAATTTTAACCGATGTAACCAGGGTATAGGCAAGTTGCCCGGTGTTTTTGTCTACCAGGTAGCCGCGCAGCCTTCCCGGCGTTATTGCGGGGTAGAACTTTAAGAGCGTGCGGCCTGGGTCAAACTCCCTCGGCGCTATAGGTGACCCGTTCTTAATGATTGGCCGGTAGTCCCTATTCGGTACAGCTAAAGCTTTTACGCGCTTGGGCCGAATCACACCGCCAGTCTCGTGAATAGCCGCATAGGGTACACGGTTGAAAACGTCGACCTTAAAAGCTTTGTCGCCAACCTTTAAAGGGCCAACGGTCCAGCCGCGTTTTAGTGTGCCTTTGGGGTTCTTGAACAAGTTTTCTGAGGTGCTGTCTTTCAGTACGTTTTGTAAGACCTGGCCAGCAAATAGCAGGCTGTTAGCCACTTCAACCCCAAGCGTATCTGCAAACTCACCCGCAAATTCCGCGAACTCGTTGTCAATATCTAGCTTGAAACCCTTCGCCATGATTCAAGCCCCATTGTTCTTGAACTGGTCAATTCTAAACGGGGTAAGCGGCGCGTCTGCATCATCTCGATTTGATTCTTTTTGAGAGATAGAACCGCCACCAAAGAAAATGCTGGTATCACCACGGGCGGCTTCTGCCCTTAGTTCTTTGAGTAGGTCTCGGTAGAACTGCGTTTTTTGAGAACGAGCTCCGCCCATGCCTAAAGCGCTGCGGTCTATATCGCGGGCAAACTTCGCAAGGATACCTTCCACCGCGTCAATTGCCGCAAGCGTTGGGCTGCCTCGGGATGTCAAAAGCGCGTCCAGTAGCTCGTTACTTAAGAGCTGTTCGTCAGTGTCTACATCGCCAATTTTAAACCGCAACAAGTCGCGGTCAGTGCTTAGCGAATCACTATAAGACCAGGTCATGGCTCAACCCTTTTACGGGGTCGCCCCCTGCTGCGCTTTTCTTTTTTCGGTTGTAGCTTTGCGCATAGTAATTCGTCGGGAACCTCTACAAGTGCCCCCGATGTCATCATCCGGCGAAAAGCTGGCCAACTGCGAGCATCAGGCAACGGGGTCCATGCTTTGATGGTCCCCTCACTGCCTTTGATGTCCCGCGTTGGAAAAATCATTTGATTAAGCTACTGCCCCATCAAACCATGCGCCTAAGTCGGCACCGGTAACCTTGAAGTCAAACGCGCTCAAAGCTTCAATGCGCTCTGAGTGTTCTGCTTCTTCACGGTAGCGTCGAGTACGAAGTCCTTCGAACTCATAAGCGCCGCTGATGCCGGTGAAGCTGAACATGTAGCCCGCGCTTGGAGTCATAAGACCCGGAGCATCAGGAACATAGCAAAGAAGAGCGTCGTCTGCGTCGAATACTCGACCGTATGAAGCTGTGCCGCTTTCCGCGCCGCTGTTTACGATTGGAGCCGCGACAATAACCCGGTCAACGCCGAAGATTGACGCCATTAAATCAGTCGTCAAAACTCCACGCTCGGAATACTTAACACGGTCTAGGATATCGTCCGAGTCACGCAAGGCCGTATAAACATCGGAGCCCAAGACCAAAACCCCTGGCTTGCGCCCAGTCTTAGCTTCAACCGCATCTTGTTGCGTTTGAATGTCCTTGATAGGTGTACCGCCTGAAGCGCTCCAGAGCGTTCCCGGTGTGATGTCGCCGCCGGTTGTTGAGCCGGTCCAAACGCCATCGGCAAACGCCGTAGCCGCAAAAACCTGATCACGCTTCAAAAGAAGCTGTTCGGTGACATACTTGGTTGTGCTTGTAAGAATATCAAGACCGGCGTCAGCGTTAGCTGCTACCAAGTCATCGACGTTCATTGCGATGCTGTACTCTTCGCAAGAGTAAGTACCGGTTGAAAGCTGGAAGTTTGCAGTTCGAGATCGTGATCCCGGAGCTCGCAAGCCTGCTTCACTTCGGAGGTAAGCATCTTTAGAAAAAATATGATACTTATTTGAAAGGTGACTTACGTTAACCGAAGGAAAAACCTGGCTAGCAATGAAGCGGCTTTGATCTTGTGCATAACTAATGGATACAGCGCTCAGAGCCTGATCCACATGTACATCTGACGTAACTAATGGCATGATTTAAAATCCTTTTATGCGGCGCGTGAGCCGGTTGGGTTAAGGAACATGCTTACTGTGTCGCCTGCTGCTGCAGTCTCAAGAGCTTGGCCCATTGTATAGACGGTTGTGTCAGTTCCTGCGGCGATGGCGTCCGCCTGGCTGTCTGCTGATGTTCCGATAAGGTTGCCAGCTGCCAGGGTTCCGTCCGCTGAAACTTTAGAGATTCCAAATAGGCAAACGGTCGCAGCTTCGCCACTTTCGGGCTTGTTCTGCAAGATGCCGATTGGGATATCAGTGATTGCGGTACATACATTAACCGTATTCGCCGCGCTTAATTTTACAAAATAGTATTGCTTCGCGCTGAGGTCTGCCGCAGCAGCGAACGTTGCACAAATCTGTTGGCCTGCATATGCCATGGTTATTTGCCTCCAGTGCGCTGATCATTATATTCCTGATATAGCGCGGGGTTTGTTTGGATTGCTTTTGCAATGGCTGCGGGCATTTTAAGCCTGCCGCCGCTTGCTTCTACTTCTGATTTTGCAATTTGCTGGATTTTAGACCACGGGTCGCCCGCGCTCATGTCCGGTACATTGCGGCCAGCTTCAACGAGAAGCGGCCCGCCTTGCATTGCTGCGCTGGCAGCTTCCAAGGCTTTCTCGACGCGGTCGCCTAAATCAGCATCACGCGCCTTTACGTCAATCATCAAATCAACAACTTGCTCCAGGCTGTGGCCTGGGATGTTGCAGAGCGTTTTTTCAGCTTTTGCCAGGTACTCACGACGTGCACGCTTGGCGATTTCAACGCCTAGCTCACTTTCTCGGTCTTCGAGTTTCTTGGCCAGCTCTTCGTTACGCTTCCAAATGGCCTGCATTGCGCCTTTTGCAGCTTCGGGGAGGTCGCCCAGAGATTTCATCAGCTTTTCCTCGTCTGATTCATCCTCTTTCTTGGCCTCTTCCTCTTCCATCTTTTCGGCTTCTTCTTCCATCGCCTCTTTAGGCTCGGCTTCTTCTTCGCCTGATGCGCTGCGCAAAGCTGCGAGAGCTTCGCCTACGGGCATCATGTCGGAATATGCTTCAAGAAGTTTCATAGCTGCCAAGACTGCTTTTTTTGCGTCTTCTGGCATTTCCATTTTTAGAATGCTTTCAAGCTTGGATACGGCATCGCTCTGCCCCTCAGCCTTTAGCACTTCCACTAGGATTTCATCCATTTGGTCGCTCCGTGATTTCATGATTGGAAATCGTTTTTTCATGTTTGCGCCTGATTCAACGAGAGAGACTTCAAGAGTCTTAACGTCTTTGAGCGCAGTAATTCGACGCTTGCCCATGGCCTGCCTCGCTTTTGTTTTTTGATTGTTTTCGCCCTGACTCGGGACTTGCTAGGTCAGATTCTCGACCTGCTCGAATTATTGCCTATTACCGAGATTCGGTCAACCACTTATAAATTCAACCTTGGGCATGTCGGCTGCTTCTATATTTTCACGGGTGCCGAAGCCGCCAATACTGAAAGCATTCAGCTCCCCGGCCTGAACTTTCGCCCAGTTCTCTGGGCTCAGCTTTACGCCAAGAACCCAAGAGCCTGAATGCACGAAGTCATCGCCAAAGGCTGTACGGGTTGCCTGGTGGGGCTCACCTGCTACCGCTTTTTTGTACTCGTCATTATTAGGATAAGGCTGAATCCAGCTCTCAACAACCTGAGCACCTGTGGCGCCGTTGTGGTCAAGGCCAATCATCCGGCTTGATGCCATGAAGTTGTGGCTGGTGGTCTCAATCTCTGCTGGGCTTAGGTAGTCATCGTGGGCATCTACTATGTAGGGGTCTAGCACCACGCCATAAACGATGCGCTTGGCGTCGTCTGCTTTTTTAAGCTTTACGCTTTTTGTCAGGTGGGCGGTTTTTAATATCCGCCCGATTCTCTTGAACTTGCGGGCAAGCTCCCCGCGCTTGTCTCCGCTTTTCCGGATGCTCCAAGGATGGGGCAAGCTAAAATCCGCCACGCTGCCAAGTGCAAGCCGGGCAGCTTTACCAAGAGCAATGACCGCCAGCGGCTGCGCCTCTTGATGCTCGGCCAGTTCGCTCATATCAATCACATCAACGTCTGAGCGCTCAAGTCCTAACGGCTCTAAATATTGCTCTTTGAAAACTCGGCCCTCAACACCGCAAAGCTGTGATTTCCTGACGCGGTCAAGGTTGCTCTGTTGACTGACCACGAACAAGAGACGCCGCTTTTGAACCGGTGCCGGTTCTGCCTGGTCTTTGCCTACTCTGGCGGTTGCTGTTGCTGCCGCTAGCTCTTTGTTTCCAGTGCGCTCAAGAATCGCGTTGTAAATTTTATCCCACTCCGCGCCTTGCTCTACCGGCTCAGCTTGCGGCAGCCTGTCGGGGTCGTGCTCTTCGATGACTTCAAAAGCCACTGACTCAGCCGCGCCATCATGTGGCGCGTATTCGCCAACCATCAAAACCGGGCCGCCCTCGTATTGCATCCAGTGAAAGCCCTCTGGTGCTGCTATGTTATGCGTCTTCATTTTGCTGCTCCGTCTCTGTTTGTGGGACGGGTGCCCGCCCAACAGGTCCAAGTAGATTATCAGCCTTTTCCTCTGTCACGCTGAAACTTGTAACAATCAGCTGAACGGCTGTTTCTCGTGGCAGCGTGCCGGTACTCACCTGTTCAATGATTGATAGAAGGCTAGACACCTGAGCGCCGTTTAGCGTCACCGCTGAAACAGGCACATCGGGAGCAGCCGTTGAAATTCCTGCGCCCTCCACATCATCGACGGGCTCGGCCTCTTGCGCGTCATACACATCTAGGTCATCAGGTGCGCCCTCTTGCTCCGGTTCCATGCGTGCGCTCATCGAATCAACCGCCGGAAGGTTTGCATGTTCCCTGACGTATTCCTCGAGTTTGTCATCCGGCGTTAGGATGCCAGAGCCAACAAGCCCAGATAGCGCGCCGGTAAGCTCGCCAAGTGCAGGTACTTCGATGTCATCATAGGCAAGCCTCGGAAAGTCTTTTTCTTGAAAGCCATTGAGCCGCATCAGCTTGGGTATTGCCTGGTTGTTGAACTCTGCGCTGATGCTGTCTAGGTATGTTCCAAGCGCTTGACTAAAGAGGCTGGTCTTTGAATCGGCCAAAGCAAACGAGCCCACCGACTCAGAGCCTAACAGGATAAACTCGCCAAGCATGCTCATCGCAATTCGTGACTCATACCGCTTGATGATTTCGTTGACGTCAATGGGACGCCGTCCGCCTGCGCTCAGTAGCTTGAGCCTGTAGCCGCTCGGTGTGCCGTCCGCCAGCTGCTCGCTTGGAATAACCAAGCCCTCATACTCATCGCGCCCAACGCGCTGAATCATATTTTTCATCGAGGCAAGAACGGCTTTTTCCCCGCTGCTTGCGCTGCTGCTTAGGATTTGTAGCGGGACCTCAAGAACTGGCAAGCCTGCAAGGTCGCGGCTGATCCCAATTGCCTCATACGTGGTTATCTTCTTTTTGTAGTAATACGAGATATAAGCCCCGCGCAGTACGCTGCGCCCTTCGGGGTTGTTCTTGTGAGCGTCGGCTCGAAACAATAGAAACTTATCACGCGGGATGTATCGCATATCGAAGTTTGGTGGTGGGTTCTGATACACGCCAAGAATTGAACCGTCTTCGTCGTCAATGTCCCATTTATCAACAGATTCCTGCGAGCGGATAGGGAACCCGCGCCAGCCTATGCGGTTATCGGAAAACTTAGATTTGAATTGCCGCTCTTCTTCCGTTGGGCCGCGTCTGATTTTATAAGTGATCTCGTTCACAGAAAAGCCGAAGGTCAAAAAGCTTAGAATCTCGCTGAGCGTATCCGACCAGGTTTGCTCCATATCCTCGAAGAGACATTCAGAAACAAATTCAGCCGCCGCCTTTGCCTCTGGCGTGTCGTCTGATTCTCTGATTTCCCACTTGGTTTGACGAACGAGCGTTCTAATGGCGTAAAGTATGCCGGTGATAACCGGCTCGTTCATCGACATTTCTTTGTACATGCGGGCAGCTTTGTCGCCCTTTAGGTCGGGCAGAAATTCCTCTGAAACCCTGCCGCTGTTTTGACTCAAGCCACTGGCCCCGATGATGTCCATCGTCTCGTCTTCGTTCTTCTTTTCTTCTGCCATTTTATCTATTCCTTTTATGACTATAGCTCAGCCAATTTACTCGGAGTTATTCCCATCTTGCGTTCATAGGCTCGAACCTGTGACGGGGTTGGTGTTGCGATTCCGCATCCACAGTTTGCAACGTGCTTAATTGGTCCGCCGGGCTCCATTGGAAACATCATTTTTGTTCCATCGGGCAGCTCGAACGGCTCATCGATCGGAGCAATTACGCCCCGCATTTCTTGGTGGCCCCTGCCGCCGTCTTTTCGCTCTGGCATCCACATTTTATACTTGCGACCTGTTGCCTTAAGCGCTTCAAAATTGCCCCGGTTCTGAGCCTTGCCCATTTCAGTGCGAGCAATCAAAGAAGCCCGCGCGAATACATCGCGGGTAATTCGTGGCCCTCGCTCTAGCGGCTCGAGCACTCCCCGGCTTGGCTTCTGATTCGGCGCTAGGACCTCGGCCCCGTCAGCATAGAACGAAAACCTGATTCTTCGGGCAAGCTCTGCCTGTGTGATGCCGGGGTCTTCGGTCAGCCATTGCGCCAGAAACTCGCGCATCTTGCTTTTAAACTCATTATCAACATTCGTAAGCAGCGCGGTGGCTTCGTTCTTCTTCTCGTTGAAATACTGCTGATAAAACGTAGGCGATACCTTGAAGTCAGGGTCGTCTCTTTTCCCTGCGTCTTCAACCTCTCGAATCCCGCTGATAGTCAAAAGCGTAGCCATCTGCTCAATGAACCGTGCGCGGTCGGCTGCGCTTTTTCTGACCATCCCCTTTACGCGCTTTATCTCTTCATCGACCAGAACCCTGTAATACCTATCAAATACAGCCTTCACCTTCGGGGCCAGCGCTTTGCTTCGCGCCTCTGCCTTGCGGGCGCCAGGTCCTCGGCGCGTTCTGCCCACGGGTGCAAATCTTCGCCGCGCTTTTGCTTTGCGTACCTCTGCCCTCATATCCACGAGCTCGCCACAAATCCATCATCAGGATTGATTGAGATATCAAAGCTTGGCAGCAGGTCCAGCTCAGTGCATGCCCACACAAAAGCGTCTAGCCTATCGGGTGATTTTCTGCTCAGACCAGGTACGTAGTTTGTGAGCTGGTCTTCAAGCTCTGGCCAAATACCCACGAAGTGAACACGGCCCTGCTCTGTCCGGCTGGCTATCGGCTCCGCCCGTGCGTGCTTTCCTCGGCTTGCGTGCACCAGCTTAACCGCTGCGCTTCTATCAAGCTGGGCCGTGATACTCTTCCACGTCTCGCCGCCTTGGTTTGACTCGAATACAACGCAATCAGCTTTATGAAAATGATACGCCTCGAGCGCTCGCCTACACACTGCATCAGGTGTGCCCCTCATGCTGATATCGTCAAGAATAAACATATGCCCGTTATCGCCTAGACCTGCGACAACAATACCGCTTTCATCTGCCTCGTCTGAGCTTGTCACCGCCGGGTCAACCGCCACAACGATGCGGCGCAGGTTCGGCGCCTCTTTGACTCGGTGCTTCTCTAGGTCGCTGCGCATAAACAGCGCGCCAGGCAGCTGGCTCAGTAGCTCGCCGTCTAGCTCTTGGCGGCCCAACGTGCTGCCTTTGTACCGGTCATGAATGGCGCGGATAAAATCCCGGCTCAAGTTCTGCCGGTTGTCCATGGTGGCGCCGCGTGTCAAATGGGTGCGCTGGTCTTCAGCGATTCGGCGCAGCCTTGCCAGTGGCCTTGGTGTCGTGGTCACAACACAACGCGGATTGTCGCCAAGTCGAAGCCCGAACTGGAGCTGGTCCCATGTATCCCACCGGGGCCACGCTGCCAGCTCATCAGCCCAAGCTATATGATGCTGCGGCCCGCGTAGCTGGTCCGGTTTGTCAGCGCTGTACGTGCTGGCCATTGAACCATTTGACCAAGTGACGCGTCGCTTACTTGGTTCATATTCGGGCCGGTCGTCACCACTGCACGCCAATATTCCCGATTGGCCTTCTACCATTACATCGCGGGCATCGGCAGCGGTTCGTGCTACCAGGGCAATTCGAATCCCTGGGTTTGTCATCGCCATCATATGGACCCACTCCGCGCCGGTTCGGGTCTTACCCCAGCCGCGCCCCGATTGAATCAGCCATATCCGCCAATCCCCATCTGGCGGCAGTTGTTCGGCTCTGGCGGTGAATAGCCAGCTGTCTTCGAGCGCTGCCATTTCTTCCGCATCTAGCGATTCAAGAAACGTCGTCCTGCTCGATTCTGGCAGCGAGGCTAGCCAGCTTAGCCAGGAGCCTGTCTTTGGCGTCGGTGACTTCATGCTTAATAGGCCCCCCCTCTGGGCCGCTTAATTCTTGTCGTACTGTTGTGATCATGTCGTGGCGCCGCTCGAGAATCCACTGCGCAGGCTTGTGCCCGCCATCGGCTGCGGCGTCTCGTTCCACATATCCAAGAAGACGCTGCTGAGCTTCTGCCCGCTGCTCTTCAATTTTGTTCATAAATTCCGAGATCTCGGGGTCGCATGTCCCGTTTTTGTGCTCTTCTTGGTATTTGTAGAACGTGCTTGTGGCCATACCGGCCAAGGCGCAAGCTGCCCGAATTGTGCAATTATTATTAATAGCCTGAAAAAAACGCTTTTGTTTTGCCGGTGTCAAAAACTTGATGCCGCCCCGGCGCCCCGGTTTCTTTTTAACTTTCTTCTTAGCCGTCATCTAAAGAATCTCGATAATGGGCTGACGAGCTCGGTCCTTCCAGACCCACACTTCACGGCTGCAATTAGACGGCGCCACAAAAGAATGCAGCGTTTCCATCTCAACACTACCAGGTCGCCGGTTGGCCTTCACCTGAACCAGTCGAACGTTTGTAGGTCCAACGGCGATAACATCCCACTCGCCCAAGCTTGCCGCACTGCGACAACACTTATAACCAGCCGCCTCTAAAACCTTCATGGTCCGGTGTTCCAATCTGGTGCCCTTGGCTTTCGTATTGATGCGCTTTTTTGTCTTCGCTTCTGCCATCGTGCCCCCTGTTCGCATTATAGGCAAAGCCAAGAAAAGAACAACCAAATGACAAAAAGTACGTTTCTTCTGCACTGCGTTAAACAGTACCATAACCGGGTCTATATCTTTCTCATCTCTGACGCACTGCGCAAATATGGCACAATATGTCACCGCTCTGGTGACGTATTTTTTTCCAACAAAGAAACCCCAACATGACTGTTATTATTATATATTTTATATACTCTATTATATTGATACCTAATTATGTCATTTCGCACCGGGGTACCCCCCTACTTTACAAACTGCCATACGTTGCCATACAAAAAACTAGGGGGGTAGGGGGTCGGTGCGAAATACATTAATTAGGTTAAGTGCGCGGAATCGTTGAAATCAATATGTCACCAGAGCGGTGACGAATTGTGCCATAATTATAATTCAGGGATTTTTTAGGACGTTGCCCGATTTTCAGGGCCATGGCAATTCTATCAGTTTTTCGAGGCCGTGTCACATGGGTTTAGTTGTTCCCGCTTTGGGGTCAATTTCCCCCATGTGGGCCGGTTGGGCCGCTCGCTGATACCCTACACCGAAAAAAGATAAAACCGGTGTAGGGTGTCAATTGTCGTGTCTGGTATCATCAGGCAGAAGGGCCAGCATGACCTCGAGATAAACATCGGCAGGCGTCTCTTCGATTGGCTCACCGGTCGGCTCATCACAAAACGGGCAGAAGACGGCGCCACGCCAAACCGCATCACAGTCCAGACATGCCCGTAAAGTTTTATCTTTAATCGGCATCAATATCTCCCACCAGACAAGAGCAGCCGCCCCAGTCAAAAAGATCAAGCTGTGACTCGTCCCGCTCGGCCTGCTCGCGCAACTCTGTCAGCGTCATTCGAACCCGCTCACCGTTGACTTGTTTCCTTAGAATAGTAACGTCAGCGTCCAGATATTCCCTAAGTTCTTGCTCTTTTTGCTCATGATGCGCGAACCGCTCCGGCATCATTTTTAGCAAGTGCGCAAACTGGCCTTGACCAGAGCGAACACAAAAACCACCGCAGTTATTATGAGCAAAGCCCATTCTGTAAAGCCTGGGTATCTCAATCCCCTCCGCCTCAAGCCGCTCTTTAATTTGTCCATAGCTATAAAACGGCGCCTCACATAACGGGCTGACCAGGGTATAAGGCTCCCAATACTGCGCCGCTCGGTCATGTCTATGCGCCTCCATTCCATCAATGCCAAGATACATCACGCACTCATCCGGCTTATAGCGGGCTTCGATCCATTTACGGATAAACTCACGCTTCAGAATTTTGCTACAATTCCCAACGCGGCTATTCCCTAAAAACCTAGTATCGTGAAAAACCTGCCAAGGTGTGCGCCCCTCTGCGATTGTAGTCAGAGGTACGCCGATATTATCAGCACCCTCTCTTAGGAACCTGTAGAGGTCTTCATCTTCTATAAGTGTGTCGGCGAAGAGCAGAATTAAATCTTCTGTCCCGTAACGCTCTGCAATAATTTTTGCCGCCATCCAGGAACCAAGCCCACCACTGTATGAAATAATGTGCTTCATTGCCCAGCCTCATCTTCTACAGCTACAAAAGCCTGACGCTTTCGACCTGCTCCCTGGTGGTCAATCTCAACTAGGGCAATCTCGCCAGCATCCACCAGAGCCCGCACGGCTTCAGCGTGTTCTTTCGGCTTAAGCCTTTTAAATCGCCGCTTTAATTCTCTGTCAGTCATGCCCCGCTCACCGGCTGCCAATACAGCCTCGAGCATAGCTTGGCGCCGTGCGCCAAACTCGGAGCCGGTCATCTGCTTGCCCACCGCTTCAACCAGGCCATTGAATGCATGCCCGGAGTATGTGACTGCCCACTCCATAGCCTCGCGGTCTATCCTTGGCGATGACTTAGAGCACGCAACAATAGCAGCCAGCCTCATGGCAATCTCAACCGAGCGAGCCAAGAGAACATCCATCCCACTGTTGGAAAGCTTGCGGCGCCTCTTCACATTCTCAGCCTCGAAAGCATCAAGCACTTCATATGCCGCTGGGGTAAATTCAATCTCAACGGTCTTCGGCGCCACATCATGCACATCAACCCCTGCCAGGTTTCCGCCGCCAGCATCCCGCATTGATTGCGCCCATCGAACAACTCCAGCCGGTGGCGCCGCCTTAGTCTGGCCACGCTTACGAGCCCCACACTCAGCATCACTATTGACGACTAAGAACCGGCCCAACATCCCCGCTTCAATATCTGCCTCGCCGATAGCGCTATAAAACTGTTTCGGCGTTGTCATGCTGTACAGCGTGATAGCTGGCCGCGTCACTTTGAGCCGCTCCACGTCGCCCCGCTGCTTTTCTGTCAGACCCATAGAGCTATAAGCTCGGGGTCTTAAAGTACCATCAAGCCGCCCGAAAGCCTCAACAAGCGTTGTCACTGCCTCTTGTAGCTGGCTATTCCCCGACGCGCTGCACGCTTGCAGGTATTTTCCAAACTCATCAATCACAGTGATATGCGTTGGTCTGTCTCTAAGCTCTGAATACACAGCGCCCGGTGACGTGTAGCCGCTGCCGCCTATAAGTTCATCGAGGCCCGCCGCATCAAGAATCTTCTCTATGGCCTTCTTTCCGTACTCTTTGCCCGTGCCGCTCTTTGCCACGGTCAAAAAGTATAGGCTGGTAAAATTGCTTTCTGTTGTCGCGTACTTGCGGCCAAGTACCACGCTCCCCAGTGCTAGGGCAGATTGAACCGCCATCTCTACATGTGGCGCCGGTGCTGTGCTCATATACCAATCAACGAAATCGCCCAAGATGCCCGGTATGCTGTGCAGCTTCGCAGGTAAGGCGCTTACAACGGTGCGCGGCTTTTTG
>Ga0080013_1005073_pt1 | contig 12539 bp, 8 predicted proteins | sample ETNvirenome_6_85_FD_69236 | JGI IMG/M metagenome (GOLD analysis project Ga0080013, IMG submission 69236) | Marine viral communities from the Pacific Ocean - ETNP_6_85 (SPADES assembly) (version 2) | ecosystem: Environmental > Aquatic > Marine > Oceanic | place: Pacific Ocean | collected 2013-06-19 | reverse complement strand
TTGTTACTTATACTGCTAATGGAACTCGAACTGCTTTTAACCTTGGTGAGTCAATTAATTTTAAAGGTGAGGCTATAGTTCAATTTGATGGAGTTATTCAAGATCCAAAGCAATATTCTTTAGGTAATGCTTTCAGTACTCTTACTTTTGCAACTGCTCCTAGTAATGGAATTAAAGTTAAATTAACTTCGATTACCTTACCCGATAGATTTACTACTATTCGCTCATTTCCAACAACATTAATTCAATCCTATGGTCTGGCTGCTACTGCAGTAGATAGTAATAATTATGCTATTAATGGTAAAACAGTAGATTTTCGAATTCCTGCTGGTTCTGAAAATGTAAGTGGAGAAGATTCTTTGGAAGTCGCTATTCAAGGTGTTCCTCAACCTAATGAGGCTTTTATTTTTCCTAGTGGTAACGCTGCCCTGAGTACTGTTACCGTACGAATTGCCAACTCAGTTAGTACCAGTTTAGCTGCCACTGTGGCTAATGCTTATACAGCTGCTCAAATTGACCAATTATCAATTCGCGCTTTTTTCACTCAGAAAAATAAAGACTTTTTAAATTCTATGGAAAATCGCAAACCAGATCGAGGTAATGAAATTAATAAAACATTTGATGTTATTACTTTTGAATCGCAAGCAGGATATGAAAAAAGACGATTACGTAGTAGACGTCCGAAACGTCAGTTTAGTTTAGAGTATACTAATGTTAGTGGGTTAGAAAAGGAAGCTATTGAGAATTTTTACGATGCTCGTCAGGGCACTTTTGAGGCATTCTTTTTTGATATGACTCATATTAATCAGGCAGGAACTCTTATTACTAGATTTGAGGGATCTTTAGATGTGAGTCATAATCATTCCTTAGATGGTACTAAACAAAATAATTTTTATACTGTTGGTTTTGAGTTACAGGAAGTGTTTGACTAATGAGTACTCGCACGTATGATTATAAATTAACATTAGAAAATGCTGCATTCTTTCAGCCAGGACGGTTTCTTGTTGGCAATACTTCTGAAACAATTGGAGAAGTTATTGCTCAAGATATGGCTAATGACGCTATTAAAGTTAAAGTTAATAATACTTTTACTGAATATCAAGCATTAGAATATGTTCATTGTAATAATATTGTAACTGGTACTATTGATGCTGTTCAATATTATTCTAGTAGTGCATCTACTACTGTTGATGGGCGTTCTTATATTATTGATGGTTCAACCAATACCTTTGCTCTTCCATCAACTTCTCGGGATGGGGAGACGACTATTGATTTTGACAAGTTAAATGCAGGTCAAATTAGTGTTACTTTTGATTCATTTCCTATTGATCGTTCTCAATTAGTTTATCCTAGTACTAATAATACTAATGGATTAGGGAGAGCTGGTTTTGATATTAAACCTGTAAGTTTTTTCCCTGGTGACGGATTAATTTCTGTTAGAACTAATTCTGCAGGATATCCTGTTGATGAAGATGGTGTACAAGTAGACGGACCTAATACCCGAGCTAAGTATAAAGACACCTATGAAAGTAGGGTTGTTCAAGTTCAAAAACGAGTTGCTGTTAGTGGTATACCAAATAAGAACGGACCTATATATCAAACACATGGCAAAGGAAGTGGTGCCTTACAGGGTACTTTTGTTTATCAAACCGTATCAGAAGTACAACAGTTTTCAGTTGCAGACCTTTATCCTGATAGTCATTGGGATCAAGTGGCTCGGGACATCAATAATGGTGTAACCCGTGTATCTACTTTTCCTTTTTCATCTACTTCTAATATATCAGTTAGAGTGTCAACGGGTAACACAGAAACTGTACCTTTTACTGCTCCTTCTTTTCTTTCGGATCAAATTATTGCAATTAGTAAAATTGCAAAAATAGAAAATTCTGGTTTTATTAGGACTAAAAATGCGTTTGAACAACCACCTTTAGTTAGGCTTTATAATATTTATTATCCTGGTGAGTGGTACCCGCCTTGGCAAACAGGTAATCCGGCATTGGGTGGATCAGGGATGGCCTGGCCTCTTGGATTTCCTTATCGGTTTGCAGAAGTAAGGGGAGATACTATTTCTGATATAAGTTACCGTGCTCATTTTAATGGGGATGATTACCAATGTTATCCAATTGAATCTAATGGTATTGGTTTAAATCAAGATGGTGAAGTTAACCAAATCAGTGTTCGCATTTCTAATTTTGATTCCTTAATTGCGCAGATTGTGGAAAATGCTTTTATTGCAGGAAATTGTAGCAATGCTATTAGTGGGACGGTAAACTTTGAACAAGTTGGTAATTTAGATCCTGCTACAGTAGTTAATTCAGCAACTTATGATCAATCTATTGTTGATAGTACATATGCTGGAATTGCTAATTCTGCAATTACTTATGATAGATGTATTAAGTTAAAGGGTACTTGGTATCCTTCTAAACAGGACTCTCGGGATTTACTTGGCGGAGTAGTTGAGATTAAATCCACATTTGCTAACTTCTTAGATTATTGGCCCGAATACAGTAGTGTTAGATCTGTTAGTGGTAACATAGTAGAATTATATTCTACTGCTCCCTATAGAATTAATGATAATGTTACTATTAAAGGAACGAGGGGAAAATCAGCTAATGTAAAAAATATTGTTGGCAATTTCTTGGAATTAGACAGTAAATTAGATATTGGGGCGGGAACTAATTTAATGATTGTTAATCCTGATGCTGATAATGATGCTTATGTTGAGGATGTTTTTAAAATAGATAAATTAAATTCTTTAAATGGAGCTTTCGCTGAATTTTCTTTAACTAGCTGGTTACAGTACTTTAAATTATCATTTCCACGCAGAAAATATTATAAAAATACTTGTCCTTGGGTATATAAAGGAGAAGAATGCCAATATCCAGATGATGGAACTGGTACTATTCCTGGTACCTCTGGAAGTACAGCACTAACGGCTAACGGTTTTTGGACGGTGAAAAATGTACAGATAGATACGGTTAAAGCTAATGATGAATGTGCGAAAAGTTTTGTTGCCTGTAAATTAAGACAGAATCAAATTCATTTTGGTGGGTTTATTGGGACAGGTCGTACACTACCAAAAGGATAATGAAAAAATATATAAAATATCTTGGTAAAAAACATGACTATTTTCATACTAATTGTATTACCTTAATAGCTGAAATTTATGAAACAGAATTACAAAGAGATGATTTTAAAAAGATATGGAAATTATTAGACCTTAAAGACGGTCATCCTGAGCAGGAAAGTAGATGGTATAAAGTTTTTAATCTTCAAAAATTATTAAAATGTACTCAGGAATATGGAATTAAAATTGAAAAATTAACAGATATTAAAGAGTATGACGTAATTATATTTGCTACTAGGCAAAGAAAAATCCCTATTCATTTTGGGATGTATATCGGTCAAAATATGATGATTCATATTGAAGAAGGATCATATTCAAAAATAGATATGTTAAATGATAATTGGAGAGGAAAAATTCATAGTGTCTACCGACGAAAAATGGTATAAAAAATATACCGGATTTCCTTACGTACATTTAGGTGATAATGTTAATAGTGGAATTGATTGTTTTAACCTTATTAGATATGTTTATAAAAAAGAGTTAGATATTGAAATTCCTTATGATACTGCTGATTTCTGTGATATTGTAGATGAACGATGGTATATTAAAACTCACGAGAAATGGATTGATAAAGCAGCTACTTTAGAATTTGGATGGAAAACTGTTGATGAACCAGAGATTTTTGATGTTATTACTATGACAATTGGTTCAACAAATGTAACTAATCATTGTGCTCTTTATGTAGATAAAAATCGTATTTTACAAACCATGTTAGAGCACGAATCTTGGATCGCTCCTTATGGACGTTATTACAAACAATATACAATGGGAATATATAGATGGAATCCAACACATTTAAAAAATTAATCAATAATATGAAAGATCATGCTAATTCCGAACATCCAAAAGAATGTTGCGGAATTATTACAACTGATTTTGAGTATGTTCCCTATAAGAATATTGCTCCTGATCCAGAAAATTATTTTATTTTAGATCCAATTGCTTTTGTAGATTATCCTGACACTTGTTGGGCAATATTTCATTCTCATCCTGATCAAGATAATCCTTTACCTAGTGAGAACGATATTGAAAGTACTTCTTTCGAAGAATATAAATTTATTGTTGGTTGGAAAGAAAAATTTTATTTATACTGGTATGATACAAATATAGAATCATTAAAATTTAAAAAATTTACTGAGGACTATTTACGTGCAGAATGTAATTCTTAAATTTCATCCTACAATCCAAAAATATACTAATGGGTTAAGTGAGCATACTGTTAAAATTAATGATTTAATAGATCTCCGAAACTCATTAGAATATCTATTTCCACAGTTAGGACGTCATATAAAACGCATTCGTTGTGGATTAAATTCTCGCGAAAATATTGCTCTAGTTAATTCAAATAAAAGAGTTTTAGGTAGATATGACTATTTAATAGGTACACTGAGAAAGACTGATACAGAATTTTATGTAGTTCCTTTATTTGTCGGAGGAGGTGGGGATGGTAGCAATCAACTTCTACTTGGAATTGCTTTAATTGCTGCATCTTTTATTCCTGGGATAGGACAAGTCCTTGGTCCAATGCTGTTTAAAATGGGTGTGAGTATGGCTATAAGTGGGGTAATGCAGATGATGATGAAAACTCCTACTCCTGCTTTTCAAGGCGCACAAACTACTGATTCAGAAGCGCGAATTGAAAATAATATTTTTCAAGGGTTACAAAATACTACTCAATCTAATACCCCTGTTCCTATTGTTTATGGGCGAACTCGTGTTGGGGGTCAATTTGTGAGTGGAGAAATTTTGAGTATTCAACATGGTCGCAATGAAACTATGAAAGTTTCATCGTTATTTCCTCCAGGAGCTAATTAAATGTCTCAGGCTGTTACTCTTAAATTTCACCCCACAATCCAAAAATATACTAATGTCAAAGAACATATTGTTAATGTAAATGATTTTGTAGATATTCGAAATTGTTTAGAATCTTTATTTCCCTTATTAGGAATTCATATAAGACGTATTAGAGCAGGTGCAAATAGACGAGAGAATCTTGCGTTAGTTAATAAAAATAAACGGATTATACAACAGGAAGAATATTTTCTTAATCGGTTAAATAGAGATGATACAGAGTTTTATGTTGTTCCCCTCTTTATAGGTGGTGGCGGAAATGGTATGGGAATGATTATTATTGGAATTGCTTTAGTAGCCTTAGTTATAGTTACTGGTGGAACCGCGTTAGCAGGAGCCGGTGCGGTGTACGGAAGTATGGGGTCATTAGGTGGAGCAGTAGCAATGGGAGCAACTTTTTCCACTTTAGGCGCAATTGGAGGCATAGGTATAGGTAGTATGCTATTGTCACTGGGCGTTAGCATGATTATCAGTGGAGTCATGGCAATGATGATGAAACCCCCAAAGCTTGCTGTTGAAGGTGCACAAACTACTGACTCGGAGGCTAGGTCAGAGAATAAAATTTTTCAAGGGTTACAAAATACTACAAATTCTAATGTTCCCGTTCCTATTATATACGGAAGAACTCGTATTGGAGGTCAATTTGTGAGTGGAGAAATTAGAACTATTGAACACGGACGAAATGAGTTTATAAAAGTTTCAGCGTTATTTCCTCCAGGAGCTAATTAAATGTCTCAACGTCAAATTACTACAATTAATGCAGCTCCACCTATTCATGGAGCTAAAGGCGGATGCTTTCCAGGAGATGCTTTAGTATTAACTCCTTCAGGAAGTACGGCTATTAAAGATTTTCAGATTGGTGATAATGTTCTTTGTTATACTCCCGACGGAGAAGTATTAACTAGACCTGTTACTGAAGTTTATACTCATGGTAAACAAGAAGTATTAGAATTTATGTTAGGGATGGGGCGTTTAATAGCTACTCCTAATCATTGGGTATTAAAAGCGAATGGCCAATATGCTTATGCTTCAGATTTTGAAAAAGGTGATTATTTACTTGATTTAAAAAATGAGCCTCAAAAAATATTATCAATTCAACACTTACAACCAGAAGTAGTTTATACATTAACTGTAAAAGATTATCATACTTTTTTTGTTAATGGGTTTAGAGTTCATAATAAAGGTGGAGGAAAAGGGGGAGGCTCACCTGCTCCAGCTCCTACTGAGGAACCTAATAATTTATTTTCTACAGATATTGTTTTAACAACTATTGCTTTAGGTGAAGGCCCTATTTATAGAATTAATCCGTTAGGACCTCAAGATATTGAATTAAATGAAGGAACTATTGATGATCTGATTAATTTAGATGGAGATGGTGCGGCTAATACAGATTTATTTAAAACTTTAGAAAGAACAGGAACTCTTACTCAATCAGAGATGCCTGTATTTGGTACTCGAACAGTTGTTCCGCAATCTTTAGCAAGTGCTATTACTTTACGTAAAGGTAATATTATAGGAGTTCCTCAATCAAAAGTAACACTTCAAAATACAAGTGTAGATGACTTTAGTGCCATAACTTTTACATTTTCAATTCAAAGTTTATTAAGAATGGATACTAGTGGAAGTATCTTTAACTATAATTTGAGTATAAATATTAAAGTATTTGATAGAACAGGAACTGATATATTAAAAACTACTGATGATAATGGTAATCAAACAACCTCTGGAATTACTAAAGATTTTAATAATAAAACAAATACACCTTTTCAATTTCAAATAAATTATCCTATTGCGAAAGAAGATCGAAATAAGGGTGGATATAAATTTACTATTGAGAAAACTTCTGATGATTCGGATTCTTCTAAGATTCAAGATGTAATTTCTTTTCAAAATTGGCTAGAAATTAAAGAAGAAAGAACTGCTTATCCGAGGACATCTGCAGTAGGTTATGCTTTATTAGCTCATAATGAACATGTTGGCGGAGTTCCCACAGCAACTAGTGTAGTAAAAGGATTATTAACACCAGTTCCTTCTAATTATGATCAGCCTATTTTAGCTAATGGAGAAATAGATTGGAGAGAATTAGAATTACCCGAAACTGGAGTTAATGGTTATACTACACATGGATATAGATTACAGAGTGGAGGCACTGATACTACTTATACAGCTGCTAACCCTCAAATTTATAAAGGGATTTGGGACGGAGTATTTGTTTTTTCTTGGACTCAAAATCCTGCATGGATAATTTTTGATTTGTTAATTAATCCTAATTATGGATTAGGAATTCCTGAAGAAAACATTGATAAATTTCAATTTTATAAAATTGCCCAATATTGTGATGGAGTAGATGTAACCACTGGAAAATGGTATGGAGTAGATGGATTTTCTGATGGTAGTTATCGACATAAGCCCCGAACTAAATTTGCAACAGTTAGAGAAACTTTATTGGGAATTAATGAAGGTATTGCTGTAAAAGAACGCAGATTTATATTAGATTTATTACTAAGTGACCAACAACAAGCGTTTGATTTATTAAATCAAATTTGTGGAACACTAAGATCAATTATTATTTATAGTGGTGGAAAATTATCTCTTCAAATTGATATGCCAGATGAAGTACCTATTATGGTTTTTAATGAAACTAATATGAAACCCGATAGTGTTACAATTAGTGGTATTAGTGAGAGCGATATTATTACAGGGGTAGATATAAACTATATTAATCCTAATAATCATTATAAAAGAGAAACAATGAGAGTGGATGACCCCATTTCTGTTGATGAGTTAAATCAAATTGAGAATATTCTAAGTATTGAGTTACCTGGCGTAACTCGTAGAAGTCAAGCTATGCGATATGCTCAATATCTAATAGCATCAAGTAAATTTGTTCGAAGAAAAATAGGATTTGAGACAGATACTTCAGCTATAGGTCTATCTCCTGGTGATTTAATTGCCGTTCAACAAAAAATGATTGGAACATCTTACGGATTTGGGGGAAGAGTAAGCGGAAATAGTACTTTACGAGGATCTAGTGCCACACAACCTACCAACCCCCTTCTTACTTCTAGTTATGCTAATATAAGATTGGAACATTTTACAGTTCCCGCTATTACTATGTCTACCTTTACAGCTAATACCTTACCAGTAGGATTACGAGTTTTTAGTAATCGAAATGAAGATATTAGTTTATATATGTTATCTAATACCGCAGCTAATACGACTGTGGGTGGAAGCGGAAATGCCGCGGCTAATGTAGTTTCAAATGTTGTAACAGGGGCTGATTTTATCGAGGTTCGAGCTATTAAATGTTTTGATCTGAAAACTAAAACTTGGAATAGTAATTTTGCGTGGAGTTCAAATACTCGACCAGCAATTGGTGATTCCTGGAATTTAGGAGAAGTTGATCCTAATAGTTTTTATCGTGATACTACTGATAAATTTTTTAAGGTTTCAACTATTTCGAGAGACGAAGAAGAAAAAATTACTGTTACCGCTTCAGAGTATATCGCTAATGTTTTTGTGGATTCAGACACCGCCATTAATTATACTCCGGTGCGTTATGTAGATACTTTTAGTCCTTTAGTACCCCCTCCTACTCCTGACTTTAAATTGACACCATACCCACATAATCTTCCTGATGGAACAATAGTGACTGATCTTGAAGTTTCGGATTCAACAAATGTATCAGGATATCCAATTGCAATTAAAACAATTTATGAATACGCTACTCCAAGTAGTATATCTGATATTCTTAAGGTGATTCCCTAATGGCAAATATTAAATTTAAATTAGCTAATACATCTGATTTTTCTAATAATTTTGCCTCTATTTTATTAGGAAAAAATGGTTTTCAAACTACGTTTGGAAGCATTCCGCTACTTGCAAACTCTGCTAGTGTAGTTAATCAAACTGATGATAGACCAAATGGAAATTTAAGATTTACTGTAGTTGGTTTTGATCAATTACATGATTATAATTTTGATAAACATGTTTTAGCTGTTAATGATACTACTTTTCAAGCAGCAAGTGGATTTATAAAAGGTTTTGATTTTGTTACTATTCCTTTAAAGGATAAAACTACAGATATTTCTCCCGAAAATTTTGTAGGAGCATTACCAACGAGTACTGAACTTAGTTATAATATTGCAACATATGATATATCTCAAAATTTTGTAGAAATTGTAAATGAACATGCTGGAGATCAGACTCTATCTACTACTATCCCAACAGCTCCTTTTTATGTTACTTTTTCTCAATTAATTGATAAAGATCATTTAAGAGCGGCAACTACTACTACTACAGCTGGATGGAGACCGAATACTGTTAAAGCAGGAAATGTTTATGTTGCTGGGTCTACTAGGACTTTAATTCTTGACAATAATGTTAAAGGATTTACTGGAAATAAAACTTTACCACTTGGAGTTAATGTTAAGGATAAGAATTTTATCAAATTTTATATTGATGGAATTTTAATAACTGATTCTGATTATTCTTTTACAGCTGATAGTAATAATCTTAATTTTGATTTTGACAGTGTTAATAACCCTCAAAGATCCCGTACTGAGGCTACTTACTATACTGTTCCTGCGATTGAAAAAGGCGATAATGTAACATTATTTACAGGAAATACTTATGCTGTAGCTAATGTAAGTTATGACCCCCATTTTCCTGAAGATTATAATGCAAGAATTACTGCTAATACTGTTTATCGTCTTACTCTAAGTACTCCTCTTAGAGCTAATGTTGGTGGAGCAACTTTAATTAATATTACAAATGATCCATTAGGATTTATAGGAAATGTTCTTCAAACTTCTAATACTCTAACTTTTGATTATAATGCTACATCTCATCCAGGTAATTGGAATTTGGCTAATAATCAAATTTATCAATTAGCAAGTAGACTTGAGTATGAACAATATTTCTTTGGTCAACCTTCTCGAAAAATTATTCCTAATGTTCCTATAGGTTTAAATGCGGTAAGAGCCCGAAATAAAAATTCTGCAGGAAGATTTAGTCCTTATACAAGTCAATCAGTTGTTGTTAGACAGATACCAATTCAGAGAGTTCAAAATCTTTCTATTACAGAAAGTTTATATCTTGATACGACAAGAGGTATTTCTACTCGTGCAACCATTTCTTTTGATACTATTGAGAATCAATCAGTAACTGACTATGAAATTTCTTATAGGATTTCTGGAACTGCTCAAATTATCGGTAATGTTAATCAATTATTACCGTTAACTTCTTTTAATACCGTTAAAGTTAATCAAGAAGGTGCAGAGGATGGAGTAATAAGATTTACTTTACAAAACATTGATCGAATAGTTCAAGGACAAATTACTCTCTTAGTTAGAGTTACTCCTTTAAATAAAGACGTTAGAGGTATTTCTCATGAAGTTAGTCAACAAATTATAGGTAAAACTGAACAACCTTCTAACGTATTAAGTTTTATTGTTGGACAAAATGATAATAATATAGTGATGAATTGGACCCTACCAGTAACGGTGGGAACCGATGGAGCACCTATTCTTCAAGATTTGGATTTAGAACATATTGAAATCAGAAGACTAACAGAGAAAATAGATGTAGATAGTCAGAGCGACTTGTCCGCTGCATTTGGACGTGCGCGTGAAGTAGCTTTAATATCTGCTCCTGCTACTAATGTAACTATTCCTGTACCTGATTATGAAATGGGTACTTATATAATTCGTACAGTAGATACAAGTAGAAATGCAAGTGCTGATTATACTGGTTACCAATTTCAAGCTCGTCGCTCACAATCACAAGATGTTTACAAAGCTTATAGTGAAAGTTCTCCTAATAAACCATTTGCTAATACTAAGTTGGGAGCAGCAGTTACAAATTCTAATTCTGCAGAGACTAATTTTCCGAGTGATACGGGAAATAGAGATGGATTAGTTTATGCAGATAGATTACTTCGAGATGCTACGATTACTGCTCAAACGCCCAGTACAAAAATAGATAATTCTAATGGAACAGCAAGTGGTTGGAGTGAAACTGGTGATGCTCATGATCGTATTGCTCTTGGAGGAGCAGCTGAGTATATAGCTCAAATTCGAGATTTAGGATCTAATGTAACAGGTAAAATTATAGTTTCTTTAAGTTCTAATGTAGTTAGTTCAGATACTTGGGATAGTTCTCAAGGTATAGAGATAGTTTCGGCAACAAGTGATGTACATAAAGGACGACCAGGAATAAGATCAGCTAACGTTCTTATAGATAAAGCTGCATCTGGAGGCATAGGAATTGGTGACTTTCTTAGTGATCATATTGTATCTAGTTCCGAAACATTAGCTTTTGATAATTTTATTACTCATACATTAACGTCTAATTCAACCGATCTATCAGGATCAGTTTCTACATTAAATGATGCTAAAGTATTTAGTGGAAATATTTATGCTATTTGGAATTCAGGGCAGCATGCTGGAGATGTTGCTAATGCTAATTCTTTTGCATTAATTGCAGGTAAAATAAATGCAGTGGCTCTTGAATTAGGAAATGTCTATACTTCTCAAGTTGTTGCGGGAGTAGGTACTCGTTATCGTATAACAGCTAATGCAATGCCTAATGTAACTCAAAACGCAGCTACCTATAAAATAGTTAATTTAAATCAATATTTTGATATTCCTACTAAATCATTTTTTGGTGATCCATCTGTTATAACCCAAAACGTCGATATACGTTTAGCTACTAGTAATGTACATTTGGCAAGTGACCCTACCAACTTTGTATTTGCTCAGGCTTCAAATGGTAATGTAAAAACTAATGCTTTTGTAAGCTTTAATACAGCTAGTGGTTTTTTGGGTTCTACTGCTAGTGATCAGAAATTTAGATTTTTTCAAGTAAGATTACAGATTCAAAACGCAAATCCAGCTCAGAATAACTATCTTTTAGAAGCTTTAAATTATACAATTGAATTAGCAGAACAAACTTTTATACAAACAAAAGATATTATTCTTACTAAAGGGCCAACTGTTGATGCTGGTAAAGATGGAGTAGGATTTAATTATATAAGTACTGAATTTAAAAATGCTCCTTCGGTAACAGCTACTATTAGTAATACTAGAATTGGTCTTATAGCTGTGGTGAGTAATGTTACGAATCAATATGCTAATGTTAATTTATATTTTGCTTCAAATGGGGCGATAGTAGATAGTACTAATTATCCTGGAAAGGATCAAGAATCAGCCGCTGATCGACTTATAAACGTAGGCAAAGTTACTGTAGAAGCAGTAGGAATTTAAAAGGAGAAAATAAAAAATGTCATCATATAGTTTTACATTACCAGCAGCGTCTCAAACGTTGGCTGTTTCACGCACGAATTGGAATAGTAGTTTTGAGGCAGTGCTTAGATGTTTTTATGGGAATCAATTACCTGCGGCAGGGGACGTTGTTAATGAAGGAATTACTGCTCTTAAAGATGGAATGCTTTATAGGGATTCTGCTAATGCTGCTCTCTATATTAGAGATAGTAATCACTTTAGAGGACAGGCTGGGCATATAATTCGTAATTTTACAAGGGTTGGAATAGGAACTAGAA
>Ga0080013_1005072_pt1 | contig 12544 bp, 23 predicted proteins | sample ETNvirenome_6_85_FD_69236 | JGI IMG/M metagenome (GOLD analysis project Ga0080013, IMG submission 69236) | Marine viral communities from the Pacific Ocean - ETNP_6_85 (SPADES assembly) (version 2) | ecosystem: Environmental > Aquatic > Marine > Oceanic | place: Pacific Ocean | collected 2013-06-19 | reverse complement strand
GGGCTAACTGCTCGTCGGTCACCTCCGGTATGGACAGTGGGCCAAGGCCCAGGTTTTCAGAAGAACGGGAGATGGACTGCGCCATCTCGTTTGCGTGTGGGGCGATAAGTCCACCGGCCTGTACTGCTGCGTCCTGCATGAGTGGTGATAATGGGTTTAGCGCCCCTACCAGATGAGCTGGCTGACGGGTTTCCGCGAACGTGCCCATACCGGCCAGGAACTGTTCCCGTAAGCGATCTGGGAGCGACATCGCATACTGCCACAAACCACCTGGGCCAGGCATTGCCATCTATACAATTCCCAGTTTCGGGTACTTGAGCTCCCCCTTCCACGGGGAATCGCCTTCGGGTACTGCGTAACGGATCGACTGCACTGCATAGCGACATGCGCTGAGTAGATCGTCCCTTATAGGCTGAACCTTGCCTTCTTTTCGATGATACATTCTCAGCTCTTCAAAAAAATCCGTTTGGGTTGAAAAAACCTTAAAGCGGCCTGACTGCATTCGTTGCAGCATCTCCATCAGCCCGACCTCGATGCTGTTGCCGCCCTTCTTCTCACCCGTCGCCGGTGGATTCGTGAAGTGCTCTGGTAAAAGATTGACGCCATGCACTCGGTACTGCTCCGCGAGTCCAGGGTTACCCATTGAGTCGCGCCGATTGCCGTCATGCGGCCACGCGCATGGCACCCACGTCGGGCGCGTATTGATCGCGAGGGCGTGAACCTCGGGCGTCTTCTGCGACGCCCTGTAGGTGTCGTAGACGTAGATCACGTCGTCGTCCTTGTCCCAGGCTATAGCGCAATATGCTGTTGGATGCTGCCAACCGAAGTCCAGGCCGGCTATGCGGAAATAGCTCTCCGGTATAACAAACGGCTCACAGATCAGTTTTTCTTCGGGAACGGGGAAGACTAGACCCGAGCCTAGACTCGGGCGCCCGTACTTTCGCATCTCCCGTTCCATCGGTGGGTACGCCTCGAGGATTTGCGACATCGCCGCCTCGGTCAGATGACCCGGCGACTTCGTATTGATCGTCTCGATCTTCTCGCTGGCGTCGTCCCAGCTGCCGTGACAGAGTGCCTGACCTGGCCGCAGATTCGTGAAGAACTGCGCTGTGGTTTCTGACATACCGGATTCTGGCGTATATGTCATGTAGACCATGCCCTTTCGGTCTAGGGTTCTCGTCACCGCTTGGGTGTAGATTGTCCTTGGGGGTTCTTCGTCCAGCCATATCAGATCGACTGAGCGCCCCATCCAAATCTCGTTACCAGTGAGATACGCCTTAAAGTAGATATAACTACTGCCGCCAGATACGTGACGGATGATCGCCATCGCGACCGCATTTGGTACTCCTGGTTTTCGCTGGGTTTCAACAATGCAGCCCTTGGGGATCATCCCCGTACCGAGCGCGTTTGAGTCTCCAGGTGTGCCGAGCAGCTCCGCCTGGACGATGTCTCTTACAGTCTCTGTCGATATGCCGCCGCACCAGACCGTGACGGGTCCGTCAAAACGACGCCCTGAATACCAATCTGGGTAGAGGCCGGTTGCTGCTGCGGCTGCAATATATGCGCCCGTTCTGGTCTTGCCTACCCTGTTGCCTGCGCAGAGCACTGCCTGTGACGCCTCGGCAGTCGCGTCGATAAAGTTTTTTTGAAACGGGTACGGATCGTAAAGCTCGATCTGGTTGAACTTCTCGTGTTCCTGAATCGACTTGATCAGTTCGATTTCACGAGCGATGTCGTCTGGCGACATCCGCTCAACTGCGAGCGCCATTAGGGTTTTTTCTTGCGCTTTATCTTCTTGGTTAGATTCTGCGCAAAAATGTTAGCGTCCCATAGTGTCGGAAATTTCATATAATCTTGATTCCCCATCGCCTCCCGATACGCTTGATCTTCGGTGAGACGTTCTAGCCCTGGGGAGCGCCACCGGATTTGGGGGTACATAATGGCTTCCGTGTTTTTGCCTGGAGTGTATTGGTACGGGGGAATGCTGAGCAGCCCCAGCGGGTGTGACGCACTGTAGATTGTTTGCGGATTCCCAGTTTCCTTATCTTCCAGATACATCCGATTCATCACCGGACTTTTTGTCTGTGCCAAAGCTCGTAATAGCCACAAAGGCGGAGCTTTCCCAATGTCCATTCAATTCACAAATTCGCTTTTATTTCCTTTGTCGAAATTGATCTCTGCTTTTGCGACTTCGCCGGCGCGTAATTCTTCCAGCTCGCGGCGCATCTCGTCCGCTGATTTTTCCACGTTGACGGTTTCAACCTTCTCTGTCGGCTTGAGACCGGCGCGGTCGAGAATATCCCTGGTCGCTGAAAACCTCACCTGTTCCGACTCGCTTTGCAAAGCAAGGCTTTTGAGCTGTCGCAAGGCTTCAGGGACCAGAGACTTTATCTCCGCCCGAGTGCGTTTATCTATTTCGGCTTGATAACGGTTTTTGAGTTCATAGCCGCGTCGTCCGGCACCGTTTTCAGAGTAGCCGGCAGCGATTGCAGACTTAGTTGCATTGCCCGACGCAACGTAGCAGTCGATGAATTTTTCTTGCTGTGGACTTAGGACGAGATTGTATTTCATAGTTTCCTTATAAACGAAATTTCCCCCCGTAATTTGTGGAGACTATATTCATGCATGTTTCAAAAAAATAAAAGGGGGTGGGGGGGCCGCCCATAAACCGGCCATTTTTCTGCCCAAAGTGGGAAACCGGGGCCGATCACGGCCTGATCGATGCTGGCCCAAATTAGTCACCGAATCTCCGCTTTTTGTGGGCTGTGGCCCAAGCACCAACCGGCGCCAAGGCACAACTTTACATAATAGGGATTATGCGAAGAAAAAACCTGTTGGGGATCAATGACTTAACATTTCACCACTGTCGTCCCACGATCTGTGATCGGGACCAATCGGCCTCGATCTCCAATTGTGGGAAACCAGGACGATCTGACGGGGATTAGAACTTCACCAAAGTGGGATATTCGGACAAGCCTCGGACCCACGGCTGCGTGTGTGTGGGTGCTTATTACATTGTTTTTCAGCATAAGCTCTGCTGATGGTAACGTTATACAGGCAACATTCTAGGGCTGTCAAATATTCTCAGCTCGTTCATTCCAGCGATTTACAGCGTAACGAATTTCATAATCGTAAGCATCGATAGTGGTCTGCGCTTGTTTAAATTTGTTCTCGTGAAATCGCTTCCACCAGGCAACGCCAGTGATGAATGCCTTTTGCCCATCACTCAACGGATGATCAGCCTTTGCAACACGCAGCGCCAGCTCGGCGATCTGAATGTCAATGTCTCGAACGACACCGACCTCGATGTCTTCCTTCGACCGGACCGTATATGCGATCTGGCGCACCAGCTGCCCCCACAACTCACGTTGCAGCCCATAAATATATCGAGCGTACAGTGACACTGCGTGATCAACCTCGGACAGTACATCAGCGACTTCTTGGAATGTGATCTCGGGCTTGCCACCACTACCGCGATGCAATGTCGCACCCTTGGCGCTGAGCAACTTGAAATGTTCAAGACTTAACATCGAGCTCTCTTCTCACCAGGGCGCACCAGGTGGGTAACTTGAGGATCACCTGGTCGTGACCCAGGTCATCACGCAGCTCATGCACAGAACACATCGCTTGCCACTCACTGCGATCAAGGCGCCAGATCAGCACGGGCTTAGTGCCAGCCTTAACCGATTGCGTCACAGCTTGCTGCCACCATTCCTTGAGTCGGGGCGCCCTGGCTCGCTTACACTCGACGGACCAGCCAGGTATTCCTACCAGGTCAGCATGTCCCGCTTCGGCACTCTGCGCCATCCAGTTGCGCCTCACGTCGAGTTTCAGCTCATCCTTGAGAATGTGAGCCAGTTCGAGCTCGCCGCCCTTCCCCTTTGTTCGACTATTTGTCATTCTTAAATAACTTCCGATAGATATCAGCGTTGGGCGAGTACGATTCAGGATCAGGTTTTGAAGCCACACCTGAATCGACCCACATCTGAAAAGGCCAGCACGCCAGACGCTCGGACATGCAGCGTCCTCGATAGTGGCAATTTTGGTCACATGGCGCTGAGAGCTCCTGTACTGCCCCGTACAGCTTTTCCTCTGCGGAGTAGCACCTACCACAGCTAGTAACCCTTCCGGCCCGTAGAGCGCGTCCTGAGACCACACAGAGCTTTCCACAGCTACACTGGCAATGCCATAACGCCCCTTCGTGGGAGCTGCCGGCCATCTGCCAGACCGTCAGCTCTCCGTACACATTGTCTTCCTCCCAAATCAGTCCGCGTGGCATGGTTGTTCACGGTCTAGTGCATGTTCGGTCTCGGTGGGGCGGGATGGTGGCAGTGCATGGTCTCTTTCTTTAGAAGAGACCATACTGCCAACACCCCACCGGGTATCCATACTGAAGTCCTTAAACATGGTCTCTGCACGGTCTCTGCATGGTCTCAACGTCCACGAAGTCCGTTACTCCTGATCTCCTTGCACCACTCCTGAACAAGCTCTCCACGACTGACCCACTCGCGCAGATACTTGATTGCCACCGGCCTGGAGCATTTGAACTGATGCATGATCCAGGCACCTATCCAACGATCCGATTGCGGCGCCTTTGAGAACGGCACACCACGATCCCAGCGCACGGTCGCCTCGAGCACCGTCTCGTGCATCGCTGACGCTGGCAGCGTGTTCGCCTCCTCGATCTGTTCAGCGAGCTGCTCGCTACAATCGATCAGGAGACCGCTGACGCGGTCTCTGACGTATGTAGCGACATCACTCATACCGAAGTCGTTACTCTTCACCACAGCGCCGTGGATTAGGTCCAGCGGCCCTAACGGGGTGCCGAGCACCTGTTCGGTCATAATTCGGTCGTCTGCCATTGCCGGCCACAGCGCATAACTGAGCCTGGAACCATCAACCAGGGCGCTACTCCCCCGTATCGCCGCCCTGGCACTGGCGATGCCATCGATCTCTCCGCCCTTGCGCATGTGGTGCGACGTGAGGTGAGCTGACTTGGTCTCTGCGCACAGCTGCGACACACTTGACCAGTAGCACTGCCCCGCTGCTGGGTCATTCGCGTCAACCGCTGCCACCGCTTGCCAGGGGTCCATAAAGCTGCACAGAATCCCCATCTTGATCACGTTGTTGCAGAAGTCGTCCCAGGCCGCAGTCATCAAGTAATGTCCGCCGACGCACTCGAGCAACGGCCTCGTGCCGCCGGCGTCCGGTAACGGAACAATGAAGAGATTACCGATCAGCTTCTTGTGCTGATCGGGTGACATGATCAGATTCAGACGACGGTGGATCGCATTCTTCGAGTCCTCCGCTGTGACCATCAAGACCTTGCCTTGTTGGGCAACCTTCCCACCCATCGCCCACTGCCCAAAGGCGCCGGGGCCAGCTGCTATACGGATCGCCGCGTCGAGCATCAGGAAGCTCTTGCCCACTCCACCCATACTCGCTATCAGACCTGGGGTCACCGGCAGTACACCCTCGATGATCCAATCAATCGGTGGCGCCCAACCCTCGTAACGCTCAATGCCCCACCGTGAGTAGTCATGCACCAACGGTGCCGGCAGCACCTCCCGTTTAAGTTTAGAGTTGTAATAGTTATCCAGCTCGGCCACCCTTCGGTCCAGGTCAGGCATCAATCAGTCTCCTCAAGTCTTCGCTCGCGCCCTCAAAGATCACCCGCTCGTCGTCGCTTAGTGCGAGCTCTCCTTCGTTGAGCAGCTTCGCCGCTACCACATGCACCAGGATCGCCGCGTGCCTCGCGTTCTCAACGATGGCGCGGTAGTTGACTCGCTTTCGGCTGCTACCACGCACCGAGTTGATGTACTCATCCGGGGGGAACAGATCACTCATCGTGAGCCCAACCGCTTCGACTACGTCGGCTGCTCCGCAGCCGGCGAAGCAGTAGATGAGGAGCTGCCCGTGGTCGGTCTCGGTTACGGACAAGGACGGGCCTCGATCATCATGCGCTGGGCATCGCGCCTTGAACTTGCCGTCCCGCCCTTGCACCTTATCCAGGCGTGATAGCAAGGTATCAAGTTGAAGATTCATCGTCTCTTAAGGTCATCTAATTCAAAAAAATCCCACCCCCGAAGGGGTGGGTAAGCTAGAGGAGGAGATGCCCACGATTTACGCCTCGTGGGAGGCGGATTGTTCAAATACGTCAGGTCGAGCCAGGCGCAGAAACAGCAGCCGCGCCTTGGGGATACCTTTGCGGCGCCACTCACTGACCGAGGCTGATCTGATCTCACACAGGCGAGCTGTTGAGGTCGTGCCGCCGAGTCGGTCGATGATTTCTGATGCTGTTGGGTGTTTGGTTTTCATCTGGCGAGTGTAGGACAGCCTTGGTTTTTCCGCAAGTCCACCTTTGGTGTGTGCAATCTGGCATTGCCTATGGTAGGCTTGCCTTACTTAGACCAACCCAGGACAAAAACTATGGACACTTTTGAAAATAGACTTAGGGAATTTCTGCCGGGTTATCTTCTCAGGATCACCGGAATCAAGGCGGCGGAGCGAGGCTGGTGCGGACGTTACAGCGATGGCCATTCGGTCAGCCCAAAAAACGCGCACCGGAATCTGTGCCGGACCTCGGCCCTTCACGTGCGAACTGGCTGGGGCGGTAATTCGGCGGCGCAGGCCAAAGAAAATATGCTGAGTCGGCCCGACATGACGTGTCGCTCCGGGTGTGACGTTCCTATCGTTTTTCCAGCCCAGCCCTGCGCTTACGGCGCACCCTGCTGGTGGACCAAGTACCCAGAAAATAAATGAAGTTCAGTTAGCGGACGTACTGAAAAATCCGCACAGGAGTAAAAAATGACCAGGCCAGAAACAAAACACAGATTAGGTATTCACGAATGGGAAACATCATCCAACTTTTTAGGCGGTGCGAAATGAGCACCACCTGGAATGACCGGGTCGGTGAGCGCAGACGCGCCCTCGGCCTGACAAAAACCGAACTTGCCAAACGCTGCGGAGTCTCGCAGCCGACCGCGAACCAGTGGGAGTCGGGCGAGATTGAGGAGACCAGCGCGTCGAACTTCGACCGACTCGCCCAGGTACTTGAGGTCAGCGTCGAGTGGCTGCGCTTTGGATCGCAGCGGTCCAGTGCGGACACGCTGGCCGGCCTCACGCAAGTGCAGAAAGACCAGGTGCTCGCCATGATCGACGAGATGCGGGTCGCGAATGAGGCCGCAATCGCGGTAGCCAAAGAATTGCAGATCGCCGTAAACGGTAATTGAGGAAACTTCGAACCGGCCTTTCGAGGCCGGTTTTCTTTGCCTTAACGCCAAGGCTTGCCTACTGAACGTAGGCGGAGTATAGTGGCCTGACTTTGACAAGGAGAATCAAATGGCAATCGATTTTATCAACGCAGCCGACGCTGTAAAAAAGCAAGGGCTCAAGCTGCTGGTCTACGGACCAGCCGGCGCCGGCAAGACCGTGCTGTGCGCAACCGCAAAAGAGCCGACCCTGATTATCTCAGCCGAGGGTGGACTCCTCTCGATCAAGGAGGCACCAACAAACATTAAGATTGCGGAAGTCCACTCTCGCGCTGAGTTCGAGGAAGTCCTCACCTATTTGAAGGCAAACACTCCACCGGCCTGGGTTGCGATTGACTCAGTCAGCGAGGTCGCGGAGATTGTTCTCGCCGAGGAACTCGAGAAAACCAAAATGCCGATGAAGGCATACGGGGAACTGGGCCAGGTGATGACCGCACTGGTCAAGGAGTTCCGTGATCTGCCCTGCAACGTCGTGATGACCTGTAAACAAGCCAAGGCCAAAGATGATTCGCAGGGAATGATGATGTTTGAGGTCGGGATGCCAGGTCAGAAACTTGCCGCAGCCCTACCCCACTACTTCGACATCGTCGGTGCGATGCGCGTTTTTAAGCAAGACGACAAGCTCACGCATTGGTTGCAATGCCACCGTGACGAACAGTACGACGCCAAGGATCGCTCGGGCAAGCTCGACGTGTTTGAAAAACCAAACCTCGCTGCGCTCAAGAAAAAGATCGAAGGCGCAACATCAACCAAGAAAGCTGCATAGGAGTATTTAGAAATGGAACTAAACATAAAAGTCGATGACTTCAACACCACTGACTCTTTCGAGCCACTGCCAGCGGGATGGTACGCCGCAACAGTTGAGACCGAAACCGATGAGGTTTCCAAGGCCGGCAATGCAATGTTGAAGGTGACCTACTCAGTTGAAGGTGGCCGGCGCGTAAATGCCTGGTACAACACCGGACACCCTACTTCGGGAGGGTTTGCATACCAAGACCTTGCTCGTCTTGCGAAGTCTTGTGGCCTTGTCAGCGTCGGCCCGTCGGCTGAGCTCGTCGGGCGCAAGTGTGAGCTCAGACTCGAGATCGACGGTACCTATAACGAGGTCAAAGGCTACCGGGCAATTCCTCGATCCGCGCCGCCATCAAGTAACGGAAGCTCGCCACAGAAGGAAGACCCGTGGGAACGATGATCGACCAGGTGCTGATTCTGATGGTCTATTTCGTCATCCCCTGGGGCGCACTGCTGTGCCTCGGGGGGTTGATCGCGGATCGCTGGGATGACTGACCGTAAACGGGAACTGGGCGCCGAAGCCGACCTTCTATTCAAGGATATACGCGACGAGCTCTCGTCACTGCTCGATAACACGATTGAGAACAGCGAGAAAGTTCCCACACCGACCCTTTGGTTGGACTTTGGCGCCGGCATGTTCGCATCAATCGAGACCTTGCTGATCTTCGCCGAGCACATGGAGCGCCTGGGCGCTACTGGCGACGCCCTCGAAATGGATGATGTTCATGCGTCGATTTTCAAACATTAGGAGAAAGATCGTGACCAAATTATTTACATGGGAAGGCATCTTGCTGGCGTATTTGGCATTGATGTGCTTGTTCCTCATATCCGGTTGCACGACGACGGTGGCAACGACCGTGGCCGACACAACCTATTCCAGTTCCTTCTCGTTGCAGAAATACGAGAGGCAAAAACATGAATAGCGATTTGAAACTTTTTGGCAGCGTAGCCGCTGCGTTGATCCTGGTCTTCCTAGTCCTAGCACTGGCCGCATGTGTGGAAGTCGGTGGGTCGTCAAGCGACATCGATATCGACAACACCAATACGAGCAGCGCAGAGCAACCAGCGGCCGATTCGAGCGAATAAGAAAAGCCCCGCTGCCCTAACACATCATCCTTACGGTGAATGGTAGGCCTGGTCACCTGGTGGGCAGCGGGGTTTCACCAGGAGACATCTTGAGAATAAGAATGTCCACTTTCCAGATTTATTGGCATTAATAGATACAGACACAATTAACTGGAAATGATGATATGAAAATTGAATTGAACCTCACGGAAAAGCAAGCACTTGCTTTGTGGGCAATGACCTTTGAGGGTCATGTTCTTTATCTTGAGGAATTTGAAGGTACTCGTCAGCAAGACGTTGCGATCCGCGCCTTAAAAAAATTTGCAAAGGCTCTTGACGAAAAGGGAATGGCCGAGGCTTACCCTTTGTCTGGAATCCATTCTTGGGCAGCGCCATAGGGGAGACAACGTGAAACAAATATACGAATTACCGTCTGGTGTAACCGTCGAACTTCAGTGGGAACCAGGCTGGGAGGATATGGGGTACACCTGGAAATCAGAAGAGTGGGGCCAACGCGAACCCCACTTTGGTCTGTACCGCTTAAACGAGCGATCCGTGTTTTTGGAGAAACTTAGCGATGCCCAGCATGATTTTGTCGAACAACGCCTAAGGGAGACAACATAGGCAGCGTGGTTATCCGATTATGAAAAAAGGAACACGGACACGAAATCTTTGGTGGGAGTTTCATTATTACAACCCTGGCGTATACGCCCTGTTCAAACGCTTCGCGTTAGAGATGATCGGTAACGGTGTTCGCAAGAGCAGTCCCTGGCTGATAGTCAATCGCATCCGCTGGGAGGTCGCGCTCAAGACAGTCGGCAGCGAATACAAACTGCCCAACGAATTCATCGCCTATTACTCCAGGTTGTTCATGCGGGATCACCCCGAGCACGGCAAGTTTTTTAACACCAAAACCATAAAAGGTGAAGACGACACCTGGTGGCAACGGAGAAAAAATGGAACTCAATCTACCAGCCCCGGATAAAACACTCGAGGCAGTTGACCAGGCGATCATCGCCGCTAACCCCCCGAGTGTTCGCAGCTATCTTCAGTGCTCGTCGCTCGGCAAGGACTGCGAGCGCGACCTTTGGTACAACTGGCGATGGGTAGTACCGGTCACCTTCGACGCGCCGACCCTGCGGCGCTTTGGTGACGGATTCGCCGGCGAAGACCTGATGGCAACTCGTCTTCGAGCAGTGCCTGGGATCAAGCTACAAACAGGCTACCAGGATGGCACGCAGTACGAGGTTCACGACATGGGTGGTCACCTACTCGGCCACCTGGACGGTGTCATCGAGGGTGTCGCCGCAGCTCCCAAGACCATGCACGTTTGGGAACACAAGCAAGTGCAGCAAAAGACATTTAACAAGCTGGAGAAGTTAAAGCGTGAACACGGTGAAAAGGAAGCCCTGGAGCTGTGGAACTCAACCTACTTTGGGCAAGCACAGCTCTACATGGGTCTCACCAAACTCAAACGCCACTACCTCACGGTTACAACGCCTGGGGGTCGGGACATCACCAGCTGCCGCACCAACTACGACGCCGGCGCCTTCCAGGCGTACCTGGAGAAAGCTCGTAGAATCTTCGACTCTGCCGAGGCGCCACCACGAATATCCAACAAGTCCGACTACTTCCAATGTCGCTGGTGTGCCTTCAAGGAACCATGCCACGGCACCAAGGTCGCCCAGGTCAACTGTCGCACCTGTGCTCACAGCTCCCCTGTTGAGGCTGAGAGCGCGGGAGACCCAGGCAAGCCCACCCGCAGGGGTGTCTGGAAGTGTGAGCGTCACGACAAGCTGATTGGCTTCAAGAAGCAAAAGGAAGGGTGCCAGGATCACCTCTTTCTTCCGAGCCTGATCCCTTGGGCCGAGCCGGCAAAGTTCGACAAAGAAGGTAACCGGATCGTGTACGTCACAAAGCATTCTCAGAAGGCATTTATCAATGCCGATCGCAACGATTGGGCCGGCGATCCGCCGGCATTTAAGTCTAAGGATTTATCGCAACTGACCGAAGAGCTCTTAACGTCAGAGACAAAGATGCTCTACGAAATAGCAAGATTCGAGGGTGCGTCGATTGAGACAGTGACCCCTAGCGACGGCACACCATTCGATGACCCACTGCCGCCGCTATGAGCGACCTACGGGGTAAGGACTACCTCACCGAAAAGGAGGCAGCACACTATTGCGGAGTCTGCCTCAGACAGTTCCAGAGCAAACGAAAAGAGCGAGGCATCATGGCGATAAAGCACATGGGCAAAAAGCTCTTCCGAAAGACCGATCTAGCCGCCTCTGTCGAGCGGCTCGCACCCTAAATTATTTTGAAAATAACCCCTCAAACGGGTTGTGTTCTATATACACCCTGGTGTATAATAACCACTCAAGCGGGGGGGATCGATGGACAAGAAACCCTGACAACCGAGTGGGGAACCAGACCTCGCCAGGCTCTCGACGACGAGACTGCAAGAAGGAGAGTTGATAGCGACAAGCCAACACGGTTTGTCAGTGTTAATTCACAACCAGGAGATCGAAAATGATCAACATATTTGTTCGCGATGTTCTTTTTGAAAACGGTTTGAGCGAAGACGGCGAATTGCAGTATGCCAAAGCATTCAACATATACGCTCAGAACGAACGCGGTGAGCGGTTGGTTAACAACGCTTCTGACTTTACCGATCTTGAACCTAAAGGTTTAGAAAATGCGGAGCGATTCGCTAAACGGGTTCAGGCTCACATCGACGCTGGCGGCAAACTTAACCTGGAACATTGGTACGAGGTCGATCCTTGCTACGGTTCTGCGGCTTACGTTGATCAGGGTACGGAAGAGCATGTGAGGGAGTGGGAACGAGCTAACGGTTAATTATTTCAACGCCGCCCCTTCGGGGGCGGCTTACAGGAGAGTAAAGATGAAATTTGAAATCATGTCACGCGCTGCAAGCGGTAACTTCGTTGCGGTCTGCGCTACCGAAGCGCCAAACGCGGAGGAGGCAATTCGCCTCACCGCAAACTTCTGCGCCATGACGGGCGTAACCATAGCGGGCGCGAAGCCTGCCAACATCCCAACAGTTGTCTGGGAAAACGCCCCGCAAGGGCACAAACTCTAAACCACTAGTCGAAACCGGCGTGAGCCGGTCTGGCGCAAACAGCGTCACTGATGAGACTTCAACCAATGAAAACCACTAACCAGAAACTCATCAAACTGATGAGCAAGCACGGGCTGACACTGCAACAGGTCGCTGACCTGTTGTATGTGTCGGTCGATACTGTAAAAGCATGGCGCGTTCGAGAGGATGCAACACGGCACAATCCAATGCCTAAAGCATTCTTGGAACTACTGAAAATAAAACTGGGAGAAACCAAATGGCATATATGAGACAAAGGCAAGATACGGGGGGGGGGGTGATCCGAGAGACACGCTCT
>Ga0080013_1005071_pt1 | contig 12544 bp, 13 predicted proteins | sample ETNvirenome_6_85_FD_69236 | JGI IMG/M metagenome (GOLD analysis project Ga0080013, IMG submission 69236) | Marine viral communities from the Pacific Ocean - ETNP_6_85 (SPADES assembly) (version 2) | ecosystem: Environmental > Aquatic > Marine > Oceanic | place: Pacific Ocean | collected 2013-06-19 | reverse complement strand
CATAAAACATATGTTTTATGAAATTGCTACAACAATAGGTTTATTTAAGTAATTTACTTATAAATTATACTAAAATCCCTAACATTTCGCCTATTAGTAGTTTTTATATAGTTTATTATTCGTAAAACAAGGTGAATAAAAAAATTAAAAATAAATTTTATGAAAATGCTACAAAATAAAACAATTTAAGTAATTTACTTATAATTTATATTAAAATCCCTAACATTTTCCTATTAGTAGTTTTTTATATAGTTTATTATTCGTAAATCAAGGTGAATAAAAAATTAAAAATAAACCTATAACTTTAAATTATTTTTTAAAAAAAAAAATATTTTTTTTTTCCAAATCAAGGTGAATAAAAAATTAAAAATAAAGCGTTTTAAACTTTGAAATTATTTTTTAAAAAAAAAAATATTTTTTTTTTCCAAATCAAGGTGAATAAAAAATTAAAAATAAAGCGTTTTTAACTTTGAAATTATATTTTTAAAAAAAAAATATTTTTTTTTTATAACTTCGCATTTCAAAATTGATTTTTATTTTCAAATTATTTAACTAACAAAAATGTCTAACATTGTCTATGAAAGTCGCTGTAATAACATGGACTTTAATTTTAGTAAAAATTTAAAAGGATTGAAAGATAAAAAACCAAAATTTACTGGTAAAGATATTAAAAATAGTCATCTTCGTTTCGACCAGACTAAATATTCTTTGTGTGAAAATATATGTATATTAGTTGATTATAATACTAAAGGATTATTAGAAAATATTATTTATTTGAAAATGTTAATGAAAAAAGGGAAATTTAAAATTAGTTTAGATTTATTTGAAGAAGAAATTGAAGGGTTATTAATATTTAATTATAAATATAATATTTTCAAAGAGTTTTGCCTTATTAATCAGTATAGGGTAGACTATTATAAAAAATATGCGACTGAAGATGATTTTCATTATTATGGAATGGACTTTATGCTTGAAGTTAAAGCATATCTTTTATGGGGACAGCATATTTATGAGACACAAACTTTTAACGATGCAAATGAAACACATTTTGATAATATTGATTTAGATAATTTAAATCCATCAATAGAAGCTATATTACAATCTGCTATTGATGAAAAGAAAGAAGTTAGTATTAATGGATATGATAGATTTGATAATATAATAAAAATATGTAAAAAAATAGTTAAATTTAATTATAACGGTGCGACATCTCAATATAAAAAAAAAGATATAAATAAAATTACAATTAAAGATGGAGAAACAAGGGATTTAAAATATTCATCAGTTGATATACATTTTCCTTGGGATTTGGGTGTGGGTTTATTTCCAATTGAATCAGATGACTTTAATAAATTTTGTAATACTAATAAATATAGATTAAATATTATGAAATTATTTGGAGATAAATTTTCTGATTATAAAGGTTATATAAATCTTCCATATATCTATAATGATTTTTAAAAAAAAAAATATTTTTAAAAATAAATAATTTACATAAAATTTTGTCGCTTATTTTTAATTTTTTAATTTTTCAAAAAAATTTAAATTTTGTAGTAGTTTGTTTTATATTATCAAAAGGTATATTTAATTCATCTATCTCGCACCAAGACCAAATCCCTTTTTCAGTTTTTAGATTAATTTTAAGAAAGTTATATATAAAGTTATTTGTTTTTTTTTTATCTATCCCAGCATTTATTAATTTATTATAGATAAGAGATACACCTTTGTCTTCTTTTGTTAAAGCTTGAATTAAATATAACATTATAAAATATTCATAATCCTCCTCACCTTTACATTCATTATCATTCTTAATATGATTACTTAATTCAGGATTTTTAAGACACCTGTCCTTATATATCATTATAGAATTCCATAATACTTTTATTATATCTTTATCAAATTCCATTATATATTTATAAATTGTAATAATATTTTAAGCATTTTATAATTATAGTTATTCTATTTTTTTTAATTTTTTTTTGTTCTTCTTCTATATTATGATTATCTATTTCTTCATATTTCTTATTATAAAAATCAATCATATCCTTTACAAAAGTAATATCATTATTATCTGTTGAATAAATCCAACTAAACATATATTATATATTATATTTTAATTTAAGAAGATGCAGAAAGTGTGCCACTAACACCATCAAGGGTAAAAATTACATCATGGACTACAAAAAGGTCAGCAATTAAAGCACCATCAGTAGAAGCTCGTCCAGCATCACCACCACTATTCAAGTGGAGAACAAGAGGTAATCCCTGACCTGCGAGGTTCATCCCTGAAAGACCTTCCCCATAGGATTCTAGGTCAAGAGCAAATACAGCTTTAGAACTTAAAGTATCATCATTTGCGGCGGCTACTAAATATTTACCTCCAGTTGTAGTCGTATCACCAGCAAATCCTCTTAAATTAGAATTGTAATGTCCTAATGCCTGTAAAGTATTATTTAATATACCACCAGCATCATATCCATTAGTATCCATTTGCATCTTGATAGGAGCAGCTGGTATGCGTTTTCCTCCAATACTATACTGGTAATCTACACAGTCATTAGTTTTAAAACCACTTGAAGAATTCATTTTAATACTGGATAAAGAACTATTAATCCTTAATGCTGTAAAAACAGATTTAACACTTCGTTTTCTTGTAGAGAACGTGACAGTTTCCATACCAGTAGCATTTAATGCTATATTCTGCTGACTATTTTGAAATCCTACTGAATGAATATTAATAGGTAATCCAGATTGTATTAAAGTTCTAAAATTATTAGCAAATTCAGGACCAGGTCTTAATACAGGCATAACTAATTCTACTTCACTAACAGTCCAAGCAGCAGCACTATTTGAAGCATCACTATACTGACATATAGCACCTTCAGCAGAATTTAATTGAAGAGAAACATAAGAAGTACCCTGTGTATATCCAAATGGCATTAATTTATCACAATTGAAAACAGAGGATACAGGTTCATGGCAAAAAATTCTGGATTCGGTTTCTTCTATAACTTGTTTTCCACCAACAGTAGCAGCAGCATTACCACCAGTATCACTAATAGAAACAGCGGATAATGGAGTTTGTGTTGTACCTTCTGTGACTGAACGTCTTGAAGTAATAATATCCATATTTTCATTAATTCTCATTACAGCACAAAGAGCATCATAATGCTGGATTTCTTCAAGAAGAGAACCTGTGCCACTTACAACTCTAAATGTAGAAATAAAAGAAGCACAACCAGCATATGGGTCAAGTAGAATATCACCAGATTTAGCACCACCAGCAGCAGCAGGATTAGTCACTTTAAATTTTAAATATGCTTTTTTCATGTCAAGAAACGAATCACTGGGGACCGAGAGCGGGATACGAATTTCCTGATTGGCGGTGTAGCTTGAACCATTTGAGGGTATTAAAGAAACATATTGTAAATCCATTTGAGGACTCATTTGCGGTATTTGATCGCTATATCTTAAAACAGAGGGGGTCATTGAATCGTTTTCCATTTTATAATATTTAATTAGAAAAAAAAAAATTAAATAAAATTTAATTAAAATTTAATTAAAATTTAATTATAAATTAATTACAAATAAAAAAAATATTTTTTTTTTAATATTTTTTAAAAGTTTTTTGTACGTCTATTTTTAATTTTTTAATTTTTTAATATTTATATCCACCATTTAAATTATAATCTATTCTTTTTGTATTTAATTCTCCACTATTATCATTTACTCTTGCTGGATTATCATCAAAACATACTTCTAACATAGCACACCATGGATTTCCATTATCTAATACTAAATTTGTTCCATCTTGATTTGTTAAAGTAATTATAATATCTCCTACAAAAGGATTTGCTATATAATAATAGTCATTATCATAATAACCATTACTATAAGTACAGTCATCATCATTAGTAGGAATAGTTGCTATAATTTGAGAACTTAATACATTAGCAGATTGTGTAGCACTTTTTGAAACTGTTTCAAGAGAATTAGGTTGAGGCACATTTATTTTAAATAAGGTTGCTGTATTATCTACTAATGGTTCTCCTGTTGCTGTAGTTGCTTTTATACCAAAAAATCTTACTTTTATTTTACAATAAGACTGTTTTTGAAAATTGATTAAATTAGGAGCAAGATTAAGAACACTTCCTATATCAAATCTACATACGTGAGGAGTAGAAGCATTATCACTATTGGCACTATTCAAAAAAACTGTAAAAATATTTGGTGTGTGCATTATATATATTATTAATATATTTTTTTTTAATTAAAATATTTTTGATAATCCATATGCGGTTTCACCAACTAAAAATCCGATTCCACTGCCTACAGCAGTTCCTAATCCTGGTATAACACTGCCTATACCTGCACCTATGCCTGCCCCACTTAATCCATAGTCTACTGCTTTTTCAACTTCTTTTGCTGTTTTACTTGATGCTCCAGCTTTTTCTAAACCATATTCAGCAGCACCACCTACAAGTCCTATACCACCACCTATTAAACCTCCTTCAGGTCCACCTACAATTGCTCCATAAGTAGCACCACTTAATCCTCCACTTCCTATATCTGATAATGATTCTTGTGTATCTTTATTTGCCCCTAATTTATCTAATCCAGCTTTTATTCCTATTTTACTAACATCTCCTACTACATATGAAACAGCACCAGCACCCATATTTAAAGCTAATCCTTTTCCTGTCATTGTTGCTCCAGTTAATCCAGATGCAAATTTTTCACTAATTGCTCCTGTAATAGCTCCCTTTACTAAATCTCGTGGAATCATAGGCATAGTATTTATACCAGTAAATTTACTAATTTTTTCTGTAGCAGCTCCAGCAAGAAGTCCGGTGACTAAATTAGTAGGATGCATACTTGTCATAAAATTATCCACTACTCCAGTGGCTTCCATACCATCTAACATCCCTTGTGCTCTTTCTCCATCACTATTAAATTGATTTTGTGTATCTTCAATTATATTTTTTCTATCATCACTATCTTCTATTACAAAAGTATCTCGTTCTACTTTTGATAATCCATATTTATTATTTTTATGTGCGTTTTCAATAGCATTATCAATTATATCATTTCTTTGGTTTATTTCTTCTTCTGTAATAAGTGGTGATTTAGTTGTATCAGTTAATCTTTTCATTCGTGAACTAATATTTTGTTGAAATTGTGTATCTTTTGTTATACCTTGTGCTTTATTAAATAATTCTCTCATTCTATTATAATCTGCTCTTTTATTTGGTTCAATAAATTTCTGTTCTCCATATAGTCCAGTTATAGTTCCATCTTCTTTTATAGGAGGCATTCCTCCTTTTGCCATTAACATTTTTAATTTTGTTTCTGGTAATATTGGACTTGTGAATTTATCACTTTTAAATTTACTTTCATATTTTTGTGTTTTTTCTAATGGAGGTTCTGGAGGTCCTATATTAGGGACACCTTGTGTCATTTCTCCACCACCTATTATTTCATTACTAACTTGTGTTTGAGAAGGTATTACATTATTCATTAATTTATTAATATATACTGCTTCTTCTCCTGTAAAAGAACCACCAGCATCGTGCCACGCTCTCATACCTTTTGCTTTAGGGATATGTCTACTTCCTTTTAATCCATAAGTTCCATCTTGTTTTATATAAGAATCCGCTTTACTTGTTTGTTCTTCATATAACCATTGTGCGTATGTTTTGCCTTCATTTACAGCTTCTACTGCTGTATTTAAATCTTTATATTCTGCTAATTTAAATCCAGTATCAGCATGTTTTTCCATATGATTTAAAGCATTATCATATGTTCTTTCAAGATTATCTTCATTAGTAAAATTATCTAAATGGTGAGTAGTAATAGGATTTAAAGTATTTTTTTTTAAAGGTAAAATACTTTTTATTCTCCAAGAAGGATGTGTCGCATTATCACTTAAAGCTAAACCTATACTTGCTGGGTCATTAGTAGTTCTTATTACTTGTTGTAAAGCACTTGTATTAGAAATATTATTTGTTAAATTTTTTCCCATAAATGGATTTAGATTTGTAGTAGGAGTATTATATTTCTGACCGAAGTGAAGACTTTTTGCACCACCTAACGAAAATCCTGTATAGTGTTCAGGGAGCATTCCATATTTATTTTTTACATTTTGAATTTGATTATCAGCATTTTCAAATTGTTCTGTTTCAGCTTCTCTACCAATTAATATAGCAGCATCAGTTTGAAGGTCTTTAAAATTAGTTTTATCTGTTCCACGAAATGCCATTTCTGGTTTTCCATTTTTAGTCACTACTAATCCTTCATTATTAGAAAGTTCACCATCTATTTTATATGGATTTTTATTTTGTAATAAATATTGTTCTGCTGCTCCTAAACCTTTCTCATAAAACATTCTACTTGCTCTTGCTAATTGTGCTTTTTCTAATTCATCAATAGTTAATCCACTATGAGAAGGTTTTAATAAATGTGCCATCATAAATCCTTTATATCCGTCACCTAATTTATCATATCCATCAGATTTTTTTTTACTTTTAATTACTACAGGATTTTTTTTTTCATTATCAACTAAAGTCCATGGGGTATATGTTTGTTGTTGATATTTTCTTAATGATTCTCTATCTGGCATTTTAGTAATATCTTTTTGAAACATTCTTAATATAGCTTTTTGTTCTGCTGTCAAACTACTCATTTATATTTTTAGTAGATATATTTTTTTTCATAAATTCATTTAAATCTTTTTGTATTTTTGTATTATTCATTATTGTTTGATGATAAGAATTTACTTTATCTAATATAGCTTTATGTAATGTATGTTTCTGTTGTTGTCTTTCACTAAAAGGTATTTTTCTAAAACTAATAACTAAATTTACTTCCCAGTCACCACGCAAAAAATCTACATTTTCTTCTTCATTTTGAAAAGTAATTTTTATATCAATATAATTTATTTGTTTTTGTGTTAATTCACATTCAAAAGCTTTACTTGGTTCATAAGTAAAAAATGTATTTCTTGATAAAGATACTGGTATTTGACTTACTATATTACTATATTTTCCACTACTACTTTCAATTATTTTATTATTACTACAACTTGGTAATCTTATAAATATACTATTACGACCATCTGTTATATCAACTGTTCTATCACTTGTTATTCCTGCCGAACTATCAATAGTAAATTCACTTTGAGTAAATCCTAAACACCTTCTACAAGTATCAGTTCCTAAAAAATTAAATGCTGTATTATTTGTATGGTCGCTACTTGTTATTGTTAATTTATTTGTAATCTCATCATATGTAAAAGTATATGTTAATCCAGCTGTAGAAGCATCACCCATTAAACCACTTATTTTAGTTCCTAATTCTAATATATCATATGAACCATCCGTGATAGTAATTGTTTGTTCACCTCCACCTCCTGCTTCACTAAAACGAAGTTTATTATTATTATTATGTGATGATATATTTAAAAAACTATTTGGTATAATAGCACTAACACAACTTATACTTAATACTTCATTTGCATCAGCAATAATATTTTCAAATAGTACAAATCTACCACTACTGCCTTCTGTATTTAAATTAGTTAAATCTTTACTACGAATAGTGACAAAAATTGAACCTCTTGTCTGTTCTGCCATATATATTATATATACTTTATAATTTTAAATTTTTCAAATTAAAAATTTCTTCCCAATTAACACCTCCTGCTACTTTTGATTTCATTTGTGTTCTTGCTTTTATTGGTCTTCCAGCACCTATACCTAATTGTTTTTTTACTCGTTTGTGTTCTTTATCACGCATAGCATTTATTTCTGCCCTAGATAAAGTTTTTTTTTTATCAAGTTTTTTTTCATCTATTAAATCTACTATTTTTTTTAATTTTATATCTCTGGCGATATTCATTATATTTCTTTCTTTGGGTTCTGTTTTTATAACTTTTCTTTTTGGAGGCATTATATATATTTATTATATAAAAAAAATTATTTATTACGATTTAAATATTCTATATATTGTTTGCCGAATATTGCTAATAACATATTTTTATCTTTTAAATTTGTTAAGTCTTGTTCTCTTAACTTCTTCTTCCGTTTCTTTTCAATTTTATTTTCTTCTTCATCTTTAAGGGGTTTGACTTCTAATAATATTTTTTTCATATATTATATATTATATTTAATTTTAAAATTAATATTTAAATCTAGGTGCTGGTTCATCTACTGGTACTTCACCTTCATTAGTGCTATATTGTTCTTCCATTTGTGGTTCTTCTGCATCTTGTTGCCTTTGTTCCCTTTGTTGTCTTTGTCTAAATTCTTGACCTGCCGATTTAATATTCTCATAAAAATCTCTATCACCACCACTCATTTTTAATAATTCATTAACCCTATCTCCTCGTGGTTTTAAATCTGCTTTTAATTGTTGTTTTTTTAGGTGTATTTTAGTTAAGATTTTTGGAAATTGTTTTTTTAACCACTCTCTGGAATCACTTGGAGGTTTTAATTCTTGTTGCCTTTGTTGTCTATTTATTTTTCCTATTTGTATCATTTCTTGTATTAATTTATTTTTTTCTTCTTGACTTTCTCTATTTTGTAATTTTTTTGTTATATCTGTAAATGCCGGATTATTTTCTTGTTTTTGAAATATTTGTTTTTGTCGTTCTATTATAGAGGGTGCAATATCATTGGTTATTGAAAATCCACTTAAATCTTGTTCTTGTTTTATCCAGCGTTGTGTTCTTTCTCTTGCTTCTCTTGCTTCATCAATTTTTGATTTATATGAATTAAACCTTATTTTTTCACTATCTGTTAAACTTAATGGGAGGGAGACGGAACTAAAATCATATCCCCTTGTTTGGTCTCTTACTGCTTGTTCATCTTCGTAATGTCTAAATAATTGTGCTTCACCTTCACTTAATCCAGTTATACCAGTTCCATTACCCCAATCTCTTAATACATCTTTATAAACACGAGGGGCACCAGCATATTTTTGCCCTAATATATCTCCTGCTTCACCTTTTGGAAAATCATTCCTTTCAATTAATTTTTTATCTACTAAATCTACTTGCCTTTGAATAGTTTGTTTTTGTAATTGTTGTTGTTGTATTAAAAGTAAATTTACTAATTTATCTGTTGGATTTTCTGGTTGTTTATGTGATGTATGTTTTATTTTTTGATTTGAAGGTTTTTCTGTATTATTAATTTTATGTGTTTTTTCAATTGGTGCTTTATCTTTACTTTTTGCTAATCCATGTTTATGTTTTTTTGGTATAAGATCTTTGCATCCTTCTTTTATTTCATTCAAAGTAATAGTATCTTTTTTGGATAGTTTTTGTAAATGTTTAGCACATTTTGAACCTATTTTATTATTACCAATTTTTAATTGTTTTACTATAATATATATACTATATATAGGTTTTAATTTATTCCATTTATCACTTGGTTTAATATTTGCTAGAAGTTTTCTATCAAATTCATTTAACTTAATCGTCATATATTATATTGTTATAAAAAAAACTTTTAATTTATTAATTCATTATAAATAATTTTTAGATTTAACATTAAACTGACTGCGAAAACCGTTAAATAACAAACTTTTTTTACAATCGACAAAGAGAAAATTATAAGGAATACTAAATACTCTATCTATTATTTCATTAAACACTGGCTTATCCACTGCGAAAAATTCATCATATAAAGTTAATAATTCGGATTTTGTATTACGCATATCGAATACTGCTAAATGGGTCAATTGATGCCTGATCCAGCGTGGTAATTGTGACATCTTCTGTGCTGTAATCATTATGCTTATCGCACCGCTCTCTTGCTGTTCTCCAGTTAATTCATCCAGTAAAGCTCTTCCGATATGGCGACCGTTGTTGAATAATTTTTTTAATATTATAGCTTCTTCACTACTTCCACTTTTAATTTCACTTCCTAAATCATCTAATATTATTAGGGTGCGACCCTCCATATCTTCTTCATTTTGTAATCTATCAAATATAGTAGGTAAATCTTTCACAGAATTATAGAAACGGTCTTTTGGGAGCTTGGGGGGTGAATCCATACTTGCTCCACTTGGAGATACAATAAATACATTACTAAATCTTTTATTATATATTCTTTTTTTTCCTCCAGCTTGAGTTAAAGCTTGAACTAAATTACTTTTTCCACTTCCACTTCTCCCTATTAAACCCATTCTAAATATTGAATCTGGTAAAGGATAAGGTATATCCTCCATTTTATCATCACATTTATATTTGAAAACAGCAGGAGTCACATGATTTTTAATTTCTTTTTCTTCTAAAAGTTCATCCATATTATATTATTAATATATATTTTATTTTTATATTTTACATATATATAAACAATCTAAAATTAAAATATGAATATAATATAAAATGAAAAGTATTAATTGTGTAAAAAAAATAATTGATAATACATGTTTTAAATTTAATGAAAAATTTAAAATGGATAATATTAAAATTGAAAATATTAAAGTTATTAGTAGTCAAAAACCTAAATTTATTCAAAGGCCGAATGCCTGGAGCATTTGTTTATGAGTATATTGAACCTCTACTGGTTTTAAATCCTCTTCTTCTTTTTTTGGTTCTTCTACTTTGGGTATATCAACTGGATGTGATTCTACTTTTTTTTTTCTGCCTCTACGTCTACTAATAACAATTTCTTCATCACTACTACTTGAATCTTGTTCTATTACAATTTTCTTTTTTTTTGTTTTTCTTTTTGGTTTTTTAACATATTCTATTTCAGATTCTTCTTCTACTATTGGTTCTAATTTTGGTTCTACTTTTGGTTCTACTTTTGGTTCTACTTTTGGTTCTACTATTGGTTCTTCTTTTTTAATTGTACCAGATGCTTTTTCTTCTTTAGCTTTTGCCCTTTTTGCTTTTATTGCTTCTTGAGCTTTAGCAAAAGCATCTTTTTGTTTTTGGGTTCTTTCTCTTTTTACTTTTGGTTTCTGCATCTCCTCATTCACAGTCTCTTCTGTTTTCATATTTGTGTTTATGGTGTTTTCGGTAGAAGTTTCGGTGACTTCGGTATTTTCTTCGGTATTTTCAACAACTTTTTTTTTAGGCATTTATATTATATATTAGATTTTAATTATAAATAAAAAATATATTATATTAATATAAATGAGTATAAGGTCATTAAATGGATTATCCACAAATAATGTTAGAAGTCTTAATGGATTAGAAGGAATAGGTATAGAAAATATTATTGGTGGTGATGCTATTGCTGTATCAAGTACAACAGGGACAAGAACTATTAATGTTGATATATCAAAACAAAATGCTAATAGTGGAGTATTTGCTGATACTGATATATTTTTATTAGAAACTCCTGCTGGATTGATTAAGAAAATTACTGGAGCAAATATGAAAACAGGAACTTTTAGTTCTCATTGGACTTATTCTTCACCTAGTTTATATCCTAATAATACTGCTGATAATGTTTTAATAGGGACAACTTCTAATAGCAGTTCAAGAAAATTATTAGTAAATGGAACTGCTGAAATAACTGGTAATTCATATTTAAATACTATATCAACTGGGGTATGGAATGGAGATAGACTAGGTAAATCATATATCCCTACTGATACTGTATATGATGCAGATATAGCAAGTTTTATAACACTTACTTCATTAACAACAGCAGAAAATTTTGGAACTTCTTTATCAAGAGGTGATGAAGATATATTAAATTTTGGAACTGGAGGAAATAATGGTTCTGGAGTAGGAACAACAGCAAATATAGATGGATATAATATTAATATAGGTGAATTAGTATCATATGGAGGGGCAAATTCAGGGTCATTAGGAGCAAATGAAATAACTATACAGGCAACTCAATATTATAGTGGTAATCCTAAAATAAATATAACAGCACAATCCGCAGGAGGAGTAGTTGATACAGGATCGGAAATAAATATAACATCAAAAAAAGTTGGCACTGGAAGTGAAGTAGCAAATATTACTATGGTCGCTGATACAGAAATAATAATGAATACTGGATTTAAAATAAATTCTTCTGGTGCTATAACTGCTGTTGGTAGTAAAATAACAAATGGATTAATTGATACGGGCATCGCAGATAATAAAATAGTAGAAATAGATAGTTCAACAGTAGCGGATAATGATTACGCAAAATTTACTAGTGTGGGATTAGAAGGTAGGTCTTATAGTGAAGTTAAAACAGATTTATCATTAAATAATGTTGAAAATACTGCTTTATCAAGTTGGACTGGGACTTCTAATATAACTACATTAGGAACAATAGGAACTGGGACTTGGAATGGAACAAAAATCAGTCAAGCATATATAGATACAGGCATCGCAAATAATAAAATAGTTGAAATAGATAGTTTAACAGTAGCGGATAATGATTACGCAAAATTTACTGCTAATGGATTGGAAGGTAGGTCTTATAGTGAAGTTAAAACAGATTTATCATTAAATAATGTTGAAAATACTGCTTTATCAAGTTGGACTGGGACTTCTAATATAACTACATTAGGAACAATAGGAACTGGGACT
>Ga0080013_1005070_pt1 | contig 12544 bp, 5 predicted proteins | sample ETNvirenome_6_85_FD_69236 | JGI IMG/M metagenome (GOLD analysis project Ga0080013, IMG submission 69236) | Marine viral communities from the Pacific Ocean - ETNP_6_85 (SPADES assembly) (version 2) | ecosystem: Environmental > Aquatic > Marine > Oceanic | place: Pacific Ocean | collected 2013-06-19 | reverse complement strand
TCAATGATACCTGCCTCCATTTTTCTTTGTTCCATCCACTCTTGAGTTAAGATTACTCCCATAGGTGATAGACCCGTTATAAAGGCTACTATAATAGCAGCCATATTTTTATTTATAGCCATTCTACATCACCGGCTTTTCTGATTACTAATGTTCTGATTGCTTTGTTTATCATACCGTACATGTTTATCTCCTAATTGTAAACTGGCTTTTGGCCATCTCTAACTTTAAAAGTTACAATATATTTTTTATCTTCGTCTTCGTCCCATTGTTCAAAATCTATCATAAGATTACCATATTTATGCATCTTTTTCTGAACAGAATCAACCTGTTTCATATCATTACATATAATAAATATATTATTTCCTCGACTCTTTACATAAATTAAATTATCAGCTTCATTGTATAAAGTGTTCTTTTTAAATCTGTTTTTATTTATTTTCATTTTATTATAAATATAAATTAATGCTAATAAAAATATTAACAGTGTGACTAACATCACACATCTATTCTAATTTTAAATATCATTTCAGTATCCAAATTTTTCTTAATGGGTCTAGGTAAATTTGCTAAAATAGCAGGTTCATATAAATCAATATTTTTTCCCTTTGTTGAATCATAATACTGATTATTACTACTATACAATGCAATACTATTAATATAGGGTGTCCATCCACTTGATGTTAATTTAGGAAACAGATTAGGTGCTTCAGTATGTAAAATTGAACCGTTTTCAACCCTACTTCTTGCAGTTGGATTCATTGTCATATTAAATTCATTAGGTTTAATTCTTACTACATATTCATGTGTGTATATAGTTTGAACAGAATCAAATTTTAAATTATATTTACCTCTACCAATATCTGTGTATTTAATTGCATCTGATGCATCTGAACCCGACCATGATCCTGTCTCAGTAAGTGCAACAATACCAAAATCATAAAAAATGTTTCCTATATAATTCTCTGATGATGATATTGCAGATGCTTTACTCCTTGAATCATGTGCATTTGAAGAATATAAGTTTCCATTACCATCATCTTTTATTTTTACTGTCTTTGTAGAATAATCATCAATTAATTGAAAACTATCTGGTTTTATACGTTCACCAAAATATTTTTGTGGAATTGAAAATACGGAACCTGAATCAAAAAATTTTGTTAAAAACTGTTTATTTATTGGATTTAAATCAACAACAACACCATCAGCCATTCTAAAAACTCTTTCTTCTGATGAATTGTCTCTAACTGCAGAACTGCTAGCGTAAAAAAGGGTACGAAGTGATTCCCAATGGCTTCCTGATTTGTCTGGTAATGTAGTTGAACTACCTGAAAGAGAACCTGATCTAAATTGAAATGAAAAAACGCCTAATGAAGCAGATGTTATTTCCTGAGTTTTATGAACAACTCTTTCATCTATGCTAAAATTATTAACATCGATATTTTTAAATATTGGGCTAACAGACATACCATAGCATTAATAAGTCAATTTAACTTTAATTGTAGATTCAGAACCAAAATTCTTTTTTACAGGTGTACTGATTTTACCTGTTGCTACAATTTGATAAGCAGAATTCATAAGTGTAATTCCATTTATAAATGTCTCTGGAGAATCATGCATCTCATCATGTCTTATTAAATTTTTTGAACCACTAGTAAATGTAGGATTATTACTATAATTTGCGTGACCTGCTCTAGTTCTACAGAAATAACTTACTGAAACTTGATCTTCTTCAGATCTAAATTTAAGTGAAGATCCTGCATTTCTTAAACAATTTACAAATCTAAGTGCATTCTTTTTATCTTCACTTGTGCCTAATGCGGGTGCAAAACCTCTTGATTGAGATATACCACCAGCTGCAGATGCAGTTGTATGAAATAGCCCATAATTATCTGATTTTTGTGCAAACGCTGTTTGAAATCCTTTATTTGCGGCTCCTGCGGCTGCTGCTACAACTGATTGTGAATATCCAGGTATTGCACCTGATAATTCTTGTGCTGAAAATATCATAACTCCAAAACTAGGATAAAAGAATCCATATGTCTTTGTTGCAGCTGTTGAAACAACACTACCTAATGCACCACTTACAATATTATATCTGGGTCCTGCTGGTGATGCTACAGCTGTTGTGGTATTACTATCATCAGTTAATACTAATGGTTTTGCTCCAGTTTCTCCAAAGGAAGTTGATCCCGATATAGTCAGCGTCCAATTTTTCTTATTTATTCTATCTTTAAAAAGTGAACGTTTACCAACCATAATGTATACATCATTATCTTTTCCAGTACTAATACCCGTTGTTCCTTGTGATTTATTATTTTTAATAAAAAATCCACCAGTTATTTCATTTTCCGGTAATAATGTAGAAGACCACTGTTTATATATTGCTTCAGTTTCTGAAATAGTATTACTTTCAACACTTGATCCAGAACCACCAATATGGCCATATGCAACAGAAAATATAGTTTCAGAACTAGATGAATCTGGATGGTTATTAGCTATATTAAAATAATATTGTTCATTAGAATTTGCCAAGCTTCCTGTATACATATATGTATTTGTTAATATTCCTCCGCCGCCTGGAAAATATCCTGCTGTAACCTTAATTGTATCAGTTATTTTATCAACGCCCTCTGTTGGATCAACTGGGAAAAGTGTTAAAGAACCTGCACTTTCAGCTGGACTACCAGCACTAACTGTTGCAGTTTGCGACATACCCGAACCATTCTGAAATCCTCTTCTATTGCGATTATTATATCTGGCCATTTCTTAATCCTCCCTACGTAAGATCTGTGTTATCTTGTTCTAATAAGTTTGCTGGTACATCAATAAATAAAGTTTTATATGCACCAGTTAACTGTCCTATAACAGTAATTGGTATTGTTCTTGCAAGGCCGTCAGGTTCTGCAACTATTGTAAAAGGGCCTGCTCCGGAACACATAACAGCAAATGGTATGTTTGCCGAGTTTACAAATTGATTTGCTACACCAGCTATTGGTACCATTGAATGACTAGAACATCTTATTATTGATCTATCGGGTATAATGAGATGATATTGAGTCTCTTCAGGAGCCAATCTAGTTGACACTGTTATTGTTATAGGTTCATCAGAGAAAAATTCATCTTCTCTTTGTGGTGTTGTTAACAATACAGGCAATCTAGTTGTACCTCTTTGTGCTGTATATAATCTGCTCCTATATAAATATTCTGCATGTGGTAATGCTTCTAATTGTGGTAATCCCTCAATTGCATCACCAAAATGTGCGGATCCACTATTATGATTAGGATTCCAAGTTGTATAATTTACACCTACATCGTGTAGTGTGAACCATCTTATATTAAGTCCTTCACCGCCTGCTAATAATTTTCTGCCCTGCTTTGTTAATACTGCATCAACTGTAATTGTAGATTTATCTAAATATCCCATTGGAGTATCTCCATTTTATTTTTTATATCTTTAGTAATGAATATAATATATTCATTTATAAATATTACAAATATATTTTTTTTCATTATTATTTTATTGTTGCAATTAAATTTAAGTTCTTCTTGATCTTGGCTTTCCTAAAGTGTCAATTTTCTGTGGTCCCTTTATTACTGAAATATGTCCCTCTTCTGCAACTTGTACAGTATATGCTGAAGCAGTTGAATAGTCTATATGTTTTGTTGATTCAAAATAATCACCACCTACATTTTGGGTTCCATTAATAAAATTAATTCTTGATATATCTTCACTAAAATTTATCCAATGATTAGAAGGGTAATGAAAGTTTCCATTTGATTTTGTTACATAATATGATGTTTTTCCAATAGCTCTACCGTTTTGTGGACCTCTTACATTTCCTCCAACTTTAATAAATGACTCATATATATGTCCCTTATTCTTATCCCTAATCTCTCTAGAAAGAAAGTTTCTATGATTATTATAATCAGTATCTCCAGAATGATTTTGATCATGCACCTTTGAACTTGATATTACTTCCATATCACCTATAGTTTGAAAAATATACCTTGATTCATAAGGAAATTTATTCTGCCATCTATCAATATTTAAATTCTGAAATCGGTTAACTTCATCACCAAATTTTGAATTTTGACTTTGAAAATGAACTGAATCAGATCCTGTTCCCCATGAATGTAAATATAAATCAATAAAAGATCCAGTTTGTGATGCAGCAATTTCACCTATAAATCCTTCATACTCATTAATTGTAGTTAATTCAATTATATTTTCTATTGGATTAATATCAGAATTAATATTAAATTGCATATCTTGTATAATATCGGGCATTGGATCTATTTCAATATCTTTTATTGTTAATAAACTTTTTTCAATATCAGGTATTGGATCTATTTCAATATCTTTTATTGTTAATAAACTTTTTTCAATATCGGGTGATGAATTTATTTCAGTTTTCTTCAATGTTAAAACACTTTGTAAGACATCTGGTAATGGATCTATATTTATTTTATTTATCTGTATAAATTTTGATTCTAAAAGATTTATAATAGCCTTTTTAGTTTTAATACCTTTATATGATATTTTATCAAGCACTATATTATCAATGGGTGCTAATATTGGAGGAGGACTCATTTCAAAACCCATTTTTATCTTTGTATTTTCTATTAAAAATATTTCTGAATTCTTTGTTAATAATAAATTTTGTTCAAGATTAGGCAAAGTTTTTATTTCTAAATTCTTTGTTAATAATAAATTTAAACCTGTACTAATACTATCATTAACTGATATATTAATATCTTTTGATTTAACTATAAAATAAGATGGTATACCAACATCCTCTGTTGATACATCAATTTCACCATCATTAGATAAGTTTAATTTTGATATTATATCTTCTGGATATGCTGTAAATTCACCTGCCAATTGTATATCTAATTCTGTTTTATCAAAATTATAATGTTCAATAATATCTATTTCTGTATCTACATTTCCTATGTCAGTTCCATGACCTACACTTGGTTCGTGATGTTTTATTTTATTTCTTTCTAATAAACTTGGTTCGAATAATAATCCTACATCAGCGCTAGCGCGTGCAGGTAATATAGAAGATATTGCATCAATGTTTGATTTATTAAAGACTTTTGAATTTGCACGTATCCACTTATTTATGTTTAAATCCAAATCAAAGTGATTAAACAGATCATTTCTAAAATTATCTAATCTATCATAACTTCCAGTATATAAATTTGCTGGATCAGAAAAATAATCTGAAATATTATAATCAGATAAATTATCAATTATAAATTCATTTATTGTTCTTTGAGGTGATCTTATAATCTGTAACTTATCACTATGTCTTCTTTTATTTTCTAATTCATCATCTAATCTTCTCACACTACCTACTTCATGACTAAGGTTACTTACAATTGTTGTTTTCGGATCAATTATAATTTTATTGTCATTAGGTTGATCGAGGCCACCAACTCTAACAGAAAACTTATAAATATCAATTACATCTTCCACATAAAGTGATTTACCCGTTCCAAGCAGTGATGTGTTTAAAGTTAATGAATAATCTTTTACATTGTTTTTATTTGAATCGATTATTTTTGGACTTGATGAGCCCGTTTTCCAATTCTCATTCATCTTATATTGATAGTAAATACCTAATCGTGATGATGTTATTGAATTGCCTACAGTGCTTCTTTTATTTAAAACATGTTGTTTAAATTTTGGAACTTGTAGTCTATTGCTCCAAACACGAAATTCAGAAAGCGAACCTGTATATGTCAGACCAATATATAAATTTGAACTCCCTGTTGGATTTAAACTTCCTGTTCCTGACCAGTTTTGATTTGCATAATAATTTGAATCTGCCCCTCCTGTTACATATGAGTCTACTAATCCACCGCTTATGCTCATTGAAACAGAAGAAAATTCAGTTATTTTGTCATCTCTCTGTAATGCTGCAAAAAGTTTATATTCTTGTGTTTTTGAACCACTAATACTACTAGACATTCTTTGTAACATTATGTTCCAATTTGTTCCACCTTGTTGTATTGGCAGATACAATGTAGACATTGATACAGCACTTCCTGTGATGTCATTAGATCCTGTATATGTGTTATTCAATCTAAATTCTAACTTTCCATAACTAGTATTACTTGAAGATTGTATTAATCTCAAATCCCAGAGATTTTGTGTACTGCTTCCACTATTTCTTAACAATACTTTATCTTTGGAATCTGTGTCCGTAATTAAATCTGGCCTTAATACAAATTCAACAGTTTCAGGATTAGTTACACTCTCCATTCCCCAACTTGATTTTAAGACTCTATCTTTATCTCCATTGAATCTATAAAAATACATTGGCTCTCTAAACTTTTTAAATGAAATATTATCACTTAAATTAAACAATCCTGATTGTAATTTTGAAATATTATCAGTAAATATTTCTGGATTATGCGGCTGTGTTGAACCACCTAATTCTTGTATGTTTAAAGAATCACCTGGATAACCATAAACATTTAATAAAGCGCGTATTGCAGCTAGTGTTCCTTTTGATTTATATATGTAAACTAAATTATTAAGTATCTTTTTCCAAGTGCTTTCTATGATTTTCTGTTTTGATCTTTCATCGGTCAGATCATCAGTCACATTTGCATAATAATTAGATATACTAGCACTAAATGGAGATACCAATTGCCATCCAAAATTTTCCGCTAATATTGGAAGTAAATTCTTTGGTACTGTATCATAGCTCTTATAATTTGTTTTATAAAAATTTAAATAATTATCAATATGATTTCTAATTAAATCGTAATGTTCACCTAACATATTTATAAATCTTTTTAAATCATCTGACTGTTCGCTTACTTGTACAAATTGAGGTAGATTTTTAAATAGTGAGTTAACATTTCTTTCATCATAATTTTTAGCATCTTCTATAACATCATCATACCATGTCGTCCATTCTGAAGATCCTGTTTTATATACACTTGAAAAGATTTGCGCATTAAGTGGATTTTTTGTTGTTATTTTAACATCTGTAAAATATGATGATGATATACTTGCATTGTTACCTGCAGCACTTGCGCTAAGCCAATATAAATTAAAAAGTTCACCTGATGGCAGCATTGTTCCTCTAAATGGTATACCTGATGCAGTTACAACTGTACCTAAATTTGAGTAATATTCTTCTTCTAATGTTATTTCATAACCTGATCCTGTGGGTATATTTGACTGAGACTGTATTTGTTCAAATGGTTTTAAAATATTAAAAGTTGCTGCATTTGTAGGATCGGCTAAAAATTCAGTTGATGAGCTTATGGGCTTCCAATAAGATTGTGAAGCAGCTAATATAAATCTAGAATATGACCCTGAATGATATGATCCCTTTTGTATACTTTCTGTTCCCCATGTGCTAGCTGGTATTATTTTATTTCCAAATTCAACACCAGGCATTGGGTTTATGTTTGTATTATCCCAAAACATACCCAAAGAAGGTGCAGACTGAGTCAACGCTGCGTCAGCTCTCAATAAAAATGATAAATAAATTGAACCACTATAATTATAAAAGGGTGCTTGTTCTGCTCTATATTTTCCTAAAGTTATTCCTATTTTATCTTTTGCAGTACCATCAATAATATGATTTGTTTTACCATAAATAGCCGAGTTTGCTACATCATTACTAGTCAATTTATATACAGTTTCAAAACCATCAGTATTTCTTTGTTTTAATGATGAAGAAAGAGGATTTGTAAATGCTAAATTCTGACCTATTCCTGGAGCTGATGCCGATGTCTGTGATTGATTGTCATAATATAAAAATCTTTCATAGGGTGTAAAGCCATCTTTTATTGTACGTATTTTACTAAATAATTCCTTTCTTCTTTTTGTAAATGATGGTGCCCAATCAACAAGTGATTCAGATACTTGTGATAAATAACCCTCAATGTCAGATACCTTTTTTGTAAAGTTTTCAATTTTTGAAACAGCAGAACCAAAAAATGTATGATTACTAAAATTACCATAATCAATATTTAAATTATCATAACTTGAACTTACTATCTGATTAAATACTCCTGAATCCGCAACTGAAGCACTTAATTCGGCATATGATTGATAATCATCTTGAACTTCGTTTTCAGTATCTGCTGTTTCAAGACCACCAAAATCTGCATGTTCTAATCCATCTCCTGAAACTATTTCACCTGGAACCTCACCTTCTAAATAAGTTATCTCTTCAGTCTGAGTATCAAACATTTCTTTCGAAATCTTAATACCATCATTTACTCTTAAATCTATTGGAACTGGTATATTAAGTCTTACAATTAATGATGTATTATCTGGATCTGATATACTATCAAATTGATAATCTACAATTGGTAAACTTCTTCCTTCTGTTAATTGAACTGTCCAATTGTAATAATAAGGATTTGTTGCAATACATGTACCGCCTGTTCCACATGATTCATCTGCAGTTTGACATTCATTACTGTGATCTAGATCTCCATCACATTCAAAGGGCAATAATATATTTGGATCACCTAATTTACCTATAAAATCAGGTTGTACAGCACTGTCAAAATCAACAATATCATAAGAAGAATCTTTAAGGTACAACCTGATCTCTTTTCTTGACGGTGATATTTCGTTGATATAGAACGTATCACTACCACTATATTGATAATCTCTTAGAAAATCAAATTGTAATGTATAATTCCCTTCAGAAAATAACTGTGGATTTCTATCTAATGTATCATTTGGTTTTGCATAAAAATTTATGCTACCATCGTCAGTTATATCTCTAAATATTTCTAGTTCTGGTGTGACTCCATCAGGAGTAATGAATTCAGAATCTAATTGTGTTCCTACTAACTTGTAGCAAACTAACGATGTAACATAATTATGTATTCCTGGAGGAGGACTGTCATATTCAATCCACTCTGAATTTTCTGTATCATACTTTGCTACTGGATCTGAAGTTGGTGCAGTTGTAGTTGAATAAGTATATACATCAAGATCAGGATTTTGTTCAGCACAATATTGATCAGTACTTATTGTGTCTGCATGTAGTAAAAGTGTAATTGATCTCTCATCTATATTATCACGAGAATCACAAGCTGCATGGCCACCGGTGGAGTCGTTATATTGTATCCATTGATCTCCAGTATAATTCCTAGGATTCATATTAGCTATAGAACTATCTATTATCATTACATATTCAGAATCTTCCCAAAAACCCGGATCTGTTCCAGGTGTTCCACAATGTGCATAGTAATCCATAGACATGTAAGGACCTGTTTCAGAATCACAATTAAAATTATTAGTCGGTAAAACGTTATTTTCATCCGGAATGTCTCCAGTAGCCACATAGTATATACCTCCACAGCTCCAATCATAAAAGATTCCTTCTAGTTCAAGCTCTATTTCTGGATTGTCATGGATACTAACTTCTGTATCAATAACATCAGTTGTATAACTAAATATAGTGTCATCTTCTGAGTTTATATTAGACTGAAATGATTCTATAAATAAACCGGCTTCACCATATACAGATAATTTAATATAATCAGGATATAAAAACGCAGTTGGATCAAATGTAGTAACAGTATTGTCACCATCTCCAATCTGTTCAATTATCTCAGGTGGAAAATTATATTTTTTAGTTGCCATATCTTATGAGTCTCTTATTATAAATACATTCATTCATTTATAAATATTTAGTTTTTAAAATAATCATAGTGCTTTATCAGTAGTTCCTATTTTAGGTTTCTTAATTGTTGTATCTCGTCTCATTTTCATATCAGCACTTGGCTTTTCAACTCCATAATCTCCTAACAATATTCCATAATTTGCATTTCCACTAGTATCATAAACTGCACCACCGGAACTTTCCCACATATTAAATTCAATAATGCAATCACCCTTTAAATCTTTATTTGTATTTTCAGAAATATATAATGTTCCAACACATGTGTTTTCATCAAAATAATTTGGAGATTCAGATTCATAATCTCCCCAATGTCCATCTGTGTTATTAATAGGATCATAAATATCAGTATATGGATACCATAATCCTGAGTAATCAAAGCATGTTATTGATTCCATTACTGAAGTATAATCAGTACCAGCATAGTCATATAAACAAGACCAGGGACTGGTTCCATCCTGTGATAGATAAAAAGCCCATCCATAAATTGTTTGCTCTCCCTGTGTCCATTCTAAAACATTGTCGAAACCCATATCTTCACAATATTTTCTAGCTGTAGCTTCAAATTCGGTAGTACCACTAATATAATGATAAAGAAATCCTACTGCTCCATCACACCATTGATTGGCTGATCCCCCGTCTGTATCACTGAGACCTATATCTGCACCTATGGGGTCTGTAAATGTTGTTATATTAACTGGATCTGCAACAGGGTTAATCATTAATAGTTCATGCATATCTCTCGGTCCAATAAATGTTCTTACCTGTTCAATATTAACTTTTCCAATCCAATCACCTAATTCGTCATTCTCATAAGCAGTTACAAGCTTTAAATAATCTTCATAATCAACAAAGATATCTGAAAAATGACCTCCATTTATTGTTGAAGCAATAGATTTGTAATAATTGCTTTCTGTACTAATTCCACTTATTATAGGCGTCTTTGATAATTCCCAAGGTATCGTTGTAAAATCTTTACCACCCACTTGATTAAAATCTTCAATTATAGTTAACCCTGGAGTAACCAATAATTTTATTCTAACATATTTCCATCGCATTGGCTGTATATAATTAGAATATTCTTCCAATCTGTGGCCTGTTGCATATGAGAACATAAATGCGTGTATTGTCTTTATTCCACCAAAATGATATGTTCCATGTATTTCGCCCTTATTAGAGCCATCATACACTTCCTGCCAACTTAAAGTTTTAAATGGATTACCAAAATCGGCCATGGCTTGAGCAAGCATTTGACCATCTGTTTTTACACCATTTTCCCAACTTAATACAGCAAATTTATGTTTGTAATCTTCGATTTCAGTTATATCAGTAAAACTATTAGATATATCAAATGATAATTTTACTCTAATTGGAGAAGTCAATAATTCATATTCTGTTACACCAAAATCATAATAACTCTGCATTGATGGGTATTCATCCTCATTTACTTCTTCATCATCAATTATAGGAACAATATCTGAAATCGGTCTAAAATTATCAACACGCTCTGTTGGTCTTGTATCATCTGAAAAACTTATATAATCAACATAATTTTCAGGATTAAACATTGTATATCCGGGTGGGAAAATAATATCATCAATGTCTTCAGGATCCCACAGTGGTGGATCTAATTCTTCAGACCAATTATTATAAATCCAATCTATATCATATGCTTCTTCAGAATTTGATTGATTATATATAGTCCTATCAATTGCATTTGGTCCATATAATATTATTCTAAACCCTCTTAAATTAAACCAACTGAGAGCGTCAGATCTACACATAGTTACGGGTTGATTTGGATAATCTGTATAAGAAAGATATAAATTATTGCAATTAAGTGTAGGGCTACCATTTACAGATGTACTTCCATTTGTACAATAACAGTGATAACCATAATCAAGAATATCTTGAGTTGCCATGCCAGCCATTTCACGGTTCATTGATACTATCTTCGAACCTCTATTGTCAAATCCAAAACTATTTGGTGTACCTAAATATTTTCCTGCAGATTCTGGAAAATCCAAACTATAATAATCACCCCACTCAAAAATTATTCTATCATATTCTTCTGTTGTCATTAACTCTTCTAAATATTGTTTTGATATCTCAAATTTATAAAATAAAGGAGATATTGTATTTTCATAGCTACCACCAATTAATGCATAATCAACACCAGTTCTCACAACAACTATAATTGATTCATCATCATGATTTTCAGAATATGTTAAAATATTTTTTGGAATAATTTCTCCAGCATAAGATTCATCTTTCCATATTCCTGGCCAAGATATATTTGTATATGCTGTACTATCTACATCTCCCTCATTAACACCAGATGAATCTTCCGGATATCCTCTTATGCTATATGATGGGTCTGTATTATTTAGATGTATTTTTGAATAATGTGTATTTGTTGGAAAGTCAGAAACTCCTACAAAATCTCCTGATGAAAATAAATTAAGATTGTCCCATTTTGCAATCCAATCAATCCAACCATCATCAATAACCCCCATCTCTTCATCACTATCAGTAAGTACAATCGCATTTTGACCATCCCAGGCCTGTTCTACTTCTCCTTTTTCTTGATTTAAATAAAAAATTTCATGGGGGTTATTTGTAACATTGCCAAAATTACTTATAGAACCAACACAGCCACCTATTTGACTACCATTAAAATCACCAACATTTTTTAAACATTGGCCTATAGTACTTGTTGAATCATAAACAAAAATTGATATTCTAGCAGGTCCCACTATTTCTCCTGCACTCGGCATGTTTTTTGTACGAATCAGCATATTTGATATCTGTAATGCAGTACCTCTATATGGCCACAATAGCCCTGGAAATTCAGTTTTATTGGAATC
>Ga0080013_1005069_pt1 | contig 12545 bp, 4 predicted proteins | sample ETNvirenome_6_85_FD_69236 | JGI IMG/M metagenome (GOLD analysis project Ga0080013, IMG submission 69236) | Marine viral communities from the Pacific Ocean - ETNP_6_85 (SPADES assembly) (version 2) | ecosystem: Environmental > Aquatic > Marine > Oceanic | place: Pacific Ocean | collected 2013-06-19 | reverse complement strand
TGAGGGCCCCCAAGGATTTCAGCAAGCTGGGTTTAGGGGAGGTATAGAAAGCCTAAGGCAGGAGATACCGCCATCAGGCCCAGAAAGGCAAGGTATGACAAAGCTTATTCAAGAACTTGAATTGGCTCATTCAAAAGGACTTCAAGTTATAGACAAAGATCAAAAGGTCCAAGAAATAAAATTCAAAGCGCTTGAACTGAGAGCTATTATTACAGACCACGAGCACACATTAGCGGTTAAACAAGCTGAAAATATACATCAGCAAAAAATCCTGCTTACAACCGAAGAAGGAATGAGCAGAATGCGAATAGCTCAAATTAAGCGCGGGGTGGAAGCTCCCGGTGCTATGAATTTTCTGACTCCTATGCAGGCACTGGGGCGTCAACAAGGGGCCGATACTGCAATTTTCAATGAGGAGCGACAACTAAGACAAAAACAAGCTGTATCCGAAGCACGACAAAAACTTACAGAACTTAAAATACAGGGAGAGCTCCAAAAGGTTACTGGTGAGCTGGTAGATGAAAACCTGAATTTAAGAACCACTATGGAAACGTTAGATCAAACGTTTACTGGTGGCCCATTGGTAGAGGTAACCCGGAATTTAAGGACAAGTAATGTAAACTTAAAAGATGCGGTCGAAAAATTGGACAAAACGATTAGCTCTGCTTCGGGGGCGCCCGGCGCTCCCACTCCATCATCAAGAGATACTCCGCGCAATCCGAGGAGAGGACAATGGTGGGGACAGCAGGGAGAGTCAGCCCCGTCAGATTTTAAATTAAGCTTACTTAGGAACACACTTTTGCCACCGCCGGACATGCTCCCTGCCGACCCAATGGACCGTCCCCCTTCGCGCCAAATATCAAGAGATACATTCGATTTTCTCTTTCCCAATCCGAGGAGAGGACGAGAACCTGTACAGGAACGGATGATAGGAGGGAAGCGCAAGGCACAGCAGAGATTAGAGGAAGCGGTAGCAGGGGCTTTGGCTGATCCCAGACTGTCAATGCGTACAGGGGACTTGGACAAATTTAAACCCGCGGGTCAACGTTTGAATTTTGGTGCTGCTCCCGCTCCGGCGGTACCACCATTTTTAAAAGCCGATATTTCCTCAAAGTCCGGCGGTTTTGGAGGGAACTTATTGGGATCAAGTCTGCTCCAAGCACCTACATTTCCACCGGCGGAAACACCGCAATTGCCTCGTCAGGCACCCCCTTCACTGCGCCCTACTCCGGGCAATTTATTTCAACCGGGCCTGACGAGCCAGACGGCCCCCCGGGCCCCCCGGGGGCTTAATGCGGGTTATAATGTTCCCCAGCAGACAATAAATGCGCTTAATGAATATGGAATTTCAGGCATTCGCGATTGGGTTATGCCTTGGGAAGTTGGTGCGCCTGCTGGCCCTGCTGGTGCTGGAGCTGGACCTGCAACCGCAGGAGGAGGGGGGCATTTAGAGTTTCTTAATGCTCTGAGCACAGGTAAACGAGCAGTGACTGATCTAACCGAAATTTCCCCTTTGTTAACCCCAGAAGAAAGGGCGGTAATGGAGGCTTATAATGAGCAGCAACTCGATGCTTTTGAAAGAGGCTATGTCGTTTTAGAGAAGACAACTAAACTGGAAGCGGTAAGGCGTCAAAACATGATGCTAATGGCTCACGAAGTTGACAGGGTTAACAAAAAAATGATGGAGCAGAGCCAAGACTGGGCGCGGCTGGACGAGGACGAAAAGACCAAGTTTACACCCGGTTTGGAAAAGGGTATGGCCGCGGTCTTTAGAGAGGAGCAAACACTTTTTAATAGACTTGGTAATGATCTCCCAATGCAATTCAAAAACAACATGGTAGGAGCCATGGAAAGTGTGCTTGATGAAACGACAAATTTGGGGGATGCGCTGGAGGGGGTTGCTCTTGAGTTTCTGCGTACTATGCGTCGTGCTTTTATTGAAAGTGCCGTGAGCAACATGATGAACATTGGATCTGCGATGGTTCCTTCGTGGAATGTTGGAGGGAATAAGACAGACGCGCCGAGCTTCGAACAGCGAGGTGGTTTTATTTCTGCGCAGGGTGGTCGTTTGGTTCCCGGTAGGGGAAGCGGTGACAAGGTTCCTATTTTAGCGGAGCCCGGGGAATTTGTGGTGAATAGGGAGGCTGTGAACGCAGTTGGTGCTGGAAATTTGAATGCCCTCAATACAGCTATTCCTCGTTTTCAGACGGGGGGAGCTGTGAATTTGGCTCTTAAGCCCGACAGCCCTGAGTTGAGTGGGTTTTTTCTTTCTCGAGGAAACGCTGAAACAGCTGAATTGGCTGATGATGCGGTCAAAGAGCTTCAAAAAGCGCAACAAAAAGACGCTAAGAAAAACCAGATGAAACAAATGCTCCTAAGTACTCTGATGTCGGCTACGATTGGTCTAGCCATGAAAGGGGCGGGGAAATGGGTAGGTAATCGAGGGGCTACGTCTAACCTCACGGGAGCTACTACATCTCGCAAGGGAATGACGAATTTTATAGAGCAGGGTGGTACTCGAAAAGGAGCTATGTCGTTATTGAATCGTGGAGTTAATATTGATGATGCTGGGATCCCTCAATATGGTAACCCTAACATTGTTGGCGGTTTTCAGAGGAATTTTTCAACCGGCATGAGCGGCGGAGGAGGGGGGGGTTCTTGGGCCGGGTCATGGGGGCGCGGAGGACGCGAGCCCTCGCGACAGCAAGGAGGTTTCGTTGGGGGTAATGTGGCTCGTCGTTATGGTTTATTCCAAGGTGGCGGTTCTGTTTCTGCTGCGCCCTCAGCAGGCGCCCTTGGAGCCAATACCAACAATATTAGTATCAATATTGATATAGGTGGCTCTAAGGAAGCTGGCGATGGACGAAGTCAGAGTGACAGCGGCAATAGTGGAGCGCCTGATGATCGTTCTACTCGAGAGAGCGACGCACGTGCGTTGAGTGAAAAAATTAAAGCGCAGGTCGTAAAAGTTATAACTGAAGAGCAGCGAGTGGGCGGCTCATTAAGCCCAGCAGTTAGGAGACCGTAATGCCAAAAAACGCAGTTCCAAGTTACGAATCGAAATTTTTCATTAATGAATATGGAATTTCAGGCATTCGCGATTGGGATGCGGGTTATAATGTTCCCCAGCAGACAATAAATGCGCTTGGTGCTGGCTTTGTGCGCAATGTATATAACGGTCCTTTGCAGGGAAATCTTTCCTTTAAACGCGATATGATTTTTAATTCTGATCCTATTTTGTCTTATACAGGAGAGGATCCTGTTGGGGGCACAATGATATATGACACATATTTGGACCAAGGAACAGAAAAAGTGTTTGGGTTCGAGAAGGGTTATTTAACCAACTATTCAGTTAGTTGTGGGGTAGGAGGGGTTCCTACAGTAGATAGTTCGTTTGTTGCGTTTGGGCGTTTTGGAAGCGGTATACGGCACGGAGATTTAGATTTTTCAGGGAATAATTATCCGGACGCTGTTCGTGGGTTATCAGTAGGGTTTGCCAACCAAGGTTCCATACGGTGTGGTTTTGGGCAATCTAGCACAAACAGAGTTACCCAAGTTAGTCAGTCTTACGGGATTGAGCGGGAGCCAATTTATACTTTAAATCAAAAAAGTTTTTCAGATTTAACTGGAGGAGCTGGATTTACTCCCGCAGAGGTAATGACTCATTACCCTATCGAGGTTACGACAAACATGACAGTGGAGGTAGATGATTTTGAAACTGCCAATATTATGGATACTATACGTAGTGGCCATTATGAAACAATTGACGTAAGAGTAGATCAAGACTATCAGCCTCCGCAAAACCTTGAAGGAAACTTCGTAGTAGGGGGCTCAGTGTATTTATTAGATAATTTAGGAGCGCCTTTAACAGACAATGGAATTATCACAATGTATGATTTTCACAGCATAACAGGACAATTAGTGTCAGAACGCATTAGTACAGCAACAGATGGGGTATTAAGTGTAGATTTAGAATTTAAAGACTATTTAAACAGGAATTTATAAAATGGGTAAAATACAAGAATATCCGGCTATAACGACGCCAGCAACAAACGACCTTCTTTTCATAGGGGATACAAGCACCAGTAATCAAATTCATAATATTACTGTTCAAAATCTGCACACCGTGCCCGCTGTTCGGGCGGCCGGTGCGGCTGGTTTAGGGTTAACAAATAATGCGGGGAGTTATGGTCTTTTTATCCAGAACAGCAATGCTTTCGTTGGAGTGGGCACCGCAACGCCAAATAGATTGCTCCATATATATAATAATACTGGTACTGTAGCTACTAACTCTCAAGTAAGAATTGAAAATGCTGGTGCCGGAGACGCATACATCTATATGGCCGCTGGCACCGATTGGTCGTTTGGTATAGATAATAGTGACGGTGATAAATTTAAATTTAATATCAGCAATGATGTAAGCGACGGAACAGAAGTGTTGACATTTCAAAGAGATGGTAATGTTGGTGTCGGCACTGCGGCCCCGGGAGATCTTTTAGAGGTGAGTGGGAGCGCTAGTTCTACTGCGGGGATATTGACTCGTATAAACTTTGATACAGGAAGTGGTGCCGCTGCCTCATATGGCGGTATTAGGTTTGCAGAAGACGGTGCGGCGAAAGCCTATATTACTTATATGGGGTCCAATTTTACGACCGCAGGTAGGCGACAAACATTAGAGTTCCGTTCGGATGCTACTGCTAGTACAGGGGGGATTGCATTTTTTCCAAGTAATAGTGGGGATGCTGATGTTTTTTTTAGAGGGGATGGCAAGGTAGGTATAGGAGACAACACATGGTCTGTGACCGCATTACCACAGGCCGCCCTTCATGTCAAGGGAACTGGGGTAGCTGCGGATGGTGACGAACCTTTATTGCGAGTAGAAGCTACATCGAACAACGCTGCCATACACTTGAAGAACTCCGGATCTGCTCAACCCGGCTATATTGTCAGTAGTTATAATAATGTGTTTATAGGGGCAAGTGTGGTGCCCGCAGCGAATACTCATCTGCAAATTAGTAAATCAACGGGACGCTTAATTGTTGGAGGGCCTTACGCTGATTACACTTACCCTTTGACGGTTGGTAGTATTTCATCGCATATGGTTGAGGTCCCGCCGTCGGGGAGTGGCATTTGGGTTCCGGCGACGGGAAGCGGGCTAAAACCGACGGTAGCACGTTTTATTGGTTACAATGCGACTGAACACGGTACCATCGATGGGAAAACTTTCTTGGTGCTTACGAATCCTGTGGCTCAGCCTCAATTAGGTATCGTTTACCAATCGGCTGGGAGCACGGGAGCGGTGCAATGGTTGTCGGGTAGTTTTTATGGCCCCAATGATGTAAATTATTTTGGATGGCGCTATTTGGGAACTGCCAATATTAATGATCCTGACCGTTCTACGTTTTACTCCACCACTCTTGAAAATAATACTGTTTATATATCAAGCGCCAATACGGTGAGCTCTGATATTGCTGAGTGTACGGGGGGAATTAATGCTGCAAATACTCCTGTTGGGTACGGTCGGGTTAAAGGAAGAGGGACGTCTTTGTCACCACTTGGTGCTGCGCAATATAACGTATCAGCTATGGAGGTAAATCCGCTGACGCTGGGCCAGAACATAGTAAAAATTACTTTCACAAAAGAACTGAGCAATGCAAAATACACCCTGATAGCAACCGGCTGGGATGAAACTAACGGTCAAGTTATTACTGGATTAATAGGGGGAATAGCAGGAAGCGCAACTCATTGGAACGCAGCTCATTGCTATATTACTTTTTATCCCACTAATGTTGACCTTGAGGATACGGACACTTTATGGTCATGGGCTATATATGGAGCTAAATTCAAAGAATAAATGCCCAAGTTTATAAAATATGAAAAAGCTTTACTTGAGATAGAAGGCCAAAGCATTTTGGCTGAAAGTGCGGAGCTGGGTGTAGAGGCCTCTCTAACGCCTATAGAAAATATAACGGGTAGTGTTTTGCGTTATGTGTCTTCCGCTCCTTTGCGTGGGAGTCTTTCTTTTAGTCATTATTTGACGGGGCCTTTGCATGATTTTTTAAACCCTCTTACAAACGTAGAAAGAACTGGGGAGCCGCTACGGGGCAATTTAGGGGGGATAGAGTTCGAAAGCGGTTATCTCAAGGGAATGGAATTTTCTGTAGATCCGTTTAGGCCTATTTTGGTACGATCTTCAATGGATATTTATGGAGAATTAAAGGTTGTTCAGGCGGAAGGTAGAAGCGATGTGGCATTAAGGGGCACACCAAGCTCTCCCACTAAAATTGCTCATGGTGCTCAAACCTATATGGCAGGTAGCGATATTGGTATTAATCATAAATTAGGTTTTAGTTATTCTGTTCAGTGTGACCGTAACCCAATGGTTACAATTGGTAATGAATTACCGTCCCGGGTTACCAAAGAAAACGTTAGGATAAATATGGATGTAAGAGGGGAGGATTTGGGCACAGTGGTTACCACTACTGGATACGCTGCAACCGCTGATATATATGTGTATAACGTTTATAATGAGGCGGGAGCTTCTCCTCTTGGGCGTTTTGGGTGTACGGGGCAGGTGTTTTCACAGAATATTTCTGCGTCTGAAGGAACATATATGGCGGGTAGTATTTCTTTGTCACAGGATTATTTAACGGGTAAACAAGTAATATGATAATTAATTCAGGTGTCACTAATATTGTTGGGATTCCGGCTTTTGAGATGGGGAGCCGGTATGATACCTATGATGTTGTTTATTATAGTGGCTATGATGAGTCGAGCGTTAGTTATCCGTGTACTCAGGCTGAGTCGGGTCATTATTATTATAGTGGCGTTGCAGCCACCACCGCTACAGCTAGCAACAGACCTGCTGCTGGTAGCACAGAATGGACGACAGGGTTCTTTTTTCAGCCTTCTTATGGGGCCACTGTTGACTATCAAGGCCTTCAGTATTCCGCCGAATATGGTGATGGATATTATACCACTATAAATAAAAGCGAAAATGCTGTACGCGCTGAGTTTAATGTCACCTTTGCAAAAAGAACAGACAAGGAAACCAAAGCACTATTACATATGCTTGAAGATTCCTTCAATAAAGGTAATAGGCCTTATGGCGGTTACACTGGAATTAGTTGGACCCCGTTTCCCCCTTATAACCACAGTGGCGAGTTTTTCGTTGAAAGTTTTAATCATAATTACGAGGCCCCTGATGTTAATACAGTTTCTACAACTTTTTTTAACGAAACAGCTTCTCTGACTGACTGGCAGCAACTTTATATACCGTATAGTAATACAAGGGGGGGTTATGAGAATGATCAAACATATTCTGAACATGATATAACCTTTTTGAGGAAAAGTGACGATTTCCCAGAATTAGTACAGGCTCAAAGTGGATGGTATTATTTCACAGGCGTTAACGAAGTGGTAGGAACACGGGAAAATTCGCCCACCGGAGTGGACTCTTTGTGGGTTAAGGACAAATTTTATTTTGATGTAAATCAAAATCTTGAAATACCCCAAAATCCTATTTTTACCAAACAAAACCTGAAAAATGATTTTGCTGTTAGATTTAGTGAGTCGTTACATAAAAACCTTTTAAATTTTTCAATTAATTTTAAAGGGCGTAGCGACAAGGAAGCGCAGGCAATGGTTCATTTTCTAGAACACCATAAAGGTACCAGCATTTTTCGGTTTACTGTTCCCGCTCCTTACAATTTTACTGACAAGGTTTTTTTGGCAACTTCGTGGAATCATACCGTACACTTTAAGGATAATAACGATATAACAGTGCAGTTGCGAGAATTTCCCATCGATTATCTAAGTTTATCCACAGAGTTTTTAACTTTGGTGACTGTGGTCAATAGGCCGGTTCTAGAGACTGCGACTGGCCCCGGCGAGGGGGCGCCCGGTTCGGTTTCCCCGTCTCAAAGAGCGGAAGAGTTGGATTTTGTGTCTAATACGGGGTTGGACGTCTATGCTATTACGGGACAAGTTCTTAGAACTGGATTTTATTTAACTAATAGCGGCAATTCAACTCTTCGCACAGTCGCTGATATCGAGAGTCCATGGGTGGAGAAAGGCGTAGATGCGCAAGCGCCCTTCGAGTTCATTTCGGGGACGTATAGCGATCCTATTATAACAAAGCCGGGGCGTTCTAATTTTATTCCATTTTATTTTAAGGGGCTTGGAGGCAATGTAACAGGTTGGGCGGATGGAGCTGGATCACACGGGGGGATTTACACCGCGCAATTAAATTTACATAGTATAGCGGAAGATACTGGGCAACCTGATCCTAGCGGAAGCATCAAACTAGGTATTACGGGACATGTCACAGGTTGGGACGTTAATCCTTATAAAGGGGATGATGGCCAAACCCCTATGCATCCACATAAATTTTTAATACAGACGGGCTATTATAATAGTGAAGGGTTACCAACCCATTTGTTGTCGTGGGAACATCCGGCGACAGGTCATGATTTGACGCGTTATTCCGTTCAGTGGACCCAAGATTCGTCGTGGGCTGATCCTACAGGTATAACAGCTGCAACCTACGATCCGGCGATTGAGGATTATAACCTTCTTACTGGTTTTCCTATAGGGCTACGGGAACTAACAACAAATCCGGGACCTTGTCGTTTTCCGGATCCAACGGATCGAGGCGATGCGCCTCCTGAGATGCATACATATCTTTATACAGGCCTTCTTGTTCCTCCGAGTCTGATGGGTAATGCAGCGATTCCTAAAGAATACAGAAACTTGCCATACCCCCAAAATACAGGGGTACGCCAAAATAGTTTTTTTTATAATAATGGCCTTAATTTTAACGAAGATTATTATTATAGGATGCGTTCGGAATACGTTCCGTGGGGATCGGTTGATCCTGCTTATACGGAAAATGTTACTGGTTCTATGTATGTTTATGCTAGCGGTGTCAATGATTTAAATTCTAGCGCTATTTCAGCTCATGTTCAGACGGGACTTAGTACAACCTCTACGGATTATACTGTGGCACGCACCGCTATTCCTACCCCAGATAAAACTGCTTTCCGAATAGATTTAGAGTATGATTCTACAAATATAAACTTAAGCGGTTTGTTTAGAAGCGAGCTTGAGAGTAGGGGTTTTGATACGGGAACTTATGCGGACCGTTTTACCGGGGTTCAGTGGATATTGTCTCAAGATTATCGAGTGGGAAGTGACGGCACAGAAGGGGACACAGCTCCTTATGCTGGGAAAGCTCTTCCTGCCATTACAACCGGAGACCAATTAATAACAGGTGTAGTAGATGTGGCTGACGCTGGAGCTGGTGCTGATCCTAATTTGCAAAAACCTCTTGCCGAAACCCCTTCAGTGTTGATAATGGGGCCTAATTCGGCGGCGGTAGGAGCCGGAGGCAAGGGGGGAGACGGAGGATATACGGTGGTAACTAATACAATTGATGCCGAAGATTTTTCTAGTTATTTATCTATTGGTGATACAGTTGATTCGCAAGTTGGGGGGGACGCTGGAGATGGTATTTATATATCGCATCCGGATATAGCTAAGTTTACAATAAGAAAAGATTATACTGCCAAAATTTATGGTGGAGGGGGAGGAGGCGGTGCTGGTGATAGATATCTCATAGAAAAAATCTTTAGTGCGGCCCAGAGCGTAAGGGCGACCTCGAAGGACGCACAATGGGATCAAAGTGGGGACTCGGGACATAACGAAGGCAGCCGAACGTATGGTGATGTTAAGTGGGAGAACATCGCACCGTGGAAGATCCCGTCATTCAATCCGAACTCCGTGGACACATTAGAGATTGATCCTGAGACGGGAGATATTAAGTTCACAGATCACACTTACAGCGACTTGCCAGAGGAGAGGCGCACGGACATATATCATTTTCGATCTAACAGTTTTCTTGGCGTTCATCATGGGGGGGCCGGTGGAGGAGGGGCCGGGTTTAGACGTGTTGATGGAGGGAAACAATGGCACCCTAAGGATGCAGGAGCCGTAGCCGAAGTTTGGGGTTTGGATCCTGAAGCCAAAGCTGACTATACTATTACTGGCCTTTCGTGTGGAGGTTATGAATTGATAGGTATTGGAAATATTGGAAAAATTTTCTATAAAGGAGCAGACGTTTATCGTTTTTCTTATGGGGGAAAAGGGGGAAATTATGGAGAATTCGGAGCTGCGGGACAAACTTTAAATAGTAATACGTCAAAGGCGTTTCAGCAGTGGGTTCCTGATGATCCGACTAGGGGAAAACCGGGCGGAGCAGGGGGAATGGCTATTAGAATAGTGGCTGATTCTACCTATACATCGGATAATTTTAGGGAAAAATTACTAGTAATCACCCCGGCTACAGCTAAAGTAGATGATATCCCGGGGCTTGTGGCTCACTTTGATGCGAGCAGTTTGGTTTATAGAGACGATGGTAGCACTGCGGCTGAGGCGAATGCAGGTACGCCAAACAGATATTGTTTCGGTACCGCCACGCAAAGCGGCACGACTGTGACTGGAGTAGGAACCACATGGACACCAGCGATGGTGGGTTGCGGTTTTACTTTTCGAACTGGTTCTAATAAAAATCCGGGAACGGTGACGAGGATAATTACTGGATTCGTTAGTACTACTGAATTGACGGTGGACTCGGGAACTACGGTCTCTCTCCCAACGAGATATGTAATTACTGGCAAACAAAAAGTATACAAATGGGAAGCCCTTAATAACCCTAATATTTTCTTAAAACAATCTGTCGCAAGAAGTCGACCAACCTTATGTGACGGGGATTTTTACGATAACCAAATTTTTGATCTGTACGGGGTGTATGCGAAGATGGACCACTCCTATTTCAATAATAAAAAATACATCTATTTTCATGCAGGGACGTATTCGCCCGGCAACGTTGTTCGCGACCATTTTACTTTTCTGGAGTATTTAAGGCTATATAATGCAACTGCCGACGAATCTTTTGAGGGAGATATTAAGGTTAATAATACTGGCGCCCCTTATCCGATAGACGACTATAGTAGTGGTGGTATTAAGATAGACGCTCCAGCGAGTTATCCTGTTGTAGTGGATACGCTAATTCATTTTGAAAGAGGTGGAGTCTTTAAGGTGACAGAAGAGTTGGCATCGGGCACCACTTTAAAGGGAAATTTAAGCGGTAACAATCTTATAGATGATGAGCGAGGTTCTTACAGGTTGTCTAGTCTTTGTTCGGGTTTTGATATTTTTTATGTAATGTATCCTAATGATTGGCTTAAGGGGTGGATGTACCGGAGACATGTGGACGATATTGATCAAAAATACGTTATGAGTGTTAATGCTATTGCCACGGGCGATCATACGGGTGTCGGGGTTACTATGCAGATTGATCCTTATATCTACCACAGGGATGTCATAGGGTCGGTGCAGACTGGTCCAAATAATTTCCCGCTTATTCCGAGTGAGAGCGTTGTGGTGTTTGATAACGGGGGACAATTTTTAATCAGCGAACCTGTCGAACTTGCTGGTACCTACCACTCCTTGGGGCCGTCCAACGAAGTTATTGTGAAAGGTACTCTTAAAAATGTTAATGTACTTGCTGGCGAGAACGGGTTGGTTGCAATACTGTTCCCCGACGACTACACGTATCTTGGTATCAGGTCAAAAAATGCGTTTATGGGCAGAAGAAACTTTAACGAAAAAAAATGGAGGCAGTATGTAAGACTAAACCAAAAATATCAAACTGGTTGGACAAGATTTTCGGACCCTGCGTCGCCGCGTCTTAAAGTTCCACACGAAAGAGTAAAGCTACGAAACAGCTATTACAGTATACAACTCCAAGATCATACGAAATGGGTGGGCCGGTCAAACAACCGACGGCAGGAACTTGTTAGCCATGGACATACAGGTGGATTCATAACGGATAGTACTGGGATGGGTTCGGTTACCACCACGCCTTTCCGTTTTCAGGATTGGACAAACCAAGGTACAGTGGTTCCCGAAAGATCTTGGGTTTATAACTTGGGAGGCGAATATGGGGATGGGCATATTACTATGACACCCAAAAACAGTGGAAATAAAATGTCGATCCCGACGGGTGCTTTTTTCAATCAAAAAGGTTATATAGCTGGATATGATTTTAAGACGCCGGAAGAAAAAAGTTATTTAAGTTTTAATGAATCAGGAGAGGTTTTTATAGGCGCATCGGTCACCCCGACATATGGTGCTACGGGTGATCTGCAGCCATCCGTCGAACCTGTAATGTCCGCGCGCACCGATAGTTGGGGATACCTATGTACGGAGGCGTCAGCGAATACATGGTCTGGTTTTCGTGGTGGAATAGCTGCTATTCTTATTTTTAACAGGAAGCTAAAGACCTCAGAGAGCCGGGTAGTGATGGGGCATCTTTGGGATAAATATATTAATATTAAATCTCAGGATGGCTCTACCCTAAGCAATATGATGAAAAATAGAATGATAGATGAAAGCGGGATAGTGGGACACGTTTTGTTTGACGATTAAGATATGGCAACAGTAGCACACAATAAATCAATCACGGATCTTTTACCAGATACGAT
>Ga0080013_1005068_pt1 | contig 12545 bp, 9 predicted proteins | sample ETNvirenome_6_85_FD_69236 | JGI IMG/M metagenome (GOLD analysis project Ga0080013, IMG submission 69236) | Marine viral communities from the Pacific Ocean - ETNP_6_85 (SPADES assembly) (version 2) | ecosystem: Environmental > Aquatic > Marine > Oceanic | place: Pacific Ocean | collected 2013-06-19 | reverse complement strand
ACATTGGTGGTCAAGCAAGGGTTACTAATGCAATGAAGATAGTATTAGATGATATATTTAAGGCAGGACAAAAAAAAATAGAAGAAGTTGAATTTAAAAAATATGTAGAAAAAGGGTATTTAAAGCAAGAAGATTTAAAAGAGTTTCGAAAAGAACAGGACTCGGAAGGCAATACAGTATATGTTGGGGGATATGACCCTGATGCAGAAGTAAAAGCAATTCCTGGGTTTCCTGAACTGGGCATAGCTATTAGAAGCGATAAAAATTTAGGAGCAGATGGAAAACCTGTTTGGGTTACGTGGGGTTCTTTTCGTCAAAATCTTTCAGATGCTGAGGGAGGTGGTCGTCCTGGTGAAACCTCCGCTATATTAGATGATGTTTTATCTTGGACTGTTCATAATGCCCCAAGCATTGCTCTCGATTTAGGTCTTACTAAAGGTTATGGCACACTGATTAGAAATTACGCTAAAAACAGAGCACAGAAAAAAGCAGACCTAGGAAAACTTGTACAGAACTGGAAAGAAAAAGGAAAAGATTTTGGTATTGGGGTGGGAGAAGTCGCGGGTTTTGGTATAGTTGCGGGTGCAGGAACTGCTATAGCTGAATATGGAATGCTTTTAAAAGCTAAAGAAGCGGGTATTCAACCAGACATGACTTTTGGCAGAATGATGGATGAATCTATGTTAGCTGCTATGTATGCCATGATGGGAGGAGCTGCAGGAGAAGGGATCCTGAGAACTGCCACTTGGATGTGGAGAGGTATTACTGGTAAAGGTGTTCCTAGATACTACATAGAGCGTCTAAAAAAGACATGGAAAGAAACCTACGGAGGTAAAAAAGACTTAGCTGACACCATAGACCTAGATGTGTTAGATCCTGAAACTTCTCAAAAATTAATTCAGGAATTTGGAGAAGAAGGGGCTGAAATGCTTAAAGAATTAGCTAAAACAGACCCTCGTACTTTTGCAAACGTAAGCGGAGATGAGCTTCTTCAAAAATTAGAACATGACTTATTGTCAAAAATATCTGAAGGAATGGAAGAGTATAAAATTGTTGAAGCGCTCCTTGCTCAAGAAGGTAAATTATTAGGCGCGTATTTTGAAGCACTTTCTAGGAATTCAGGGGATAAGGTAAGAGCCTCCTTACCTACAATGAAAGAATTCCAAGACTTTATAAAAGCTCGAAGAACAAAAGAATTAGAAACAGAAAAAGTAAAAATAGAACAAGAAACTCAACAAGAAAAAACACTATTAGATACACAAATTGAGCAAACCCTAGACTCGTCAGGACGAACTATGGGTCGAGCAGATGCTGCTGAAGAACTTCAAAAACAAAGCCAGATTTCAGAAGTGCTTCCTGACTATAGAAATGAAATACACGTTGCTCGTGATGCAGTGGTTAGAGAAGCAGACGATGCGGTAACTACAATACTAAGGTCTCCTGAATACAGTGGGCTTACTAAAAAATCAATAGCTCTTTCTAAATTTATTGCTGAACCCCTTTTGGAAATGTTTAAAAACCCAGAGCGAATAGCTAGGTCTTTAAAGATGGTGGAAGCGGAAGATTTAATAAAATCGACCATCTCGATGCAAGATGGAAGAAGTGTTTTAGCAGAGTTATTAGGAGTTGCTCCTAAAGACCAAGGAAAGTTTATAGGACAATTAGAGTTTAACTTAGAACAACTTATAGATTTTAGAAATACAATTAGAACCACGTTTGGAGGACAAGGTGACCGAGTAGTTCGTCAACAAGGAAATGATTTAATAGCTGGTATTGACGCTTCTATTAAAGATCTTTTAGATAGAGGATATAAACTTAAAACAGGAAAAAGTGCATTACCCTCTAACATAGCTGAACGACGAGGCGTTTTTGGTCAAGATTTATTAGATGCCTTAGAGAATCAAAGAATCACTGTCCTTGAATCGCAAGGCCGCTATTTAAATGACTTAATCAAATTAGACGCAGAGTCGATGGCTGATTACGTTTTAAGAAGCTCTGAGAAAGATATTCAAATGTTATGGGAAAACCCAGCCTTTTCTCAAGAGAAAAAAGATGCTGTTCAAAATTTAGTGTTAGATAAAATAAACAGACTTTTGAAAAACGATAATAAAATAAAACAGCGTCAAGATTTTCATAAGTTTTTAAATAGCCACGAAGACCAGCTTAAAACCATATTCCCTGAAGAAACTCTTTCTCAATTTAAAGGCTTGGATCAATTCCAAGAAACCATATCAAATAACATTAAATTGAATGAACAAAAATTAAGAAAAATTCTAAGCCAGTTAGAAGCAGGAGATACCAAAGATGTTTCCGATATTGTATTTAAGTATTTAACTCAGTCTGCTGACTCTCGAATGAGACTTAGGTATGGGGATAATGCAGCTGACCTTAAAGAGCTTTCTGACATAGCTGATGAGTTTCCTCAATTTAGACAGACGTTACAAAACACTTTTAAAGACTGGATGGTTTCCAGATTAGCTGGTATGGATTACCAATCTCTTGGAACAGAAAAAGCATTGAGAATCCTAGGAGAAGAAGGCGGGTTTGATTTAACCAAACTTTTGCAGTTTGCAATAGCCCCTTATGGTAAAGTATCTACTAGGCAAGGGACTGAGCAATTTGCTCAAGATCTTTCCTTACTGTTGGGAGAAAAAGAAGGTAGGAGATATGCAACTCATTTAAGAAACCTCGCGTTTAGGGTGAAGAGATTAAATGATCGGACATGGGCTGCTTCAGACCAAGCAATTGTTAAAGAAACACAAGCTGTTATTGATCAAATGGTAGATATGATTGCTAAGCCACAGAACTTTTTTACTGGGCGTATTTCTAAAGCCTCAAGAAGAATTTCAATGGTTACAAGTGGGATGGCCGCTAGAGCAAAGCGTTATATGTTAATGTTAGTAGCTGACCCTAAAAAACTAGATGAGTTTATGAAACAGCAGACTAGAAGCGTAAATAGAGCAGATTTTTTAAGACTTTTAGCAAATGCTGCATACCGAGATTATGAAGAAACAGGGGCAGAACGACAAACAGGATTTGCAGACGCAGACATCAAAGAAACTACTTTAGAAAGTTTAACGGATGAACGAGAACGTGAATATTATGAGTAAGCTATTATGGTTGTAGGAAACATGAACTTTAGCGATTTCTTCGGAGCAAATGTAAAAGCTGGAGAAGGGTTTTATAAACCTCAACAACAGTTTGTAGATGCTGCTGAAGAAGTAACCACAGAACAGCCGACGGAAGAAGAGGTTCGTCAGGGAGCCGGTGCCAATCCGCTTAACCCAGCTCAACAAAAATTGGTAGAACTAGGTGAATTACAAACCGCTGACCTCGGTTATCTTCCCCAAGGACAAATGTCTAAGTATAATTTGAACCCTGGAACCATAGAAGACCCGTTCACTGGAACGTATACTGAGACCTATGAAGGTGCCCCTGCACCCACTACGACCGAAACACCAACCGAAACAAAACCCCCAGTAGCCGAAGACACTGGTCCCACTACACGTGAACTAATTATTCAAGCAGAGCAGTGGTTTTTAGATAATAACGTAGGGTTGCCTTATAGTCGTCAAGATTACGGGTCTGATGAAGAGTATCTTAGTGCATTAACTGGTTATATTGATACTTACCAAGCGCCTGTTACCGAAACAACCACGGATACTGGTACTACAGATACAACTACGACAACCGGTGGTACTACAGATACAACTACGACTACGACTGGTGGCACTACAGATACAACTACGACCGGCGGTACCCGTTTAGATCAGCTTTCAGCAGAGCAGCTGCGCGAGATGGGTTATCTGACCCAAGAAGAAATCGCAGCTATGGGATACTTAACCCCTGAACAAATGGCTGAACAGGGCTATATGAGCCAAGCTGATTTCGATGCATGGGTTGCGGAACAAGCTCCTGGGTTGGTTTCAGACCAAGTTCAGAATATGCTCGACCAGCAAGATTATGAATCAACTATGGGCGAATTAACAACGCGCTTAGATGACTTAAATAAGAAGTATGAAGACTCGCAGTCTCAATACGATGCTGACGCTGCAAAAGCGCAAATAGAGAAGACGCAAGGAGACATACGAAATTTCTTTGCAAGCTCACAGCCTAGTGGCCCAAGGACAGGGGCTACCTCTCAGTTTAGCAAACAACCTAGTTTTATTTCTGGTTCTGCTAACCCAATGGCCAATTTAATTAAGTCTCAACGAGAAGGCACAGGCCAACAACCTTATGACTATTACTATAGCAGCTTTACGCCTTCTTATTCAGACTTTGATGCACCTATCTCTGCCGAAGAATACGGACAAAGATCAGGGCCAAAGACTTTTGATTACCCGAACCCCTTCACACAGGGAGCGGCTAGTGGAGGATCTGTTTCTAATTTTCAACAACCTCAACAACCTAGTTTATTAAAACACGGTGGGGGTATCGACCAACCGTCCAACAACCAAGGCATTGGAGCCGCATTAAACTTTCAAACTAATGTAGATCCTTTTCAGAGTGCCTTTAGACCCAACGTGAAAAGGAGATAAAAATGCCTAGTACACCCATTGTATTAGAAACAGGAGGAGTATTGTCTGATAAAGATATGTCAGACCTGCTTTCTGGAATAGAGATAGAAACAGAAACAGAAACAGGCCGTTCTCTATCCGATGAAGACCTAAAGAAAACTATGTTGATGGAAAACATTAAAGGTTTATTAGGAGAACAGGAAGGGCTACTAGGTGCTTCTATATCTGACAGAGATATGATCCCTAGAATGCAAAGAGGAGGCCCACCACCTCCTATACCCCCTATGCCTCAACAACCGCCTCCAGCCGTACCATCTGTTGGTGGCGGGTTGCCCAGTGTTGCTGATAGTATGAGGAATTCTATGCCTCCAGCAAGACCTATGCCTCCTCCTCCTCCACCACAAGGTGTAGGTCCAATGCCTCCTCCCCCACAAAACCCTCAACAAATGGCAGGGATGCCTCCTATGGATCCTGAAATAGAAGAAGCAGTAAATCGCACTATGGAAATGAGTGAAACACCAGACGAAGCATTAACTAATGCTATGGCTTCAAGTGTAGTTTCTTTTGCAGATTCGCCAGAAGAAATTATTAACACGTTTGAAACTGCTAAAGAACAGGCACTTATGCAGTATGCTCAGATAACAGGTTCGCCAGACGCGGGAATGTCTGACACCGATGCGAGATTAATGGAGCTACTTGGTGGAGGGGAAGAAATGATGATGTCTGAAGAGGTAATGATTTAGGTCAACCAAGACTTCCATTTTTCATCGCCCAAGACTTCCTGAGCTAGATCTAGTTTGTTTCTAAGAGCCTTGACGATATTTTCGTCAACGGTTTTTGGAGCAACTAGGTCCACATACGTTACCTTATTCTCTTGCCCTATCCGATGTGCGCGGTCTTCGGACTGGAGCCTCTTTTCTAAATCAAAGTTATTTGAATAGTAGATCACGTTCTGCGCTTGCGTAAGAGTGATCCCATAGCCCCCTGTCTGTGTATTCCCCACAAAGTAACGAAGTTCTGAATCAGGATCCTGGAATCGTTCTATAACCCGTTCTCTTTCTTCGTCAGAGGTGTCGCCGTAGTAACCCGCTACGCAATCAGGCCCACCTAGTTCCTGCATTGTTTCTACAATCTCTTTTATGTTGTGCCGGTAGTTCGCCCAGATGATAACCTTACCGCGCATCTCACCGATAACATTGATCAGTTCGTCTATCCTATTGTTTTCTATAGGTATTTCTGTTCCTTCGTCTGTCTTAGTATATCCACAAACTACTTGGTGAAGTCTAAGCATCTGCGTTAATACGTTGTTCACTGACACCTGTTCTAATTCACCTAGTTCTGCTATCGCATACTCTTTTAGCTCCCCGTAGACTTTCTTTTGTTCAGGGGTTAGTTCTACTTCTCTGCGAAGGTAAACTTTGTCTGGTAGGTCTAAACACTCTTTCTTTAATACACGATAAGAAAACTGGTCAACACGTTCCGAAAGTTCGTCTAGATTCTGGTAGCCTACTACTTGTCTGAATGATCTTGCACCGAAGTGTCGCTTAACTACCTGACCGTAGTGATTCTGAAACGAGTAGAACGAAGTAAAGCCTAGCAGACTAGGAGAAAGAACCTCGGTCTGTGAATACAGATCTAAGGGAGATTGCGTAATAGGAAAGCCTGTAAGAATCCTACGATACTTCGCATTAAGAGAGAGTTTAATAAGAGCTTTAGTCCGAGCCGCTTTAGGATTTTTAATCGTAGTTGATTCATCAATCGACAATAGCGTCTGGTGAGCTAGTATAAAGTTCTCTGCAAAGGTTATTCCCTTCTTAGTGCTAAACGCTTCCACGTTCATAACTAGGATCTTTAACTCATTAGTTACCTCGAATAGATCTAGCAGCTTTTGTTTTTCTTCTTTCTTGGGCGAAGGAGACCAGACCCCTATCCGGTGAGTAATGTACTCCGGTAAGTGGGTAGGCAGTTCCCTCTCCGACCAGTTACGGTAGACTCCTTTGGGAGCTACTATAACAACTGCGTTAATGGATCCCTTGCTATATAGAATTGCAAAGTTGTCTATTAAGACTTTTGACTTCCCCGTACCCATCTCCATAAAGAACGCATAATGCTCTTTGTTCCAAGCCTTAAGCAGTGCGTCTTTTTGATGAGCATACGGTTCAGTTTTAAACTCGTATTTCATCTCAGTCCTTTCTAAGTTCTAGGCGTAGAATAATATATAGAGAGAAGAATATATATGAAAAAATTAAAAGTTTTCTCACGGCCTCTTTACTTTCTAATAACTAATAGAATTCCTATTAGTTCTCACCTAGTTAAAAAATTCTTATAAAACAGATCTTTAACACCTTATCTATTAGTTCTATTACTCTATTAGACGATTCTGTTAACTTTTTTATAAAAAATAAAATTCTACAGATAGACTATAGAAGTAATAGAAAGCCCGTTTCCAACTACAAGAGGGCCAGACTTGCTCCGAAGGATGAGTCATCCTTTAGTTGTATCTGCTACTAAAGCGTTGTAACCGATTGCCGTCCTATCGACTTGTTATTTGTGCCTGTAGTATTTGCGTTCAGCGAAAACTCCTACAGCGACGTTATTGTTTCCAGTAGTATTAATCCCAAAAGCTGTCTGGTTTCTCTTCATCCACAGTCATGTAACAAGGTTGCCCACAAGAGCCACACTCCATTACGTGTTCCTCAAACACTCGCCAATAGGGGCTTTCGCAGTTAGGGCATACTAATGCAACTTTTTCTTCCTCTTTAACCAGATCGTTGGTGTATGGAAAATCTATAATTTTTGCGGTCATAACTACTCCAAAAAACCTACAGCAGTATTATAGTATCCTGTCGTTATGAATAGAAATGCTTATAACCGACAGCAACATTTTTCATTCCAGTAGTAACATTAAAAACCCCTTTACTTTCAAGAGGCTTATCCCTTAGACTAAAAAAGTTCGTATAAAGGAGAAAGAAGAATGACTGTATTTGTAGTCCAGGAAGTTGCTGGACGAAACCTAACACCAGCGTATAAGTACGGGGAGTTAGAGCTTCTATTAGGAGCTAAGACGAACCTTATGTTAGGCACTGCGAATGTAGTTCGCGAGTTACGGAAACATCTTAATGACTTTAACGACGATGATTACTTATTGTTGATGGGGGATCCTGCGGCTATTGGACTCGTGTGTGCGTTAGCTGCACACCACAACCAAGGAAGATTCAAGGTACTTAAATGGGATCGACAGGAGTCGATGTACTACCCAGTAAGTATAGATGTCCACGGTTACAGCCCCGCTAAAGAAGAATTAGGAGAACTCCATGTCTGAGAAAGAGTTAAGTTTTGAAGAACTTACAGGGTCTTCTTCTGTCGATGAATGGCAGCAAGAAGCATCGGATACTGAACTATCTAAAGTATCCACTAAAGCTCAAGAGCAACTAGATCTAGAAAAAGAGATAGAGAATCTTGAAACCCAGCTAAAGGAAACCAAGGACAAGCACCGTGTGGTGGCAGAAGTCGAACTTCCTGAAGCAATGCAAGAAGCAAACCTTGCAGAGATAGTATTAACTAATGGATCCAAGATTACGGTTAAGCCTTTTTATAAAGGATATATATCGGAAGCGCATCGGGAAGATGCGATGTCTTGGTTAGTTGATAACAATCACGGTAGCTTGATTAAAAATGAAGTTACTTTGAAATTTGGCAAAGATGAAGACGAGAAAGCCGCAGCGACTGTAGAGTCATTAAAGCAGCAGGGTCTGAGTCCTAGCCAAAAACAAGGGGTACATCCACAAACGCTCAATGCATTTATAAAAGAGCAAATAACCAGCGGGAAGGACATTCCCTCTGACATCTTCGGGATATATGTGGGATCCCGCGCCAACATAAAATAGAGGTGACAATGGCTAATAAACAAGTAGCAGAAAAGCAGGATGGCGAAGTAGCTATCTACGACACCGACTTATTGTCGGAAGGTACGGGTTTGGAAGAAGCAAGTAGTAATGACTTCGCGATACCTTTTCTTAGGGTAATACAAGCGATGTCTCCACAGCTTAAAAAGAACGACGGTAAATACATCGAAGGTGCGCAACAGGGGATGTTGTATAACACCGTTACGAACGAAGTGTTCGACGGTGACGAAGGTGTATTGGTTATTCCGTGTGTTTATTCTAAACAGTGGATCGAATGGGTTCCTAGAACACAAGGCGGGGGTTTTGTTACCGCTGACCATGATGCTTCTATCTTGGATAAATGCGCTAGGAACGATAAGAAAGAGTACATTCTGGAAAACGGTAACGAGATCAAAGAAACCGCCCAGTATTTCTCTCTCATAGTAAACGATGAAGAAGAACCAGAACAGGTTCTACTGAGCTTTACTTCATCACAGTTAGGGTTTTCAAGGCGTTGGAATTCAATGCTACGAACTGCCCGTGTTAAGAATGCAGAGGGCAACTCAGTCCTCGCACCTATATTCTCTTATATCTACCGACTAAAAACTGTTGAACAGTCCAATGACTTAGGCTCTTGGTTCGGTGTAACAACCGAAAGAGAAAAGCCGACTCCAATAGAACTTGCTAGGTTGTCTTTAGACTTTATGAAGGCGGCTAAAGGGGGTGCTGTTGTAGTACGTCAAGAAGGGGCCGCTGACGATACAGCCAGCGACGACGAGGTTCCATTTTAGAAAGGTAGAAAGGTGAGGGATGTCTTTACAAGAGCAGTTTGCCCACCGTTTCGCGGGGTTGAGACACGGTCATAGTGTCTTTACCCCGACGAAAGAAACACGGGAAGATGGGAAAGCAAAAGGTAATTATGTAACTATTTCGAAAACCATAACCCAGAAAGAGTTATATGAGCTTTGGAACCAACATTTAAAAGGAGAAAAAGGACTCGGCTTAGTACCGATAGACGAGGATAATACTTGTGTATGGGGAGCTATAGACATTGATGAGTTTACGCTAGACCTTAAAGGCTTGGCCAAGAAGCTCAAAAAGTTTAAACTTCCTTTAGTGGTTTGCCGCTCTAAGAGTGGGGGAGCTCATGTATTTCTGTTTGTTTTCGATCCTGTACCGGCCTCGTCCATGCAGAAGAAACTACGGCAGGTGGCTTCTGCAATCGGGTTCGGACAAGCAGAAATATTCCCCAAACAAACCAAGCTCTTATTAGAGCGGGGGGATAGGGGAAGTTCTCTGAATATGCCTTACTTTGGTGGGGAAGACTCTACTGGATATGGCTTCGGAGCAACGGGAAAAGCACTAACTCCTCAGGAGTTTTTAGACTACGCGGATGAATTAGTTCTCACCGAGGACGAATTAAACAAGCTAGAGGTAGCACCAATTATTGAGGATTCTCAGTGGTTGGAACAGTCCCCACCTTGTTTAGAGCATTTAATCGCGCAGGGCTTTCCTAAAGGAATGAGAAACTCAGGGCTGTTTAATGTTGGGGTCTTTCTAAGAAAGAAGTTCCCTGACGACTGGGAAAAGCAGCTAGAAGAAATAAACCACAAACATATGCAACCCCCGTTAAGTGCTCAAGAAGTATTAGCGGTGGCCAAACAACTACAAAAGAAGGATTATTTCTACAAGTGTAACGATCAACCGATCTCAGGGTTTTGCAACAGTCCTTTGTGCAGAACTCGTAAGTTCGGAGTAGGGGCTTCAGGAGGAACGCCACTATTCAGTAACTTAACAAAACAGAATAGCGACCCGCCCATCTGGTTCTTAGATGTAGAGGGTGGACGCTTAGAGCTTGAAACCGAGGAGCTTCTTAATCAGACAAAGTTTCAGCGTAAGTGTATGGATAGCTTAAACATAATCCCACCGAAGGTTCGGGATAATGTGTGGCGGTCTATCATACAACAGCTGTTAGATGTCTTGACTATTATCGAGGTTCCTAAAGACGCTTCTACAGAAGGTCACTTTAACGAGTTGTTAGAAACTTTCTGTACGGAGAGACCGGCTAGGGAAAAGGATGAGATCCTACTAGGTAAGCCGTGGTCTGATAAGGGAAGGACTTATTTTAGACTTGCGGATCTAATGGACTTCTTACACCGTAAGAATTTTAGAGATTACCCTAGAAACAAGCTCACTGCTAAGTTAAAAGATCTCGGAGGGGAAGCTCACTTCTTTAATATAAAAGGAAGGGGCGCGAACGTGTGGCATATTATTGAGTTTGAAACCCAGACTGAATCGCACGACCTACCCGACTTTGATGAAAGAATAATTTAGTGTTAACCAGTAAGGCTCAGATTATATTGGGACCTCCTGGAACGGGCAAAACAAGCACGTTACTAGGACTATTGGAAGAGGAACTCGAAAGGGGGACTGAGCCTGAACGCATTGGATTTTTCACGTTTACTAAACAAGCCGTACAAGAAGGAAAGACGAGAGCAATCTCCAGGTTTGAAATTAACAAGAACCAGTTACCGTATTTTCGTACACTCCACTCGTTATGCTTTTTGCAACTAGGGCTGACAAAAGAGAGTGTGCTTGGGGGATCAGATCTCCACGATTTAAATGAGAAGCTTAATTTAAGACTATCCGGTTCAGGAACATCGGACGAAGGACATATATCAGGTATTTCTAAAGACGACCGTCTTCTATTTATAGAGAACCTAGCGCGTATGCGTCAGACCTCGTTAGAGAACCAGTGGCAAGAAGTAGATGACGCAGTAGGGTGGTTTGAGTTAGAACGATTTGCAACAGGACTTAAGTTATTTAAACAAGACCGTCTACTATTAGATTACACCGATATGTTACAGCAGTTTTTAGAGCGGGGCGTTGCTCCAAAGCTAGATGTAATGTTTGTTGATGAAGCGCAAGACCTTTCTCCCCTTCAGTGGGCCGTTGTTAGAAAACTATGCGAATCAGCTGACCGTATTTATATTGCCGGTGATGACGACCAAGCGATCTATCGTTGGGCAGGAGCAGACGTAGATTATTTGATCCGGAATTCTAAAAATGCGATGATTCTTAAACAGTCGTATAGGATCCCTTCCTCCGTACATAAAGTAGCGACCCAATGCATAAGCCAAGTAGCTTCACGGGTACACAAAACTTGGAACCCTAGAAAAGAGAAAGGCTTGGTTCGTTGGGAAGCATCTTTTGACAGCATTAACATGGAAGAAGGGGACTGGCTAGTCTTAGCTCGCACCAATTATTTATTACAGGACGTTGAAGATTACTGCAGATCGGAAGGATGGTTCTTTAAGAACAAAAACAGAGCCAGTATTTCGGAGAAAAAGGTTAGAGCAGTCCGATCTTGGGAATCGCTCCGCGCAGGGGGTCTTATTGCCATGACGGAAGTTACCAATGTCTTAAATTATTTAAAAGTTCGCGTACCTTCTTCCCTCGGGGTAATCGACTTTGATACTTTGATTTCTCTTAAAGAACTGCAGAAGCACGTTCCCGACCTTAGTGAAGGATATTGGTACGATGTGTTCGAAGGAATCTCAGTTAAAGAACGAAGTTACATTCGAGCCATGCTCAGAAGGGGAGAAAAAATCACACAAGAACCGCGTATTCGGATTTCAACCATACACGCGGCTAAAGGTGGAGAGGCAACCAATGTCATTTTACTCACTGACATATCCTCCCGTGTCTTTAAATCCTACCAACAAAACCCTGACGATGAATCACGGGTGTTTTATGTAGGGCTAACCCGTGCAAAGGAGAACCTGTTTTTAATTGAACCACAAACTCAGAAGTATTATCCAATTTAAACCCCTTTACTTTCAAATAAAAAGTAAAGTAGAATAATTTATATAAAGGAGAAAGAACTATGGCCTCTATTAGAAAGAAGCTCGACAAAAATGCCAACGACAGTAAAAACACTCGCATGGATATTGCCAGTGGAAATATGCTAGGGAATTGGCGTCCCGATGAAATAACGCACATGACTCGTTACGATAAGATTTCCTCGCTGTGTATTGAAGAAGCGAAAATGTTAAGCAGACCTGTTAATGTGTTAGAAGCAGGATGCGGGGAGATATGGGTTCTTAGGAACTTGTACAAAGCCTACACCGTTAAGAAGTCTGAC
>Ga0080013_1005066_pt1 | contig 12547 bp, 17 predicted proteins | sample ETNvirenome_6_85_FD_69236 | JGI IMG/M metagenome (GOLD analysis project Ga0080013, IMG submission 69236) | Marine viral communities from the Pacific Ocean - ETNP_6_85 (SPADES assembly) (version 2) | ecosystem: Environmental > Aquatic > Marine > Oceanic | place: Pacific Ocean | collected 2013-06-19 | reverse complement strand
TCAACTTCCGTTACTACAGGAAAAGGAACTTGGTTAGAAAAAAAAGATCAAACTTATTTAGCAGAGTATACGGATAGATTAACAGGACCAGAAGGAAACTTAACAGCACAAGATGTGACAGGTTTTCCTAAGTATTATGCTATGTTTGGTGGTGCTACAGGGCTTTCAGACACGACTTCTGGAGGTATGTATATAGCTCCTACACCAGACGCTAACTATAAATTTAGAGTATATTATAATAAATATCCTACAGGATTAGGTTCTGGAAGTGATGGAACCGCAGAGACTTATTTAAGTACCTATTTCCCACAAGGTTTATTATATGCCTGTCTAGTAGAGGCATATGGATTTTTAAAAGGTCCAACAGATATGTTGACATTGTATGAAAATAAATATAAAAATGCAGTACAACAGTTCGCAGGAATGCAACTGGGTAGACGAAGACGAGACGATTATACTGACGGAACAGTTAGAATACAAGTTAAGTCACCGTCTCCATAAATGAGGAGAAAAAATTATGGCAATAACATCGGCAATATGTAACAGTTTTAAAAACGAACTTATGACTGCGACACATAACTTTACTGCGTCTACAGGAAACACATTTAAAATTGCGCTATACACAAGCGCAGCAACGTTAGGCGCAACGACCACGGCTTATAGCGCAACAAACGAGGCATCGGGAACCGGATACACAGCGACGGGCAACACTCTAACAAGGGTTGACCCTACAAGCTCAGGCACCACAGCCTACACAGACTTTGCGGATACAACATGGTCTACAGCAACAATAACTGCAAGAGGGTGCTTAATTTATAATGACACTCTAACAACTCCAGTAGCTGACGCATCGGTTCAAGTTCACGATTTTGGATCAGACAAAACCAGCACGGCGGCTGATTTTACAATTCAATTTCCAACAGCAGATGCTTCTAACGCGATCATAAGGATAGCTTAATGACATTTGATGAATCTAACGGATTAATAACAGATCACTTAAGCGGTAAAACCATCGATTACGTGGTAAGAAACGGTAAATTATTAGAGCTGCATACTACGTGCGGCCACTGTATTAAATTACAGGCGGATGTGAATTATGATATCCACTTTGGTGGTCAGTCCGTAAAGATTCAATTAAAGGCCTTAACGCTGGGTGCCGAACAAGGTAGCTTTTGAAGTAGGGAAGTAAGTAGGGAGTAGGGAAAGCTGATGAATGAAGTATTTTTGTGCACTATATGGCACACAGGCACAAAGTATTTCAAAAAAGGCCTAGAGGATCGTTACCGGGTAGCGTACAGCCACTTCAACAAAAGAGTGATTGAGCAAATAAAGAGCTACGACAAGGTATTCACCACCTATCGAGATCCCCTAAGGGTGGCGGCAAGCTGGGCTAATCGCGGGCATTTTACAGGAAAAAAGAATCTGTCTGTAGTATCTGGCAACTGGATAGAGCAGTGGGAATGCTACGGCGAGTGTCTAAAGTTAAACCCAATGGTGCTGGATTTTACAAAGGGTAGAGAGCAATATGGTATAATGTTCCAAGAGCAGCCAATAAACTCACACTCTGATTCGTTAGGATTACATAAAGCGATAGATGATGAAGAATTAACCAAACTCTATCAAATAATCCCAAAAGAGCTTATAGACTTAGCTCAAGATATAATCAAAACAAACGAGAAAAACCTAAAAGGAATCTCAATATGTCATACAAAGAAACATTCGGGCTAGATCATGCGATGGTGGCATGGCCGACTAATACACAAACAACCCCTAAGCCTAAAACATCTACTGACCAAGCCACATTAAAAACAATAGATGATCTATTGCTTGATATCTATATAGCAAAGGGTAACTATCATGGCTAAAACACGAGCACAACAGAACAGAGCAATGAGGCAAGACGCCTTAAGAGAGTGGTTGTCTGAGAAGTGCACAGCTCAACATCTAGTTAATAATATTGTAAAAATAGAAGAGCTAGACCCTACATCAGAAACCTTTGTTAATGATCTCAATAAGTTAAAGGTTGCTAACGAACAAAGGCTTAAGGTTCTCAATAAATACCTTCCTGATTTAAAGGCGGTAGAAATGGAGCATTCAGGTTCTTTAGATCTTTCAGGGAAGTCAGACGAGGAATTAAGGCAGATAATAGAGCGTGGCAAGGTCTGAACTTGAGTTAAGGGCGGCTGCTCAATTAGAGCTAGAACGCAGACAAACAAATAAAACGCCTATCGGGATTGTTCACCCTGATGGGCATCTAATCAGAACTATAAAGAAGATTGGAGATACATACGTTGAGGTCAATGAAGAGCCCAGGATGTATATCGCGGAGAAGCTTGAGCCAGTATTTACTAGACCTAAGCGTTTAACGGTAATCTACGGCGGCAGGGGTTCAACCAAGTCACTAGGTGTAGGCGATCTTGTAACAGTCCAAATTCACGACGAGAGGCGCAACGCTCTTTGTCTACGTGAGTATCAATCATCCATATCGGATTCAGTACATGGACTAATTAAGTCTGAGGTAGAGCGAATAGGTCTTGATGGGTTTGATATCAAAGATAAGACGATATCGCACTCTAACGGGACTATAGCTAGGTTTAATGGTATAGCTAGGAACCCAGAGTCCATTAAATCAGCATTTGGTTTTAAGACATTCTGGGTTGAAGAGTCGGAGTTTTTATCTAGCAGGTCTTTAAACGTCCTTACTCCTACTGCCAGGAATAAACCTGTTAATGGGCTGCCATCGTTATTGAAGGAGGTCGAATCAAAAGAGATCGATCTTGATTCAGTTCGAATAATATTCACTGGTAACCCAAAGTCTAGTGCTGATCCTTTTAGTCAACGGTTTATAGTTCCGTTTGAAAACATCCTTAATCGAGACGGTATTTATGAGGATGACCTTCACCTAATAATTAAAATCAATTACTACGATAACCCATGGTTTATGATGTCTGGGCTAGAAACAGAGCGATCTTTTGACGAGGAAAATATGCCAACCGCAAAATACAGATGGATATGGCTGGGTGCGTTTAATGACGAGGTTGATGGCTCGATAATCAAGGTCGATTGGTTTAATGCTGCAATCGATGCACATAAATTGCCACACCTAAAGAAAGCGTTCGAGCCTAAAGGTGCCAGATTCGCTATTCATGACCCTTCTGACGTTGGCAATGATGCCAAAGGTTATGCCGCACGTCATGGATCGATATTTACTCGCGTTGCTGTTATGGATGACGGTGAGATAGACGACGGCTGTGATTGGGCAATGAAGCTAGCCAAAGAAGATAAAGCTGATTGGTTTATTTGGGATGCTGGCGGCATGGGAACCGGCCTTAAGCGTCAAGTCTCGGACTTCTTTGGTGAGACTAGCGTTAGATGGCACCTATTTAATGGTGCGCTATCTGGATCAGCTCAAGATAATGCCGAAAAGATATACATGCCAACACTGTCTGATGGTAAGAATAAAGAGCAGACAAAACCTAAGACATACTCTGATACTTTCTTAAATAATAGGGCTCAATATTACGGTGAACTCGCGAGAAGATTTTACAACACATATCGATGCGTTAAGAAAGGTGAGTATGTAGATCCAGCCGACATGATAAGTCTGGAATCGGATGGTGTCGAAGATATGGAGCGATTAAGAGCTGAAGTTTGCCGCATACCGATCAAAGAAAATAATACCGAGTTATACCAAATAATGAGCAAAAGAGAGATGGCTGCGATGGATATCCCATCGCCGAACATGTCCGATTGCTTAATGATGGGGTTATGGGGGCCAAAAATTAAACGAGAAAGAAAGCCAATAGCTGTAAAACGCAAGAGAATATGATAACATTCACTAAATAAATATACTTGCGAGCGGCATTCATGGCGGAAATGACATTAGAAGAGTTTGAGCAGTATACTAACTGCGCGATAGCAGATAGCCAGGCGCACTCTGAAAACTACATGCCGCTTAATAGACAGGAGCTTGAGTATTACCTCCAGTGCGCCAACGGTTTTGAGGTCGAAGGACAGTCTCAGGTTCACAGCTCTGAAGTATCTGACGTTGTTGAATCTGATATGCCTGCCTTGGTTAGGTTCTTTCTATCTGGCGGCGAAATAATCAAGTTTATTCCTAACACCCAGAATCCTATCGACGTTCAAGAAGCTCACGAAAAGACAAAGTACGTCCACCACATAATACAGGCTCAAAAAAACTCATTCCGTATTCTCCACGATTGGCTTAAGACGATAGAGATCAACAGTATCGGCACCCTTCACTACACATGGGAAGAGGCAAAGACAGTCGAGCGTCGGGAATACTCTGGGCTAGATGAAGATGAATTAGCCTTAATACTGTCTGACTTAGAAGAAGAAAAGCAGACTAGAAATGATTTCGATTACGAGGCAACGGAGTCTGACAATGGCGGGCAAAAAGATGTCGAGATCAAGATTACGCGCACAAAGAAGGGTGTGGTTATTAAAAACATCCCTATCGAGCAGCTCAGGATATCATCAAACGCAGAAACGAAGGATGGCGCGGATTTCGTAGGTCATGAGTTTATGGCCCGGCGCGGCGACTTGAAAGCTCAAGGTTATCTCAAGTCTCTATCTGGTGTAAGCATCGATGACATAGCCGCTACGTTTACAGCTCAAGATTCCGGCATGAGATCGGTAAGATTCAAACAGCAGGGTGGCAACTACGATCACACCGTAATTACGGATAAGGCTTCTGAATATCTGGTAGTGGTTAATGGATACGTCTTACTTGATTACGACGGTGATGGAATCCCAGAGCGTAGGCATATAATCAAGATAGGCACAGAGTATTTCCACAACGAACAATTTGATCACGTCCCGTATGCCTTTGCCTCCGCAATCCTTATGCCCTCGAATATCATGGGTAGGTCAAGAGCAGAGATAACGCTACAGTCCCAACTTTTGGGCACTGAGATTATGCGCTCAACCATGGATAACATCTATGACGTGAGCACAGGCAGAGTAGCAGTAAATGCCGACAACATAGACATGAATTCACTACTAACCGACCGTAACCAAGGTGTAATCATGTTCGATGGTTCGCCCGATATCCGTAAAGACATAATGCAAGTGGAGACGCCCTTCGTAGGTGATAAAACCTTGCTCATTATGCAATACCTGGACTCTAAGCGGGTCAGTACAACGGGCGAGAACCTAGCAAACCAAGGCCTACAGGCTGATAAGATCTACAACGAGACGGCGACACGGTTCGAAGGTATTAGGGATGCAGGTGCAGCTAAGATCGAGTTAGTAGCAAGATGTATCGCTGAAACTGGAATGCGTGAGCTGTTCGAAGGTGTGGCTTGGCTGGTGAGTAGATTCCAATCGACACGTGACGAGATCACTGTTCTTGGTAAGCAACTTACTATCAATCCTACCCGATGGTGGAATGATCACAACACAGTATCTCGAATCGGCCTTGGTGCTGGTGACGATGAAGAAGCGATAGCTAACTTCTCAGGCATTCTACAGATCCAGAACCAATTGAAAGCTGAAGGGTCTAGCCTGGTCGATGACAAAGACCGATACAACACGATTTCACGAATGATGCAAGCTATGGGTGAGTTCTCAATCAACGAGTTCTTCAATGATCCAGAAGCGCCGGAACAATCAGCGCAATTCCTGATGGAACAAAACCAACAGCTAATGCAAATGATCCAGCAGTTACAAGGCCAGTTACAGAATCCACTGGCTGAGGCGGAAATGGTTAAGCGTGAAGGTGATGTTGCTATCGCTCAGGGCAAACTACAACTTGAAGCCGCGAAACTGGCAGAGCAGCAAAGGCAGTTCAATGAGAAAATGAGCTCAGACAGGGTCAAGCAACTTCTAGATCTTGAGCGGGACTACACGAAGATCGAAGCCGATAACCAAATTGACGTGCCTGGAAAGGGGATGTGATGAGAGCTGTAAGCGATGAAGATCAAATAGCCAAGGCTAATGAAGATATAAACAGAGCAGCCTTAGCTCGAAGCGTGTTAGATAACCCACTTGTGAAGGAATACTTTATATCTGCAAAAGGGGCGCTATTTGAGCGCTTATCGAAATCCAAGCTAAAAGATGTGCAGGATAGAGAACAGATTTATTTAGAGTTACAACAACTACAAAGATTTGAATCTAACTTTGAGAAGGCTATAGCGAATGGAAAGCTTGCTGAATCATGGTTAGAAAAACTGAAACGTAAAGTGAGAATTAATGGGAATTAAACAACATGCCGGACAATCTTAAGGAAACCGCTGCAAGTTTAATGTGGTCAGACATGGATTCGGAACTCGAAGAAGAGACAACCGAAGAAGTTGAAGACATTGAATCCGTCGACGAGGGCGAAGAGTCAGAAGAAGTTGAGGAAATCGAAGAGGACGAGAGCGAAACTATCGAATTTAATGGTCGAGAGATAAGCGCTCAAGAACTTGAAGAAATGCAGAAAGCATTTGATGACCGTAAAAACTTCCAGGCTGATTATACGAGGAAAACGACAGCTCTATCTCAGGAAATGAAGCGTGCACAAACATTTACTGAGAAACAAGAACAGCTCACAACCTCTTTAGAGGAAATGTTAGAGGTGTTTGAGGAGTCGATTAACTCAGAAGAGAAGTCTATTAACTGGGATGAGCTTGACGAGGATGATCCAGGCGAAGCTAGAAAGCTCGAACGAAAGTTTGAGAAGCGACGCAAGGAAGCCGAAGAGGCTAGATCTAAAGTTAAGGCTGCTAGAAAACAAGCTGAAGAAGCGAGATTAGCAAAAGAGCAAGAGTTGATACTTGAATTGATACCTGAGTGGTTTGACGGTGGGAAACCATCCGAAGCCCAACAAGAAGAGTATCCGATTGTTTACCAGTATTTAGTTGATTTGGGGTATTCGCAGGATGAAATTGGCGAAATCTCATCAGCTAGACAGTGGGCAGCTTATCGTGATGCAGCGAAGTATGCAGCTTTACAGAAGAAAAAGCCACAGCAGAAGAAACTCGTTAAGAAGAAGCCCAAAACTGTAAAAGGCGGAAAGACCCCAAAACCAGGCTCAAAGAATAAAGCTTGGGATCAGGTCTTCTACGGCGATTCAATGAAATGAGGTAAATCATGGCTACATTATCAAGTACGCTGTTGACCCTAATGGACTGGGCAAAGCGCTTAGATCCAGACGGCAAAACAGCTTTTATAACTGAGATTCTCAATCAAGAGAATGAAATTTTAACCGACATGCTTTGGAAAGAAGGTAATCTTCCAACTGGTGAGCAGACTACCATTCGAACAGGTCTACCGACCGTCTACTGGCGTCTAATTAACCAAGGTACTCCATCTAGCAAGGCTACCACAGCTCAGGTGACTGAGAATTGCGGCATCTTGAATGCTCGCTCACAGATCGATAAAGACGAAGCAATGCTTAACGGCAACACGGGCGCTTATCGATTGTCTGAAAACGTAGCATTTATGGAAGGCATGAGCCAGGAAATGGCGTCTACTATCTTCTACGGCACTGCAGCAAACCCTGAAGAGTTCGTCGGGTTCGCACCACGCTATAGTGATTTGAGTGGTACTAACGCTCAAAATATCCTAGATGCTGGTGGCACTGGTTCAGACAACAGCTCTATCTGGTTAGTAGGTTGGGGTCCGCGATCATGCTTTGGTGTATTTCCGAAAGGGTCTAAAGCAGGTCTAGAACATGAAGATCTTGGTTTAGATGATGCGTTTGATTCATCTAACAATAGATTCCGCGCCTACATGGATGATTACAAGTGGAAAGCCGGTCTCGTTATTAAAGATTGGAGATACGCGGCTCGTATTGCGAACGTTGACGTGTCCGATCTTGTTGGGCAAACAGGCACTCAGGCTGCATCAGCGTCTACAGCCATCATTAAATTGATGTCTCGCGCTATCGACCGAATGCCTAAGCTTACCGGCATTAACCCTAGCTTTTACGTTAACAGAACGATTGCGTCTAACTTGCGCGTAGCTGCATTAGATAAATCAAACGCTGCTGTTACTATCGAACCAGCTCTTAATCAGTTTGGTGACAACATCTTCCAAATGCGCTTCAACGGTATTCCTGTTCGCATTTGTGATGCTTTAACCGAAGCTGAAGCACAAGTAACATAAGGAGATAATTATGTATATTGATGCTGAATCTCAATTCTCAGACAGCCAAGCTTTAACGGCTACGGCTGTTGGTACAAACGTTATTGATCTCTCTGTAGATAGATCGATTGGCAACGGTGAAGCGGTAACAGTGATGTTTACTGTTGTTGTAGCAGCCGACCAAACAACCGGCGATGAGGACTACACTTTCGAAGTTGAATATGCGTCTAACGCAGCTCAAACTACTGGCCGTCAATTGATTGGTCGTAGAGTGTTCGAGAGTGGAACGCCAACAGCACCAGCACAGGATGCTGATTTGCTGGTAGCTGGCTTCTCGTTCTTCATCGACATTCCAGCAACAAAACTGTCAGAAAGTGAGCGTTATCTTGGTGTACGCTACACGTTAGCCGGTACTACTCCGACTATTACTGTAGACGCTACTTTGATGCCTAAGTCGTTCGCTGATGCGACTAACGACTATGCTGATGGTTACGCAATCACTTAAGGAGCTGTAAAATGCGAGTAAGAGTAAAACCAGATCTTGTGGAAACTTTTGTCGGATTTTACGGTAACAAACGACGTCGACCGGGTGACGAGTTCACCCTGGTTGACGCGGTTAGAACCGTGAACGGCAAAGAAGTAGTTATACAGAAAGCGGAAGATGCTTTCTCAGATAAATGGATGGAGCGGGTTGAAGAGGAAAAGCCGAAGAAGAAAGCTCTTCCTAAGAAATCCGAAACACCAAAAGAGCTAGATATTTAACGGAAAACCTCATGGCTTTAAATAATTATGCGAATTTAAAAGCGTCTATAAGGAACTGGTCGAAGAGAAAGGATGCAACTGACTCTATGATCGAGGATTTCATTGCGCTCGCAGAAGAGGAGTTTTATAGCAATGAGGTTTCACCGCTAAGAACGAAAGAAATGGACACTAGAGCTACGGCAACGGTGTCCACTTCTTCACGATTTCTTGAGTTGCCAACCAATTTCCTAGAGATGAGTCGATTTAAAATAAACGCACAAACCGCGTCTACGCCTGGGTTTGTGAATGATGTTGATATTGTCTATCGGGCACCAGATCAGCTTTTATTGAGTTCTACCACGGCTCATCCTGGCTTCTTTACTGTAACAAGTCAGTTAGAGTTCGAGCGGATACCGGACAGGGCTTATGTTGTAGATATGCAATTTTACCAAAAGCCGACAGCTTTAAGTTCTAGTAATACGACCAACTCAACGTTAACTAATTTCCCATCGATTTATCTAAATGGTGCTTTGTGGGCGCTCTGGGATTACTTCAGAGAGCCTGCTGAGGCTGATAGATACAGAAATATCATGCTTACAGCGATCAGAGGTGCTAATAAGTTAAACAATAAGATACGTTATGGCAACTCACCGCAAATTAAGAAGGAACGAAATGGCCCTTAGTACCTATAACGCCGTTCCCTTGCGGCTTGTCGGGGCGTCAGGAGCGCATAGAGACTCTTCCTACTCTAATCAAGAGACCATGAACTATCGAATCGAGGCGCACGGCTCAGGGTCTCATCCTGCTTTATTAACTCCGTGGCCTGGGTCAAAGAGCTTTTCTACCCGTTCAGCTACCAAACCAAGGGGTATTTATGCGTGGAGCGGCAAGGTTTACAAGATAAGCGATCAAACACTTTACAGTTATGACAGCTTAGGAACCGAAACAACAATCGGGACTATTGCCGGGACTGGTCGATGTGTCATGGCCGACTACAGAGAAAACCTAATCATAGCTACGGGTGATAAGTGGTATCAATTAACCGGGTCAACCTTAACCGAATTCTCTTCACCAGATGGAACCCAGGGTAATAGCGTTGCGTTTCTGTCTAAGTACGCGATATTCGACGGTAGCGGCCAGACTTACTGGGTTTCAGACTTCGGCGACCCTGATTCGATACAGAGCAATAACTTTGCCGAAGGTGAGAGTAACGGTGATGATTTGCAGAGGATTTACGCGTTTAAAGAGCGTGTTTATATGTTTGGTGAGAAGTCTATCGAGACATACACGATAGGAACCGGCAACCCACCATTAACTAAAGCTGTAAATGGAACGATGGCAACCGGGTTAAGCGATATTCACACAGTCGCTAATTCAATTAACTATGTTTATTTTCGAGCAACAGACGGGTTAGTATATAGATTCTCGTCTAATCAGCCTATCAATATTACAAGCGGCTACCTTGCTCAGAAATTTCAGAGCTACAACAAGGGTAACGCAGTGGCGTGGACGGCTGAGTTTGACGGTGTGTTTTATTACGTTATCAATTTTCCAGACAATAACGCTACGTGGGCTTTTTCGGAAAAGGCAGGCGAGTTAAGTCCTGGTGTAAATGATTGGATTCAGCTTTCATCGGGTTCGGATAAAGATAGGTATATTGGTGAAATGTATGTCAGAGCATTCAATAAAGACTTGGTTGAAAAGAAAGGCTCAGGGGATATTCTCGAACTGGATTACACAACCTATACGGACGATGGCGACACTGTTGTCCGTGTCCGCGAGACTGCTCCTATCCATGGCGGTCTTCTTGGTCAGGAGGGTGCTAGACTTGAGATGTCCTGGATTACCATTGTTTTGAAAAAAGGTGCTGGAACGGCCTCTGGTGATGGCGTAGATCCTAGATTATACATTCAAGGCTCGTTTGATGGGTCTAACTCATATTCAAACCAAGATGAATTAGAGATAGGTAGAACTGGCGAAAGCATGATTAAAGTAACTTGGTATCACGTAGAATCGTTTTATGAAGCAGCTTTTAAAATAACCGGATACGATCCTGTCTTTGTGTCGCTCCACGGCGCATCGATTGGGCTTAAAGTGGTGGGTGATTAATGGCTGATATAGACCCACTATTCGATTTTATAGACTGGTTTCGACAGGGCCAGAAGTGGGCTAATTCCGACGGATCTTTGACTGAAGAAGCCATCAATCAACTAGAAAATATTGTTACATCAATACAGCAAACCACTACAGTGTTAGGCGGCGGGGATATCATCCAGAACATTACTAACTCTGAAACCTATGAAACCTCAGTTAGTGACTCCAGTGTTAAGTTGGAGATTGATGCAGCTCAACTGGCTGAAGAGATGACAAGCCAACCTCCCCCCAAGGAGTGGCACGCAGAGCTAAAAACCCAGGATTACATAGCTGTAGATCATGAGCTAGTGGAAGGGCAAAGGAAGGCCACAATAACCTTGGATGGAAATGCAGGGCATAATGATCAAATTATCACTGGCAACGGCGATGGCTCACGAATCAAAATCAGTGGTGGCAATATAGAATTAAGATATGCCGGTAAGCGTGGAAAGGTTATAGAAATTGTAAACGAGGGCACGTTTATTCACTGGTATAAATTCATAGCTGACGGGAAAGAATACTGGAGGGGTGCATGAGCGTAAGAGGTGAGCCGATTGAGCATGAGTTAGAGGTAGAAAGTTTATTGTTGCGGATTTTGAAAGAGCTGAAGATGATTAGGTTGATTCTAGCCGAAGGTAATAATTCAGAGTTACGAGAGGATGAAATAGATGTCTAGCGTTATTAGAGATGGCACAGGGTCGCGCACTGAGGCTCAGGTTTATTCGGACAATAAACTGGCGACAAGGAGCGTGACATCGTCAGAGAATCAGGATGCAGTTGTCGAAGGTCGCGGCTTTAACATTAACACCGGCTGGATTTCTTCTATTGCCGCCAACTCTGCTTTGATTTATTTCAAAAACCAAGAGGATGAAGATTTCTTTATTGACGCTATAGCGGTGGGATTAAAGGATGGTTCTGCGACAGATGTACAATCAATATACGCAGTATTAAACCCTACTGGGGGAACACTTGTATCAGCGGCTACAGATTGTGATATGGTCGAGAACCGTAAAAGCGGTGATGGTGGCTCCTTCTCTGATAGCACACTTATATATAAAGCCACTGCAAGCGGCCAAACGCTTACAGGCGGAAGAGATGCGGCTTTATTCGCTCAAAACGACCAAGGACGGTTGTTTGCTACTGTTGATTTCCTTATACCGAAAGGGCAGGCATTTGGTATTCGGATGGATGTAGGCGGCTCGTTTAACGGGGATGTGTACGCCGCTTTAATCGGTCACAAAAGGAAAATACTATGAGAATAGAAGACGGCGGCGGCGCGAATGGTGACGCTAAGGTAAATCCAAACCAGCAGCTTGATACTTTTTCCATCACTGAACCTGAGGATAAGTTTAATAATCGTAAAGGAAAGGTGTGGTCAGTAACCCAGGCAACCACTCCGGTCGGGGCTAATGATTATGTGTTTTATTTTAAGAACACATCCAACAATGAAACTTACGCTATAACAGATATAAGGGTCACTGCAGGGGCTGCGACATTACTTAGTGTTGACTATGTTGCCGGGGTGCCGACCTTTACCGCCGGTTCTGATTTAACCCCAGTTAATCGAAATCTTGGCTCTTCC
>Ga0080013_1005064_pt1 | contig 12552 bp, 24 predicted proteins | sample ETNvirenome_6_85_FD_69236 | JGI IMG/M metagenome (GOLD analysis project Ga0080013, IMG submission 69236) | Marine viral communities from the Pacific Ocean - ETNP_6_85 (SPADES assembly) (version 2) | ecosystem: Environmental > Aquatic > Marine > Oceanic | place: Pacific Ocean | collected 2013-06-19 | reverse complement strand
TTTGAATTAGCTCCCGTAGCATAATTGGATAATGCAACGGACTTCTAATCCGTAGATTTCAGGTTCGAATCCTGACGGGAGTACCATATATAATACCATGTACGAATATAAAATAAAAGAAATAGTTCACTTTGTAGACGGGGATACCTTTGATGCTATCATTGATTTAGGTTTTGATGTTATGCATAAGATCAGAGTAAGAATGCACGGGATAAATACTCCTGAAAGCAGAACAAGAGACCTGAACGAAAAGAAGCTAGGACTGGCAGCAAAATACAGGTTAAAGGAAATCCTAACAGAAGGCATCCATCCAGAGTATCACCTAGTCCTCCAAACTAAAGAAAAAGGTAAATTCGGTAGATGGTTAGGAATCATCATTAGAAGGTTTGAGGATGGTGTAGATCAAGTAGTGAACGATATGATGATCGAAGAGGGTCATGCTGTTCCATATTTTGGCGGGAAACGCTAGTATTTTTAATTAAACTCTCCTATAATAAGGTATCTAAAGAGAGGGCATTCGCCCTTCTTTTTACATAGAGGAATAAAATTATGAAATTCAATATTAACTATAGAGATATTTGCATTGGTCTTATCACCGTTGCTATTCTTTTCGCTTGCTTTAAAGGCAAACCATCACGCCCTGTGGCTTCATGCCAAGGATGTGATAAGATGGAACAAACCATGAGTGGTATGCGTCAGCGTATGGCTGCGGCTCCACAAAGAGGCAGCAGAGGTTCCGAAGGCAGAGGCGAGTGGAGAAAAGACAAAGAAAAGGGCAAAGGAAAGAAGTAATAATTGGGGGAGGAGTTCCAAGTGGTCGCAGTATGCGACTCCTTTCATCAGCCAGAGTGCATGAAGGTGTTTCTACCTCTTGCTATTCCTCCCCCTTCCTACATTTAAGGAGTATAGAATGGATAAAGTATTAAAAGCAATTTTCGGTATGACTGTGTTAGCAGGTCTGATGATGCTCATTATGAGTGCTATGCCTGTTCAAAGAGGTGGAGGACTTGGAAAAGGATTGGGTCAAGGCCCAGTCATCAAAAGACTCTCCAGCTATAGGGGAGATCACTTCCCTGGATTTGCAGAGTTCAGAGTGCAAGACATTGAGTATGGTGATTTGGGTGAAGTGATACTCAAAGGTGAGCCGTATGATATTCTCATGAATGTAACATACATCACTACTGCTTATAGGTATGAGGATTCAAAGAAAACGGATTACTCTACAATGGTGTTCACTAACTATCTTGAACAGCCGATCCTAATTCGTCAATCGTACAAGGATGTGGTGAGTTCTATTCGTAAGGGCATGGAGGCATTAACCAAATGAAAGATAACTTTAATAAGATTGTGTTAGGTGCTGCACTAATTCTTGTAGCTATTCTAATGATGTCTAGTTGTGTGTCTCAGGCAGAATATCATCCTGATTGCCCTGTGTGTGAGGGGTGTAGTGCGGGTGAAGAAGATCCCTATCTATGCAGCAAGTATTATGAGGATAAAGAAGAGATCCTTAAATTTGAGGCTAAGTTTGGCTCACATGAGTTCTTCTTAAAGGGGCAGGACCCTAATAATTATGAAAATTGAAATTAATGATAAGATGACCAAGTTCCTGTTTGGTATGTTCCTTGGCTGTGGTGCTATGAGTTATGGTTGTATGTTTGTTACTTACTTGTTATGGTTTATGGGTCTTGTAGACTAAATAATATATTATGAAAGACACAGCATTTGGTTACACGGTTTTTGTTATTACGCTAGTTATGTCCGCTATCTTTCTCTTGAGTGGATGCGTAATGCCTAGTAGGTATGATGTGGAACTAGCTAACAGACAGAATGATAATATGCTAAACGTGATGCAGACAATCGAGGCACAAGAAGATATTTTCATTGGTTTTCTTATGCTCCTAGAGAAAAGAATCATGATGTTGGAGGAAGGGAGAATGTATATGGTAGCTCCCAATACTAGCTTAATTGATGTTATTCCTCAATACTTGGAGCCAGTAGAAGAGGATGAAGAGTTTGGAACAGGAGGAGGGTGATGTTGAAGTTTATGATTGGGTTTATAATAGTATGGCATTTGTTTGATATCCTTGCAACTCCCTCTTTGTAATGGTAAGAAAATCACAATACGCATCCCAACAAGGAAGAAGGGTCGTGAAAAGAAATGATGAAGTAACTGCTGGGTTGATTCTAAAGTGTCTTCTATCAGTAGTTTTGTTCTGTGCAGGGTTAATTACATTAATATCTTTAGCGGGTTGTACTGCTGTTGCTGTAGACAGCGTACCACATACCGTTTCTTTTGATTCAATTGTAGCTGTTTCCACTCTGCTTAACTTCCTACTGCTTGTATTTCATGTATAACTATCAATAAAAAATTGTCGTTATTCTCATTCTCCTTGCTCTATATAAAGTGAGGAGAATTTTTTTATGTCGAACAAACCAAGAAGCTATGCTGATTATATCAGAGATCAATCCACTCAAAATTGGGGATTTACTGGAGCAGATCCATCCCGAGCAACTAATATAACAGATCCGACTGCTAACACCCAACAAACGAAATGCTCGGACTGCGGTGGGTATTACGATTGGTTACAACAACAACAACAGTATCCTGTTCCTCCTACCGACGAGTGGCCTGGGGGTGGTACTTATACTCCTCCATGGGGTCGAAGCGATGATCTTGCTCTTCCAGTTTATGGCCCTGAGACGGAGGAATTTGGCCCTATGGGTGAATATTTAGGAGATGTCTCCGTTGATCCTCCCTTCGCAGGATTAACTTATGGATCAGACCAACCTCGTTCTAGCTCTCCAGATGACTGGAATGTTAATCAGTTTTCTACTATAGGAGCAGGAGGAGGAGCAACAGGAAGAGAAAGGGTCGGTCCAGAGCGAGTTGACGATATTGATGGCTTTTCGCACATAATTTGTTGGAAGTGCGACCCACCTAATTGTTGCACAGCATATGAGATAGATCACAATACACAAGATCCAGTAGTTATGATCGAGGGCGTGAGCGGAACAGGACAGCAGCGTTACTACGGTTGTCCCCCTGGTTATTACGATGATGAACGAACTTGTAAATTAGATCGCAACCCAAACCCACCTGCTGGTGATGGTAAGTTGAAATGCCAATCATGCTTTGGTTATAAAAAGAGAAAGAGAGATGAGAAAGAAGCGCGAGAAGGAACAGGTGGAGGAGGAACTCAAGCTGTTAGTGGAAATGCCGATCTGCCTTATGTAGTAGTAAAGAAAGTAGGTAGTAATTGGGAAATAGCGGAGGAGGGTTCTGCTGGAGACCAAGCAGAAGGTGGACGGCACGGTGATCCTGCAACCCTTCCAGGAAAGAAAGTTAAATCTTGGGACGAGATGAACTATACAGTGCGAGGGAATCCAAACAATCCAGGTCGTCACCGAAAAGGTTATGCCTACTGGTATAATTATGGTAGTACTGATTTTGGTTATAGCGTCTCTAGTAGGCTTAAAGGGAAAAGGGTATATTACTCGAAGGGGAGAGGCTACTTTGGGTATGATAACGAAAATGCGTTGCCCCCAAAAGTGGAACCTGAAGATGGAGATAATGGCGGTAATGGCGGTAATGGCGGTAATGGAAGCGCAGATCGTAAAAAGGTATAAAAAGGAAATATTATTATGGATATAAAATTATTAAAGAAAATAGGTATGGGTGTTTTATCCCTGTTAGTTGTCTGGAATACGGTAAGTATTCACAAAACGTCTCACCGCACAAAGAAGATTGGCGGTTTTGCAAGGCGCGGTGTTCCCGCTGTATCTCATGAAAGAGGTAAGAGAGAAATGCCACAAATGCATCAAGGACGTAGTAGGGGACAAAAGCCTAACAAAGAGAATTGGTCTAAGAAAGAGAAGAAAGAAAAGCTGAAGTAGTCATGGAATTCGGATCTTTTACTACTACTACTCCTTTCGGCTCTGTTGATGGTCAAGAGTGGCCCTCAGAATATAGATGCTGGGAAATTGAGGGGGAGAGAGGGGAATTTAGACAGTACGAGGTAGATGATACTCCACCTTCACCTCCCCATGCAGCTAGGCTGCGGCACGGGCAGTCAGGTGGTTGGGGAACAACACATTGGATGAGGATTGAAGGTAATCACTTTGTAGAATGCGAGTGTATCCGAGGACAGCCTGGAAAACAACCAGATAAATGCGATACGCGACCCTGTTTTATTGGGGATCAAATTCTTGGGGGTCCGTCTCATGGGCGTCAATGTCCTGTACTTAATATAAGTGTAGAAACAGATTCTGATGGTAAGGAGCGCACTTATTTTGAAAGGATTACTAAATGCACTCCTAAGCAGACTTGTGGACCCCAGACCTGGACATATACCACGGGAAGTGTGGAGCATCATTGCGATGACTACGCAAAATGTTGTTTTGCTGGAACAGTAAGAGTAGATAAAGATTCATGGTTCTCTTCAGAGCCTTGTTACGTCGGTGCTAGACAGTTACCTCTACATGGCCTGTTTTCTGGGATAACTCATTCAGGGTGGTGCGGTGATTATGTTAAGGATTTCCTTCAAAATACTCCCGTTAATCCTAGATGTGATATGGATGTTAATTGCTCAGACCGTAACTCTGAACCTAACGAGAATGAAGATATTAAGTGCGATTTCGAATTTTACCAAGGTCATCCAAATGATTAACAAATATATAATAGATTTAAGACAGTTTAATAACGGCGAAGTTGATAGAATTACCTTTCCTACTTTCATTCAATGTATGACGTATGGCATATATAAACTTAGGAGAGCTTTAGAGAATGGTACTGCCATTGTTCATGCTTTGCTTATTGAAGATTCTCACGGTCGGAGGATTGTAATTAATCCTACTTATGAGGATATTGCAGTTGATGAACCCCCGTTTGGAGAAGGAGTAAGCCCTTCTTTTCTTCAAATGGAACTGTCTAAAGATCCTTTGGATGGAGAAAACAGGTTTGTATTTTAAAACGCAGGATACTTAAGTGGTCCACCCTGAAACAACAACAGTTAGCCCTAACTGGGGTACTGTAACTGCTGACTGTGTTTGGGGTAATACAGGAATCTGTGATCAAGATGATGGAGGGGGTTATACCTATCATGAGACTGATAGAACGTCACGGTCTGGAGGACGAGGTAGAAAAGCAGAAAGATGTAGTAAGAAACGGAGGATTAAAGGCAAAATGAAAGAGGAAAGTTTCACAAACGGAAGTACAACCTATTTCATTAAGATATCAGATGCTATGTATACTGAGTCTTGTGGTTGTGATGATAATGCCCTTCAGGCCCTACTTGTTGGGGAGTATCATAGCGGAGCTTGTTGGGGAGGTGCGGGACCTGAAGGTGGCATCCTCAGTAATGGGATGTCTGACCCAGGCAGGAACCATAACAACAATCGTTTTGCGATATCTTTTTGTAACGAAGACCCAGATGAGGATTCTACTGATTGTAAGTGCCAAAAACGAACCCCAAAGCCTCCTTTTCCTCCCATTAATCCAACAGGAGAGGTTGAGGAAAATTGTTGGCAGTTCTTCAAGGAGCCAATGAATGATATGTATTTAGGCCCATATGATACACCTTGCTACTTAGAAGGAGCGGTGCGCGACGAAGATTATGATAATATAAGCGAGTGGTTTCCTGAAGACGCTTGCTGGGAACGTGCCTACTGGGCATTTGAGGAACGATTAAATAATGTGGGAGAGCCAGGATTTCAACCTACATACCCTTATGAAGAGAGGCCCACTATAGATTGTTGTAAGTTTGGGGTCATTTCCAAGAGGGGGTTCTAATCCTATGCCTAGCACAGATTCTTTTGGGGATATTTATTCCGAGACTAAAGAAGTAGACGAGCTTCCACGTTGTTTGGAGATAGTAGAATGGATTGCGGCAAGAAAACAAACACCGATCCGAAAGAAGCCAGGAATATACACAACAACTGATACAGGACGAGTAAGTAAGACTTGTATGTGTACTCATTGGAACGAGAAGTCTACGGATGGTGTAGAGTTTGTAGATAATACTGCATGGGATGTTCCTAGCTCTTGGGGAAATGCTTGGCATTATAAAGAGGTAACAGATAAGGGACCTTGTGAAGATGTTAATGGTTCTGCTTGTAAGGGATCAGATAGTAAGCATTTTGTTTTTGGTCCTTACGAAGATTCCTTTTGTTTAACAGAAGAAGATAACCCAGTAACAACTATACTTCTTGTTTCTTGTAACGATCAAATAGAAAGAATGATTGAAGGACCGTTAGGAGATTTAGAATTATCTCAGCTAGATGCTAGTTGTGTGCCTACATAAAATAGAGCTAATTGATATGGAATACACAGTTGATTTAAGTGAAGGAACTCCCCCTCCCCGTCCGAGGAATAATACTAATCCGATTTCAGGGTGGGGAAGAGTAATGGATACTCCTACTCCTTTCGGGAATCAAGAACCCGGTTACTGGTGGTTACAATGTTGGCAGAAGTATACATTTAATTTGTGGTTTCCTAGTACTCCTCTATGGGTGGGAAAGCGGATAGCAGGAACGACTGATATTCTTTGGACACTTAGTATTGAGTCTGGTTGTGGTGATTTCTGCGGTGGCTTGTTGAAGGAGTGTATTTGTCCTTACGTTGGTGATGGCAAAACTGGGGCTAAATTTGAGAATGATCTATCTGCGGGGTGTACTAACTTTATTATATCAGATTTTGTGTTCGATCATCTTTATTGTCCTCCTGCTAAACCTTGTGAGCCTGACTGGGATATATTTCCTATTCCTTCTGATTGCCCTAATGGTCCAGGAATCACCATCACCCTTGAAGCACGGCGTCCCGAAGGACCTGCTCCAACATATGGTGGTCCTGATCCAGAAGAGACTAGAGGCGCAATAGTTGAGCGTGTGAATGCAGTAGCAGGTGAATACCTAAAACGCGCACGGAACGCAGGATACAATATGAAGTGCAAAGGTGGCGAACCCGGCTATCCAGGGCGATGAAAGAAAATAAGGGATGTCTTTTGGTAATATAACAACAACTAATCCTTTTGATTGTGCAAAAATGTTGCCTCTAGCGTAATCTAAATACTACATATTATAAAGGAGAATAATTATGAATTTTGGTACAATAGAGACAGCAGGTGCTTTTGGGCAGGATCCTGTGAATGTAGGGTTGTTAAGCACCTGTTACAAAAAAGTAACAGTTACTATACAAGGGATATCAACTGACTCGGTCCCACTCGGCCCTACGGTACAGGTTAGAGGAAACACCTTAATAGTTCATGGGGGAAGCATTAAAAAAGAGTGCGTCTGCTTACGAGGATCTGGTCATTTTGGTCCTGGAACAGGAGGTGGTGCAGGCCCAGATTCCTATAAACCTAGACCTGGAGGTGGGTTTATCTATACTAAAACTTATATTGATGAAGCCTGTGGTGGAGATCCTTGTAATGTTTTTCAATGGGAGAGAGAGCAGGATGAGTGCCCTTGTTGTTGTGCTTGTGGGCCTTTTGATCTTTATCCCCCTCCTCTGGCAACTCCTGAACTTCCTGCTCCTTCCTGGCAGAGAGGGCCGAACAGCCCAGGGGATGAGCCCTTAAGAGCCATTCTCAGCAAGGAAGCTGATTTCGTAAAAGCAATAGCTGAAAATAAGAACCCCTGTTTAACTAATTGTAATCAGTGGGTAGGTCCTGTTGGTTAAGTGCATTTCGGAGATTTAAATAAGAGTGCGAGTTTAAAGGAACAAGGAGAATAATTATGAATTTTGGTACAGTATCTACAGGAGGAGGGGCTTTTGGAGTAAGCCGAGAAAGCAAAGAAGGTTATCAATGTTGGTTGAAAATAACAGTTAATATGTTCGGGAATTCTTCGGCTCATGCACCAGGAGGAGGATCAACTCCTCCCACCACGGAAATGACAATTGTAAATGCTACTATAAAGTCGGAATGTGTTTGTGAGGAAGGTATAGATCATGGTGCGACTCATGATTATCCCGGACCCGATTTTGGGACAGGTGGGGGACCAGGATTCGGCTATAAGTGGAGTATTTGGTATGGACCAAAATGTGGTGGAAGGTTCTGTTGGCCCGAGCCATGGCAAGCAGACGACCCTGATGGAGACGATTCAGCTTGTCCTTGCGTTGGTGGGTGTGGACCTTTCAGCCTCTCAATAGATGATCCAATAAAGTCGAGTTCCCGTGTCGAAGGGAAGGACGGGATGCGAAGGGCATTAGCGAAAGAAGCAAAAGACCAAATGATGGCTGCGCAGGTGAAACAGCCATGTATTATGCATGAGGGTTGTGAATAATTAAAAAGGCATAAATAAACAAAGGAAAAGTCAAATTGGCGGGAAGAGTTTTATCTATTTATAATAAAGGAGAATTTTAATAATGGTATTTGGAGAACTAATAGGAAGTGAAAGCAGAAGTAGTACAACACATGAGAGTGGGACCACAAAAACACAACCACAATGTTATAAAGTTAATGAGACTTATGGGAAGGTTAGTACGGACCTTCAAGGAGCTTACGCTGAGTCGAAGAGTGAGTGTGTTTGCCCCACCACAATTGGTGCGGTGGAAGTGTTGGGTTGTCCTGATTCTTATAAAGAACCTAACCAACACCCTAGTAGCCGTACAACTTATGAAGAGCAAACTACTTGTGAATCCGATGGAGTATGTACTACTGTTTATACTAAACAAGAACCAGAGTCAGAAGGAGGCACAGTTACAAACTTTTGTGCGGAAACAATAACAAACGAGAAGCCATGTACAATCACCACCATTCTAGATCAAGATTTTGATGATTGTATTTGTTCCGCAGATTCTGGAGGCCCAGTAAGAGATAACCATTACCCAGGTAATATAGATAATCATAACAAAGCAGCAGAGTGGGCAACCATTCAACACACCAATATGACGAGTCAGATTGATTGTGGTACTTGTGACGGTTAATAAAGTATAAATATACCGTTTATTAAAAAAGTCAAATCCTATATAAGATAGGAGAATAATTTATTATGAGTCTTGGACAAACAACAACATCAACCCCTTTCGGTGAGAGAAGATTAACAGACACAGCAACCCCCCGCTCCCGTGCCCAATTCGATGAGATGAGGCCTTGGTCAGATGTTGACGAACACGTATATCAACAGGAATTAAGGAAACGTTGTAGCAACGGGTCCGCTGAGAAGATCACCCCCGACAACGATTGCAACAACAACAACAGACATGATGCTTGTGATATATATTTTGGCATATCTAATGATACCAACCACAACTACATTCCTGATGAGTGTGAGTAAAAAAGTATAAATATACCGCTCACTTTAGGGCAATCTAGGGTATAATATGGGGATGGTGATCCATAAAAGTCAAATTGGTTGTTAGTCCAAAACTAAATAGATCACATATATTATTTAATTCTACTTATAAGAAAGTCAAATTAGGGTAAGATACATGACCGAATCAAGTGTTATGAACAGTTTTTGCTTGACCTCCCCCCCAAAAATGCACAAAAAAAAGCTCTCAATTGAGGTCACATTTAAATGGGACATAACTCAAAAGGAGTGGGGAGAGTTGAAACTACATCAAAAAACGTGGGAAAATGATGTACAAAAGAAGCTAGAATATGACCCCACCTTCATGTTTCATATATTAAATGATATTTCAGTTCCAACTTTAAAACAAACTAAACTTAATGGAGTGGTTAGAAAAGTCAAATTGGGGTAAGTATGAGTGACGATTATCAATCAATTGATATAAACAAATTAGAAGGTAAGATGCGGGAGATTACTAACCCCATTTTTGTACCCAATCCAGAGGCATTAGACCTTAACCAAGTACCTACCCTTCAGAAGATGCTTAGTAGTCTCCACTTTGATTATATGGAGAAGGAGACTGAGCTAGAGATACTAAAGGAACAAATAATAGCCATTAACTGTGCCATAAGTGCATTGGAAAAAGTCAAATTGGATGGTGATACTTGAGCTATAATACATTAGCCTCGGTATTATTAAATTATTCTCCTTAATAGGACCAAAGCTACGCCTCAAAACATATACTTAGATTGGTGGAAAGCAGTACCCGCCCACTCTCAATATAGTGTAAGCTAAGATAAGTTTTAATACCCCCTACCATATATTGTGGTACGGGGGTATTTTTTTATATACATTCCAAGAACATGGAATGTGCCCTTAGACCCCTGTGAGTTAGGTTTGGCCTAAGGGTGGAACACCCCGCCCCCTGGTATAAGTTATCAAAGAACACCCACTACATATTGTGGTCCCCCATTCTATACTAAATTGCATAAAATGCAACACAATTCTCTGATTTATTTTGTGGCCGCGTTTGTAAGTGCTTGTCGTTATTAGCTTTACGTCGGTTCGGTGCGCCGCGAAATCACAAATTCGCAATAGAAAAAGGTGGGGAGATCAGTTCAATCGTACGACCTTCTGGCTTAAATGCACAGTTAAGCTTGAACTGCTCCCCACCCATGTACTAAACCCCTCACTCGCTCGTTTTCTTTTTCAATTGATAATGCGTAGAAAAAGAGCAGGAGCGAAAAAGGGGAAAGGAAATCCAGAGAGAAAGGGGCAGGACTCAATGTGTTACCTGCATGGCTCCATGTTACTATTTCGGTTCGCCAACGTCACTAACCATACCTCACGGGATTCCGCTCTGGGTTCTGGGTGACTGCACTAAGGAATAACAAAACCCTTATTATGCGACCCGTGACCATGTGCCCATGATCACCTCTCTGAATTTCCAACCCCCGCAGGGAAGAGGTAGCGTTATCGCGATTCTCTCCATTCCCTTTGGGACGCTCTGGGCCTGATGGCTGTTTATACTCGCCCAGACGAGTGCCTGATTTATGCCGTCAGGTAGCGGTGGTTACCCTTGGCAACGAATTGCCTAGAGTTTTTGTACTTGCGGTTCCAAGCTGATTTGGCTCCCGCAAGTGATCCCGTGAAGCTGTTAGTGCCAGCCTTGAGATCAAAGATTGTGTAGACCGCAGAGTTGCTGCTGCCTACTCGGACCATGACTGCGTTCTGGTTTGAACGCACGATGTTGGTGATGTTGTTGAGCATCTTTTCCTTTGTTGTTGTGAGGGACCATTATAACATGGCCCCTCGTGAAAATCAAGCCTCAAGTGCGAGAAATACGTCACCATCGGTGATTTCCTCGCCACTTGCGATGGCCTGAGTGAGAGTGGACAAGGCATCACGAAGTTCTGCCTTACGTAGCTTTGACGCCTCGATCACGGTATGGGCGTTAGCCTTAGCGTGTTCAATTGACGCGATGCGAGCTTCTGCCTTGGCGATCCGCTCATCAAAGTTCTGGGGACCCTTAGAGAATCCCTTTCGAGCCATAAGCTCGACCTTCTCGACCTCCTTGATCTCCGTGAGGAGAGGGGCGAGAAGCGGGTTAGATGCTGCTTCGGATTCAGCAGCTTTGGCTTGGAGCTTGTCCAGCCTGGACTGAGCATCTGCGATCAGTTGCTCGGGTGTCCTCCGCGTTCGTTTGGTTTCGTTCATGGATAGTATTATACCATAATGTGGGGTAGGATCAAGAACTCTTCTCACTTTCTTTGATGTTTCCTAGGGCCAAATCTGTTGTAAGTGCTTGTAGACACTGGAGTTACGGGCGCTCGCGCCGCCCCCCCAAATGGGAGTTCCTGCCGAATCCTGGCGTGACCAAACCAGCAGCAGACAGGTTCCCGTTTGAGTTAGTCCCAGCAGACAGCGTAGACAGCAAGCAAAGCCAGCAGCCCACCTAGAAGAATTGAGCCGATCATGCTTCCATATCCTCTGCGAACTCCCGCGCCTCTTTTTCACTGAAGGAGTACTGTGCTTTCCACTCAGGATGGAGCGAAGAATCACCGACCATGATATCACGCTCGATCCCAAGACCGAACCCAACATCAAGAGACTTCAACTCATTAAGCGAAACATAGCCCCACTCGGGACCATAGCCGAGATCACACTTACCGAAGAGGAGCCACTCACCATCGGGCTCCTCAGAGCCTTCGACGATCTCCCAAGTCTGAGAGCCCAAGGGGTTGAAGAATTTCACGATGATTTCTTTATCATCGCAAGGGGTGGATTCGGTTGAGTAGAGAGGGGGAAGGATTGATTTGATTTCGTCTGTGAGGAGTTGCATTAGAGAATTCCGTAAAGGGTGATAGCCACGAAGGCTGTGAGAATGAGGAAGAAAAATACCCCCTCGAAATGTGCTTGTCTTGCTCGCGTCATGCTCGCTCCTTGTCGTTCCAGAAATCAGCCCAAGCCTCACGCTCTTCATAGGCGAGAGCTTGGTCCAAGAGAGTCTGATACCAGTCATCCACGACCTCTTCGGTCATCTCAACTTCATCAGCCATAGCATCGAGGACCGCGCACTCCTCGAATTCTGTGATGGCATCTCCAAGGATGAAGCCCATCTCTGCGGTGTAGTCGTTCTTGATCATGTGTCTATTATACCTTGTTTGGGGTGAGGTTGCAAGAAGAATCTCCAAGAAATTTTCTCTTGGCTCTGTTGGTGTACTTCAGGGAAGAAGCGTCCCACTCTTGCATGATGTTAGTGAT
>Ga0080013_1005063_pt1 | contig 12553 bp, 5 predicted proteins | sample ETNvirenome_6_85_FD_69236 | JGI IMG/M metagenome (GOLD analysis project Ga0080013, IMG submission 69236) | Marine viral communities from the Pacific Ocean - ETNP_6_85 (SPADES assembly) (version 2) | ecosystem: Environmental > Aquatic > Marine > Oceanic | place: Pacific Ocean | collected 2013-06-19 | reverse complement strand
CTTCTGCTCTTCAAGCTGCGAAAACAAAATCTTGTACGATTTTTTCAAATCGGCGAATGTCATGCCGTCTGGATCGGGCGGCAGGTTGCTCCAGTTAATTCTTTTCATTTTGGTCACGCCGCAAGGTTGCTATTATGACGACTCCGACTGATAGCAATGCAATGATCGAGAACAGCACAACAAACCCGATCTCGCAGTGGGTCAACGAATCATCCACAAATCAACCGCATCGCTGATCTGCTTCATTTTAATCCACGTTGGACGAGTTGGCTCATTGGCTTTAATCGGCACCTGTCCCAACAACCCGATCAACTGCCACTCGTCACGCTTTTCGCGAGGCGTATAATTTGTTTCGTCGTCGACCTCGACAGAGTATGCCGGATTCAGTTTGCGTACGTTTTGCGTTGATGATACTGCACCGGATGGCGGCGTCCAATTTTCATCTTTGCGTAACTCATTACGCTCGTATACCGCCGTGTCAACGCCGTCTACAGCATATGTCCAGACGGTGATATCTTCCATCAAATACACACCATAATCGTCCGTCAGATATTTGTTATGCCAATGGTTCCACGCACCACCGTGAGCCGCCGGACCCTTGCATTCGGTTTTTGGTCGAACAACACCGATAATGTCATCCGCATTGTCGGCATTAGTGTAGATCCGAACTTTATTATTTTCGAGTACTACCGATTTGCCAATCTCTAATGCCGCGCCATCAGTTGACTCAAAGTACTCAGCATAGTCAAGGCTGTTGTCCTGCCAGGTGCCTTCCGCCAAACCGTTGCCATCTCCGCGCAAGTTAAACTGGTTGCCGGGCGTGCCATCGGTATCAACCTGCGCTGCAAAAAAGCTGAACCCTGTGCCGCTTGTATTGTTGGTATTTGCGAAGATAAAGTTGCCTGCCGCACTCGCGCTCGACTTGTATATTCGTGACGTATGCAAACCGTCGCTTCCGGCTTCCTCAACTACTAATGGCGATGCAGTTATTGAACTGTTTATGGCAACATTTTGGTCAAATTTTACCATTTCACTTGAGTTCGTAGTGACAAACGTCATATAGGCGTTGTCGGCTTCTTCAATGACTAACGAGGTCGCACTGTTATCCAGCATCTTAATTGACGATGCCGCACTAAACGTCAATGCACCATCAGCACCAGCACTCAGCGTTAGATCGCCTGCAATGTCTACTGCACCGCTGAAATCACCCGTAGCTGCATCCAGTTCACCGCTTAACGTCAGGTTGGCAAAGCCGGTAGCGTTGTTGGAATCGTCAATAGTGACGCCTGAGTTCTGGCCTGTTGCACCGCCGGTGCCGTTAAAGCGAACTATGGCATTGTCGGTGGAACTGCCTGGGCCGGAGAAGCCGCTGGCATCTTCCCACGCTGGTGCCGCGCCTGCACCGCCACTTGTCAACACCTGACCATCGGTGCCGTAGTTAGCTCCACCAACGCCTAACTCACCCTGCGATGTCATGCGGAACTTTTCAGTGGCAGCTTCACTGTGGCCGGTGTAGAATATTAGATCAGTGGCATTGACCGACGCGCTGAACGTGCCTTGCGCTACTGCTCTGATAGCAGCGGCTATGGCCGTCGCATCGGTGCCTGTTTCGAGCGGCGCTTGGAAGTCGATCTGTCCAAGGATGTCATTCGCCGCCACGGCCGTCTGAGCGGTGGCGAGCAACAGCTTACCAGAGCTATCAGCGGCATCGGCCGATGGGCCTAAGATCCGTAGCTGATCGGCACTCTCGTCCCATTCCATGTAGGCACCAGCCGATGCTCCAAAGAACTTTACATCCTTGCCAGTGTCATCCACGCCAACAGTGAGGGTGCCGGTAAAGGTCTTATCGCCGGTAAACGTTTGGGTTGTGGAAAGGTGAGCAGTGTCTGCGTCGAGATACGCAGAAGCTACAGCGGTGCCTTGCCATACGCCCGTACCTATGGTGCCTACCGTCGCCAACGACGACGCAGAGGTTATCGAGTTCTGAGCGGCGGTGGAGACGGTGCCTGCCAGCGTGGCCCCTGTGACGGCCCCATCGCTTGTAATGGCCCCATTGGCCTGTATGACGCCTGCGGTAGAGATCGTCGCACCGGTATCGCCGTAGCCACCCCCAAACGTCCCTGCCGCCGTGCATACGAGGCTAGCGAGTGTAGCTGCACCGCCTGACTCAAACGTGCCGGAGGTCGTGACACCGCCACCGTCGGCGATGGTGATGGCATCGTCGCCGTCGGTATAAGCGATCTTAGTCGTCTGGACCTCGCCAGGCACGTTAATGCCAGCCGCGGCATCGAGGACTTTCAGGCCGGTAGCATCGCCGTGATCAGTGAAGATTAAGTCCTTGCCATTGGTCGCTAGCTTGATCGTTACGTCGCCGGAGTTGCCCTCGGTAAAGCGTAAGACCTCCGTGCCAGCGTCTTTAAAGATGTGGATGCCGGTGTGGGCGTCGAGCGTCAGTGCGTCGCCGCTGTCGACGATGACGGGGTTGGCGGCGATGGTCAGGCCGGTGGTGCCGTCGTGGGTCAGCGTAGCGTCGGAGCCTACGCCTAACGACAGCACCGCTGAGTCGGTCAGCAGCTTGACGTCGTCACCGACGATCAAGTCTAAGGCAATGCCCATGCCGCCGTCGGTATGGATCGAGCCGGTGGTCGTAGACGTAGAGTTGGTCGTATCGTCTACCGACAGTGCGCCCGTCTGGGTCGTAGCGCCTGCTACAGTCAAGGTACCAGATAGTACCAAGTTGTTAATTTGGTTGCTGGTGGTGCCGTCATCTAAGTTTCTTGAACCGTCAACGACAATGGCTTTACTGGCCGTTATCTGCCCAGCGGTGACGCCTAAATTGGTCGCATCAAGGCCGCCGTTGATGGCGCTGGATGTAAGCAGGTTGTCGAACTCGTTGTTGAGTTGCGCGGCCGTTAAGACGGCACCGGATGCAAACGTGTGGACGCGTGAAACTGTACCCATGATTTACCTTGCTTGAACGTTAGATAAGTTGGTTAAGATGTTGCGCTGTTGTGATCGTTGTCCGGCTTGCTCTGCCCGTTCTTCCATCGCACCGCCGCGTATCAGCGACTTCATACGCGTCACCTCCTCGCGGTCCATACGCGCCAACACCGCATTAGCATCGGCTATGTCGTTCTCGACCTGTGCGATCTCGTTGGGGGTGACGTCTTTAGCCTTCTTGCCGAACTTCTCTGCTGCCATCGCCCTCACTTGAGCGCCAGCACCTTTGGCACGCGCTACGACGCCAGCGGCACCGGCCTTTGCGGCTTCAACACCTTGTCTTGGCATAGCGGCGATGCGCTTGCTGCCAGCCGGTGACATCGCATAGCTCAACACCATACCGCCGTACTTTGGGCTGAACCCCAACATCGCCGCCGGTGCGGCCAGCGTACCCAGTAGGTTGAACCCCAGCAGGCCGCGACCGATCTGACTGATCTCGGAGCGGATGACCAACCCCTTACCAAACACCGGCCGCATCGAAAAGCCAATCACCTTGGGCAGTAGCGTTGTGTTGCCCGTCTCTTCCAGCAGACGCGTCAGGTTGCCCATCGCTATCTCGCTGTCGCCCTCGCCAAAAGCGTTGATGACGGCCTTGACGACCTCCTGTGGGTTGCCTGTCTGGCGCAGCACCTCCAACGGCGTTCCAGCGAACTTGACCTGCGTGTCTTTGACCTTCAGCGACTTCGCCAATCCATTGAGGCGCGCGACGTAGCCTTCAAACTGCGCCATCGCTTGGATGTAGGGGTTGGTAACACCCTCCGGTATGCCAAGCTGACGGCGTATCGCCGGATCGTCGTAGGTCTGGGTAATTGTCTCGTAGACTACGCCGCGCAACCGCTGTAGCGCCGCCTGCGCCGATCCACTGCTGGCATCAATGGCGTTGTCAATAGCACGTTTGGCAATGTCAAGATCTTTAATCGTGGCGTTTTGCGGCAGGTCAAACACTTTTTTAAATGCTTGAGTTACGGCGCTGACGTTTTCGCCTAAATCCAAGATGGGCGAGCCGCCTAAGTCGACGGTGACGTCACTTAGGTTTTCGACCTCGTAGCGTGGCACCTGACCGGCCGGACGACCTTCCATGTCAAGCGTCATTCGGTCAACAAACGGCGGTTGGTTAGCAGGGCCACGACCTTCTGGGCCAATATCAGTGCGACTACTTAATGGCACGCCCTCGCCCATGACAGTGCCTGGCTCTACGGTTGACTCGTACGTCTTGCGGCTTGGCGTCGTGCGTATGCCGAATCCGCTGACCAGTTCATCGTCGCCTAATATGGTGCGCTTGAGGTTGTCGGTGGATGTCTTTAGCTCGTCCATCCGCAACGCTTTGCGCGACGCCGTAGACGCTGTCTTTTGTATCTCTTCCCACTTGTGGATGTCTTTAGCTAACTCCTCGATGACCTCTTCGCCTATCGTCTGTGCGCCGCTGCCAGGCACATAGTCTTCGTTGGCGGCCTTCAGCATAATATTGCGGTTGGTCTGGTCGTCGAGCTTGCTGATGTCCATGATCTCATCGACGATGCGCGGACCTAGTCCCGTCGTGAAACCCAGCGTCTGAGCTATCAATCCTTTCAAAAAGCCGCCAGTAGTGGGTTTCTTAGCGTAACCTCCTGACACCTCTTCTACGGCCTCACCGGCTAAACGCTCACTGCCTTCGCGTATCTTCGCCAACCGCGCCAGCATATCTTCTTTGCCTTTGCTGGCAACCTCACCTGCACGCCCCATCAAGTCGTTTAAACGCGACTCAAACTCCGGCCCAGCGTTGGCTTTGATGCCTTCAAACATCTGCTCGGCGTCGTCTAATGCCGCTGCGGCGCGTGACCCCTTCCACTTGTTGCGTAGAGGGTTGACGATCAGTTTGTTGCCAAGCATCTTGACGCCCTTTGCGCCGACGCTGCCAGCAGCCTTTGTCGCGGCAACGGCGGCCCTTGGCACCGCAATGGTCGGGTCAGCGATCTGCGCGGCCTTACCGACCATCTCAGCGCCTTTAGCGAGGCGTGAGGCACCAGCGGCTTTACCGGCCATGCCGACACCCTTTGCCGCCGCACCTACGCCACCGGCTAACAGCCCACCGGCATCGAGCGGACGCTCCTGCAAGCCGCGACCGGTGAACTCATACTCGTCGCCAACTTTGTCGAAGCCTGCCATACCGGCGATGCCTTCGCCCAACTGCGCTGCGACGCGCTTGTTTTCTGGACTTATGTCAGTGCCTAACGCCATCTCAGCGGCACCGGCTGCACCGCGCAATATGCCTTCGCCTGTTTCCAATGGACTCGTCACCGCCGTAGCGATGTCGCCTACGACCTGACCGGCGCTGAAGGGTATGTTGCCGACCGTCTTGAGTAGGTTAAAGCCCTCTTCTGGGTCGTAAGCAAACGGCGCACGTTCCGACTCTTCCTCGACGCGCACCTTATACTCGTCGCCGTACTTCTCCGCAAAACGCAAGCCGACCGACTCGCTGTTCTGGTCAGCAAACTCTGGCTTGGCGGTCTTGATGACGTCGCCCAACTCAGCGTAGGTCTTAAATTTGTATGCCATTATGGTAGTTTTATTTCTGTTTGCCCTAATTTTTCAGCTAAGTCGCCTGGCGCTTGTTCACCTTGTGCTGCCACCGAATCAATCAAATCTCCAAAAGGTTCCATGTTAAAGAAACGCGCATCAATTCCGGCTCGATTTGCGATGCTGCCTGCGATCCTATTGCGGATGAGATCGGCTTTCTTAATAACAGTGGACATATTGTCCTCGTCGCTTGGCGCTTGCGCTTTTAAGAACAAAATGTCTTGGTTTGACAAAATGCCCGTCATGTCTTCGCCTAATGTTTGCACCATCTTGTTAACCGCAGCAGTGATTTCTCGCGTTTGATCGCCGCCCATAGACTGTGGCAACCCCTGCTCTAGTCCGACGCCCCGTAGTAACATTAGCCCTGTGCCAGATTGCAATAGCCCAGCATCTCGCATCAATTCTTCTACGGTGCCAACGGTGTCCATTACATTTCGAGCCGCCAGATACGCGTCATACACTTTTTGCGGCGGCGCGTCCTTCTGACCAGCCTTTGCCCGTGCTATAAGCAGATCGTTATCAATGCCTAATTTTTGCAATTCAAGCATTCTGCCTTGATATGCTTTTTGCGCTTCCGCTTGCGACAGATCGACCTGTAGACGTTGAGCGGCGTTTTCAACTTTGTCGCGCTCCAGCCCCATCTCTTCGTCGCGCTGGCTTAACGCCGTGCGACGCTTCATCTCGCCGCCAGCAACGCGACCGCCTGCTTCAACCGCCTGACCCAATCGAGCCAACAAGCCGCCTTGTTCCGCTTCTTCGCGCATCACCGCCGGTCGACTCTTGCCACCGGTCAGTGCGCCGATGAGGTTGCTTTGCGCCATCGCACCACGCGTCTTAGCGTCGGCCGCCTTTTGCGCTCTACCTTGCGCGATGTCCTGCATGAAGCCGCCACCGGCCTGGGCGATCTGGGCTAGCAACTCTGGGTTGTCCTTGGCAAAGCCGCCCAAACGTGACAATAGGCCGCGTTTTTCTGGCGCTGCCATGCCTTCTAAGTCGACGTCCATCGCATCTACATCGTCTGGCAAGTCGGACTGTGCAGTCTCTTGCGGCGTAAACTTATTTTGTGGGCGCTCAGGATCTGGTAATAGTTTGCTAAACTGTTTTTTAATTTCTGCTTCACTTACCAGCGGCACACCGCCTGCTTGATCCTCGTCTTCTGATAGACGATCTTGGTGTGACACCAGCGGCACACCGCCTGCGCTAAACTCTTCTGAGCGTCGAGTTGCATCTGCCGCTTCCTTTTGGCCTAACCCAAAAATTCCACGTTTTTGGTTAAACTCGCGTTGTGCCCTTTGACGATCTAATCGTTCGCGTTCAGTCGATGGCGTACCCAATGAAAACTCTGATTCGCCACTTAACACACTTTTCCATTTGTCCAATAGCCCTTGTTCGCCAGCACCGGCCTGCGATGTCGGTGCCGTGCCTGTATCCGGCATCGCTTGCGCGGCTGGCGCTCCAACCGGTCCCACCGGCGTCATCATGCTGCCGCTAGTATCGACCGCTGGTCCTACCGGCGTAGTCATATTGCCGCCCGTTGGCGTTTCAGCCAACCGTTGCTCCATTTGTTGCTGCCAGTGCGGCTTAGATGTTGTCGTAACAAACTGCCCAGCACGTTTAAGCATCTCAATCAATGGGTCAAGGTCAGCTTCTTTTCTTACGCCGCCGCCAATCGATGCGCCTGGTGCAAACATTCCGTATGGAGTATTCATTGTATACCTATGGTGTCATGTAGTTCATAAAGCCGCCAGCACCTGGTGCGCCGCTGCCGCCGCCGCCGGACGATACGATGCGGTTGCCGCCACTGCCTAATGCGCCGACGCCTTTGTTAATCAGTCCGGCGATCAGTTGCTTGGTCAGCGGATCAGCTAACGCCTGCTGCGCTATGCCTGGTCCTTGCTGCGGTCCCATCTGCTGGGGTTGCGCGTTTTTGCTGAACGACGAGATCAGCTTGTTCTGTGCCGCCTCTTCATCCATACGTTGTTGCTGGCGCTTGGCGGCGCGGTTGCCTAAAATCGACTGCCCAACGCCTAGCCCAGCCTGTATGCCTAACATTGCCAATGGTCCTGGCATTATATTGCTCCTCCTGCCTCCAAGTTTGCTACGTGCTGATCGTATAATTCTGGATATTGGTTACGTAAACGTCTTCTCCTTGATTCCGTCATTCCTATCTTTGTTAGCCTATCATACTCTTTGGCAAAGTTGTCTTGGTTTGGACTAGTCTGAAGGTCAATCATGTCCTGCAAACCTGCCGCTATAGAAGGCATATCATCGTATTTATCAGCTAATTGAAACCATTTATCAATGTCAAATTCGCCGCTTTCCATCAACGCATCTACTTCATTGTTGAAATCAAACTGGCGGCGCGACTGTTCTGCCTGTTGCAAATCAGCGCCTAATGCCTCTGCCAACGGATCAGCACGCCCCTTCATCGCTGGATCTAAGGCGGCTAACACTGCACCCACTTGATCCATCTCTGCCTGACGACCAGCTAGTGTTTGCTGTCCACCTAAATCGCCGGTCAGTTGTGCGGTGCGTAGTCGGTTTTCCAACGTATCTACCGCAGCAGCGGGGTCAGCGCCTTCCTCAAGAAACTCTCCGGTAGCGCCAGCGCGTTGCAGCGCACGGTTAAGCGCCTGCCCCTGCATCTCTTGATCCAGCGCCTGCTTTTGTAGCGTGTCTTGGTCGTCATACACGCCGGTGACACCTGCCTCTTGTAGCGCCCTATTCTGTTGGCCGCTTGCGAGTTGGTCTGCCAGCGCCTGCGCCTGTAGCGTCGTCACCGGTTGCTGGCTGCCGCCTAAGTCAAGCTGACCTGTCGCACCGGCCGTAGCCAAGCGCCGCTGTAGGTCTTGCGTCTTCAGTGCATCGAGGCGGTTCTGCTCTGCTACTGTCGCTGCGCCGCCAAACTGACCCGTCAGACCTGCCTCCGTCGCCTGACGTGCTAGCCTTGACCCTCGTAGACCCTCCAACGCTTGCATACCGCCCAACGTCTGTATCTCCGGTCCTCCTGCGCCGCCTGGTCGTATCTTGCCGAACAGTTCCGACTGCTGGGCAAGGTCGGCGCGTTCGTCCGCTGACCGCGCTAGCTCCTCCTGCAAAGACGCTTGACGGCCGCCTAACGTCGTCACCTCCGGTCCACCGGCACCGGCTGGCCTCACACGTCCAAACAACTCAGCCTGCTGTGCAATGTCGGCGCGTCCTTCAGCGCCCAACGCCAACTGGCGGCGCAACTCTGCATCTTGGCCTGCCATCGTCTGGCGCACCGTCGGGTCGCTGCCCTGACCGGCGATCTCACCAAAGAGTCCGGCCTCCTGCGCTACGCCTGCGCGACGATCTGCCGCTCGCGCTAACTCACGCGCCTGCTGGCTGCCCAATAGCTGGTCTTCCAGTTGCCGTCCTGTCATCGTGGCGCGTGCTGCTCCACCTTCACCGGCGATTTCGCCAAAAAGCCCTGCTTCCTGTGCTATGTCGGCACGGCGCTCACCGCCTTCGACCGCTTCACGTTGCGCCCTGCTCATTGCCCGTTGCTCTCTCGCACCTAAACCGGCTATGGTCTGGCGCGCTGGGGCGCTGCCTACGCCTGCGACCTCGCCGAATAACCCTGCCTCTTGGGCGATGTCAGCACGCCGCTCGCCGCCGCCTATCGCAGACCGTTGTGCCTCGCTCGTCAGCATACGGTCCGCTTGCTCTTGCGCCTGGAGCGTGTCGGCACCCATGAACTGACCGGTGACACCGGCTTGCTGTAGCTGTCGGTTGAGTTGCTGGTTAGCGACATCCTCGGCGTTGCTGCGCTCTTGCAGCGTCATGCCTCTACCGGCTAACCCCTGCTGCGACCGCGCCTGGTCAAAGCCCAGCGCATCGCGTAGGTCTTGCTGCTGTCGTTGCGCGGCAGCGGCCTCCAGTGCCAAGCGGTTACGCGACTGCCCCTCGCGCATTTCCATCAACGCACTGGCGGTATCGCCGCCACCGCGCAGGACACCGTAGCGGCTCAGTTGCTCTATTGTCGCGGCCTCCTCGTCCTGCTGTCGTTTGCGTAGGTCGGCTAGTTGCGACGCAAGGATCGGGTCTTCGCCGCCGCCGATGCGGTCCATGTATTGCTGGTTGAGCGCCTCTTGTATCGAGGTGGCTTGCGGTTGGTCAGGTTGCCGTGATTCAAGGCGTCGCTGGGCTTCGCGTGCAAGGTCTTCACCGGCGCTGGTGCCTACACTCTCGTCGACGCGGCGTTGCATCTCGTCAGCGTAGCCCTGACCAGCGCCTGCGCCTTGAGTAGCAGCAAGGCGGCTCTTGATCAAGTCAGCGTAGCTCTGGGCCGGTGACGTCTCGGCGACAGGTGCTTCTACGCCGGTGCGTTCGCCTATGAGGTCGGCGTAGGTCTGAGCCGGTGACGTCTCGGCAACGGGTATGTCGACGCCCGTACGTGCGCCTATTAAGTCGGCGTACGTTTGCGCCGGTGACGTAGGTTGTATGCCGCTGACCTCCGTTGGCACCGCTGGCATCCTATCGGCAACAGTGGCATCGACGCCGCTGACCTCTGGCGGTAGCTCCGGTCTATATACACTGGTATCAGGCAATGCAAAGTCGGTCGTGTTGGTCATTGACCGCGCTAAGTTGGCGGCCGCTGCGTCAGCTGCACCGGTGGTGTAGATGTCCGGCAATTGCGGCATAGCTGACTCGCCGCTGTAGATCGATGGTATCTCAGGTGGCGGTGCTGGAGCGCGGCCGGTGTCGTAGATAGACGGTAGCTCTGGCATAGGCGCTGCGCCGCTGTAGATAGACGGTAGCTCCGGCGCTGGCGCTGGCGGCGTGATACCGCTGACCTCTTGTGGTATAGGCGGTGCTACCGTAGGCGGTGCTATACCGCTGACCTCTTGTGGCAACGGTGGCGCTACGGTAGGCGGCGCGATGCCGCTGACTTCCTGTGGCAACGGTGGTGCTACGGTAGGCGGTGCTATACCGCTAACTTCTGGTGGCAATGCCGGTGTCGGTGCTGGCGCTGCTATGCCGCTTACCTGCTGGGGTATTGCTGGCGTGGGTGCTGGCGCTGCTATGCCGCTTACCTGCTGGGGTACCGCTGGCGTAGCTTGCGGTGCCGGAGCGTTAGTCATTGTGGTTGGATCGACCGCCGGTGTCGGTGCTGGCGCGTTGAACATTGACGTTGGGTTTACCGCCGGTTGAGGCGCAGGCGCTGCTGGCGCATTGTGCATCGTTGACGGCGCTGGCGGTGGGGGTGGTGGGGGCGGTGGAGGTGGCGGCAACGGTGCGTTGGTCATCGACGCTGGGTTGACGGCCGGTTGTTGCGGCGCTTGGGCGTTGAACATTGACGTCGGATCAACGGCCGGTTGCGCGGCAGCATTGTACATCGTCGACGCGTCGGGCATCATTGCCTGGGTGATGGGGTCGGTGACCACCGCCTGCGACGCTGGCATCTGAGGTCGTGCCTGTGGGTTGTACATCGACGTCGGGTTAACCGCTGGCGCACGTTGCTGTGGGTTGTACATGGTCGCCGGGTTCACCGGTTGCGTACGCTGCTGCTGGGGGTTGTACATCGACGTCGGATTAACCGTCGGCTTTTTCTTCTTTTTGTTCTGGTTGGCAGCCGCTTGGGCGTAGGGGTTCTGATATGCCATTACTCAATTCCTGTCTTGCGCTTACGCGTGCGGCCAATGGGCTTGTACTGTAGGCTTATACGCCGTATCGAAAATGTTTCATCGTCAATGAAGTTGCTGAGTCTCAGCATCGTGCGTGGATCGTACCCGAAAAGGTCAGAATCGTCGGTCAGCGCCGACACATCCGACTCCAACGCCGAACTGTCGAGGGTAAAGGTTGAGTCAAGCAACGCACCCGACTGCCCCATAGTAATCGTCTCGGTGTTGCTGACGATGCCAGCACCCATCTGCTGCACGGAAACGTCGAATTCGCCTATATTGTCGAACAGCGTCCGCGCATAGAGCCAACGACACTCTACGTCGTCGCCCTGCGGTGCGATGTTGGCGGTCTCGAAATACGCCTCTATTGCGGCCCCATCGTCGTTGTTGTTGGTCTCATGCTTCATAATGCGACCGGCAAAGTCACCGGCGTGGGGCAGGTCGTCGATGATGGCGGCGCTGTCACGCGTGAAGTTGTTGTACGGCCCAAACCAAGCGTTCAGACGCGCTGAGTAGACTACCACCGAGTTCATCGTCGTCTGGCTGGCACCGTGGGGTAGGTAGAACCAGACCTCCTCTTTTGCTGGGTAGTAGTTAGCAAAAGCGTACGGCAGTCGCGCTACGTTGATGTCGTCCCAATAGCGGTCATCCAGCGCAAAAGAGATCTTCTCGACTTGAGCGCCGCCGGTCCATTGGTAGATGCCGTCGTCGCGGACGAAAATCTGGCGCTCACCAGGCACCGTGACGATAGTGCGTCCGGCGATGGTGCCGCGCTGGGTACGTTGCTGCTGCTGGAAAGGTATTGTTGAGTTACCCGTCGCCGTCAGCGTATGGATGCCGTATTGCGTATGGACAGCCAGCGTGTTTTGAAAAGGTTGTAGGCCGGTGATCTCGTAGCCGAAAGCGTAGTAGTCAAGAGCGCCCCACGTCGTGATGTCACCGGCGGCGCTGCGCCATAGGCGGTCGCTGTTGCTGTTCTCATTGCCTAACCAGAGGCGGTTTTCCCAAAAGGCAGGCCACGTCGGCTTAGTGAAGCGCGAGTCGTCATCGAGGGCAGCGATGTTATTGGAACCACCGGCCCACGTCACGGCATCGGTGTCAACGCCGTTGGCGGCGACTAACGTCGACCCTGCGAGAACCCAATTCCAAGTGTTGTCGTTGCCTGCGGTGACCGTCGCGCTGCCGGTGCGATCCGTAGCGGTACCGCCCGTCACGTCGAAGAACTTATTGCCGCAAAAGGCAAACACCTTCTCGGTGCCAGCGAGGACGACCTGACCCAAGGCGGTGACGGTAGCGCCGCTGTTCATGGCGCTGGCGTTGAACTTAGCGTAGCCCTTGCGCTTTTTGACCTC
>Ga0080013_1005062_pt1 | contig 12554 bp, 14 predicted proteins | sample ETNvirenome_6_85_FD_69236 | JGI IMG/M metagenome (GOLD analysis project Ga0080013, IMG submission 69236) | Marine viral communities from the Pacific Ocean - ETNP_6_85 (SPADES assembly) (version 2) | ecosystem: Environmental > Aquatic > Marine > Oceanic | place: Pacific Ocean | collected 2013-06-19 | reverse complement strand
TCTTTTTCTTGCTCTGATATATTAGTATTAATATCTAAAACTGAATTATCTGTTACATTATTATTTTCAATATTATTTTCAATATCCGATTCTTCACCAGATTCTTCACCAGATTCTTCGTCAGAATCTTCATCAGAATATTCATCAGAATTTTCATCAGAATCTTCGTCATTATCATTCTGGTCTACTAAATTTTCATCTAAATTTTCATCCAAATTATCATCTAAAAATTCTTTAATTTGATTTTGTGATTCATTGAATAAAACTCTTGGATTTGGTCGAGTAAACAAATTTTGCAAAGAAATTAAATCAAGTTGTAATTTTTGTAAACGAATTTCAAATGATGTTACTTTACGGTATCCAATATAAATAATAAAAATAACAATTACAATAAGAACTGATAATAATATTAGGATTATATTCTGCATTTAGTAATTTATTATAAATTAATCTTAAAAATTAAACGATTTAGATATGTTTATAGCTGTTTTAATAATATCATGATCAAAATTATTTATTCTTAAAATATCAAGTGCTACAAAATCTTTTGAAATACCATGTTTAAGATTATAAGTATATTTAAGTTTATTATCTAGTTTTTCGACAGAAAATTTATAATTTTTATAACCGATTGTCTTAGAATATTCTGGTAATTTTTCATAATGTGTAGTAATAATGGCACATACATTTGGATATTCATTTATTTTTTTTATAATAGCACATGAACCAGAATATCCTTCTCTATAATTTGTTGATGAAAATAATTCATCTAGGATAATTAAAGATTTATTATCATTATGTTTAATTTTATCTATAATATCTTTACATTTATACATTTCAGCTTCAAATAATGATTGAGTGTTTAATTTGTCTGGTGTATTTAAATGTGTTTTAATATATTTAAAGGGTGTGATGATAGCTTTTTTAGCACAACAAATTCCTAATGTTTGTGCTAAGATAATATTGACAACTATGCCTTTAACAAATGTAGATTTGCCTGCGGCATTAGGACCAGTTATCATTAAATTATTATTTTTAATTTTAATTGTATTTTTGACAGGATTTTTTAATTGTGGGTGGTACATTTGTTTAAGATAAATATATGGATTGTTTTTATTTTTAAAAGTTACGAAAGAATAATTTTTAGAATCTAATAATTTATGAATTGATATAATAACATCTAATTCACCTATAAGTTTTAATATATTAATTAGATAATCATTATTTCTAAATTTATTAATAAAATAAAGTACATTACCTGTTAATATAAATGTTTGAATTTTATTAGGAACTGTTTTTAATTCATCAAGTAATAGATTTAATTTCGGTGATTTATAAAAATCAGAAAAATTATTGAAAAGTGAATTAACTTTATTTAAAACTTTTTTAAGAGAAATTATTTTTTTATGAAATATATTAACAATTTGTTTAAGATCATATGCTTGTTTTATTTGTCTATAAATGGAATACATATATAATCCAACGTACATAATCATAGAAAATAGATGTTTTTTATTTGTAACATTATTAAAAAATTTTTTAATAAATTTCATAAAAAAATTAAAAGGTATATTTATTTTATAAATACGTGCGATGATATATGGTACGAGGATACTAACAACAGGTCCTAGAATATTAGTGAGAGGATAAATATAAATATTATAGATTGAACTAATATTTAATAATATTTTATGATTATTAAGATAATTATTTAATTTTTTTATAGGTAAATTAAAGTAAAGTTGTTCTAACATTGAATTTAAATTTTCATCAATCGTTTTATAAAACCATAAAACATTTTCTATATTTTCCGAAATATCTGTGAGGTCAGTATCTATATTATTTTTTCGAATATGTTTAATAATATTTTTAATATTTTTAATATTATTTTTATTGTATGTATAATTTGAAATATATTTTTTCAAAGTTGCTTTACCTAATATAGTTTGTGTCTTGTCGATAGTATTTATTAATGAATTTTCTGAATCATGATCATAATTTGTAAAAAATTCTAATTCATTGAGATTAGAATCATTCGGAATATTTATATTTAATAAATTTTCAACAAATTTATTAGATATACAATTGTCATCTAATTCGATTAATTGTTCATTTTTATTTTTTTTAATAAAGTTCATTATAATATTTTAAATAAAAATATTTAATTAAAACAAACCAAATGTTTAGTTTTTATATTAGAATAAATATCAATTATTTTTGTAATGGTTAAAGATTTTTTATTAATTTTAAAATTATTTGTTAAAAATAAACCATCTTTTGTTTTTTTACTATAAAATTAAATATAATATATAATTATATATTATGTTTGTAATACAAGTTCAAGAAGAATATGTTGTATTGGTGAATGATTTATACAAAGCAGCAGTAATTTTAATAGTAATGCATATTATTTTATCTAGTCATTATAATGGGAAAAAATCAGTTAATTTAGGTTTATGTGGTTCATTATTTAATGAAAAATTTACAATTACCATGGGTGCTCTTTTTCTTGGTATATTATCATATGAATTAGTATTCAAACGGTTGGTAGTATTTACATAAAAAAATTATAAGATATTAATATAAATGAATATTATTAATATTAATAAATTTAAGGTAAAAATTAATAAAGAATACGATGAAACGGATCGTTCTTTAAAAATACGATTATATTTTATTAAAAAGGCATCACCTAAAAAAAGTGATTTAGCAGAAGTTGTTAGATTATCATATATTTATCGAAATATGAGACTATTAAAATGTCGATACCCTAACAAATTAGAAAGTTTAGTAAAACAATATGTTAAAATATAAATATAAAGTATAATGATAGTGAAATTAAAAATATTTTTAATTATACTTAGTTTAATAATATTATATTTATTCCAAGTAAAAGAACATTTTTTAATAGATCATGAAAATTATGAATGTCCGTTACCATGGCGTAATTATAGATCATATATAGTAGGAAATAAATGTAAAGTAAATAATAGTAATATGTTATTAGATGCACCAAAAGTTTGCTGTAAAGGGAAAAAAGATATGAAAATCATAGAAGATTGTTTACGAAGTAATCAAAAAGGAGATTCAAATTGTGGAACATGTTATATATATAATAAATCATATCGATTAAAAGGAATAGAAGATTATCCATTTCAAAATTTTAATACATATTGTTATCCTTTTTCAAAATATAGATGGGATGTCAAAAGAAAATTATCGAATTATAACTTATGATGATTTATGTTATTGCGACATTAATTGTGTTGTTTTTATTAATACATCGAATTAATATTTTTAAATATATAGCAATTTTTATTTCAATAATATTATTAATAAGTAATATTAAAGATGGAACCGAAGATGTTAAAGGTTTAAATAGTAGATTTATAAAAAAAAATAAAATAAATTAATAAATTTTTGTTTCTAAGATATAATATATATGAAGACAAAAACCAAGTATATATTGACAATTGTCATTTTAATAATAATATTATCATTATTTTTTTTAAGAGCACATAAAACGGGTGTAGTAGTACATGAACAAGCAAAATCAATGGCATACTCTGCAATGGGATTTATTGCTGAATTACCAAAGGCACAATTATTCTTTTATGCGATGGTAATAACTATTGTAACATTTATATATCTTTATCATGCATTTAAAAGAAAGTATGGTTTACCAGGATCTGCATTTCAATTTATTAAAAATAGACCACATGATGGTAGGGCTGTATTTGAATATAAGGATGGAAAAAAAATGACTGATTATATTCCTGGAAGTAAGTTAGATATAAGTAAATATGATCAGATTAGTTATGGATTTTGGATATATATTTCTGGGGTAGATAATAATGTTTTAGATAAAGATATTACAACGTGTGGTAGAAGTTGGGTAACTTGTAATTATAAAAAATGGAAACATGTTTTACACTGGGGTAAAAAACCAGATAAAAATGGACATGTTGATTATCAGATACCTGGTATATGGTTAGCACCAAGAGAGAATAATTTAGTATGTATTTTTAATACTGATGGTTCTAGATATGGAGAAATGATTACACTGGACAACATAGATTTAAATAAATGGGTTCATATTACGTTAACATTAGGTAATCGAAATGTTACTTTATATAAAAATGGTAAAATTGAAAAATCGATGATTTTAAGAGGGAATCCAATAATATCTAAGGAAGATAATTTATATATAGGAAATATACATCAAGATGGTTTTGCGGGATTAATGTATTTAGGATTTTATTCAAATAATGAATTGGAGCCTCGTCAAATCAATTCAATCTATAATAAACAACGCAATAAAATCAAAGATTATTATAATAAAAAGATGAGAACACAGATTTATGGAAAAAAATAATCTTAATATATTATATATTTCAATGAATACGACTGCACAAGCAAATCGAGTAGGAAATAGAATGAAAAATGTTGGTAACAAAATGAAAAATATTGGAAATAAAGTTGTTCATCAGGCGAAATCAAATAAAGGATTAGTTATTGGATTACTTGTTTTGGTTCTTGTTATCATTTTAGTATATGTGATGTATCGTGATACGGCAAGCGATTTTATGAAAAGAAATCCAGTTTGGGTAGATCACCCAACCAATGCTTTTACAAATAAAATTAAACCAAGACGACCACCCAGAAATACAAATCCATATGCGTTCACATACAGTTTATGGGTATATGTTAGTGATTGGAATTATAAATTTGGTAGTTGGAAAAATATTTTTGTAAGAACGGAGCGTAAAGGAAAAGGTTTTATTGATATGGAACCTGGTTTATTCTTTTACCCAAAGACAAATTCCATTCATGCTAGAATTTCAACAACTGCTGATTCGTTAGAAGGGTGTGATATTAAAAATATACCATTACAAAAATGGGTTCATATTGCGTATGTATTAAATAATCGCAATGTTGATATGTATGTTGATGGTAAATTAGAACGCTCTTGTGTATTGAAAGGAATACCTGTTATTCGTGATAATAGCCGAGTATATATTGCTAAGGATGGTGGATTTTATGGACAGATTTCTAGATTTCAATTCTTTGGACATGCTCTTGAACCCAATGATGTATTAACTCTTTATACGACTGGTCCATACGATGGTAAACAATATGATGTTAATTTTTTCAAGGATGGTCATTTTATAAAGGTACATAAAAAATAAATTTTATTAAATTAAAAATATAATAATATAATATATTATTATATGAATCTTATTATATTAGGTATTGTTATTATAACGGTTGTCTATCTAAGTTATCGTTTATATTATGATTATAAAAATACAATGAATAATGAACCATGGTTAATTTATGGAACAAAATCAGCATCAGCAAGTACAACTGTTGTTCCAGCAGAAAAAATTCCAAGATCTAATGATGGGAGATATGGGATTGAATTTTCATATTCTTTTTGGATGTATATGAATAGTGTAAAAGGTGATAAATGGAAACATGTTTTTCATAAGGGTGATAATACTGCTTATCCTCTACAAGCTCCTGGTGTTTGGATTTATCCAAATGAGAATAAATTAGCAATCAATATGAATACATTTTCATCATTAAAAGAATCGTGTGATATTGGTAATTTACCAATGGGTAAATGGTTTCATATTACGATGGTTGTAATGAATAGATTTATAGATATTTATGTTAATGGTGAATTAAAGAAACGTTGCAAATATCAGGGTTTGCCAAAACAAAATTATGGTGATCTATATATTAATATGTGGGATGGTTTTGATGGATTTATATCACAATTTAGATATTTTGCATATGCGTTGCCATATTTTAAAATCAATCAAATTTTGAAACAAGGTCCTTCACAAAAACCATGTATTGATACTGGGGAGAAGACACCGCCGTATTTAGCAAGTGATTATTGGCAAACGACAGGATTTCCCAAATATAAAGGGAAAATTAGTTCTTAAATATTTATCAAATTTTTCTAAATAATATATATATATATATGAATCAAAAAATTTGGGGACCGCATTTATGGTTTGTATTACATACAATGTCATTTAATTATCCATTATCACCTACATATAAGGATAAGAAACATTATAAAATATTTATTGAATCATTACAATATGTTTTACCATGTAGTAAATGTAGGAAAAATTTTAAAAGAAATTTAAGGGAAACACCACCAATTTTAACGTCACGAAAAGCATTTGTCTATTGGTTAATTGATTTTCATAATGAAGTTAATACGATGACGGGTAAAAAGAGAGTATCTACATTAAGAGTTATTGAATTATATGAAAAAAAATTAAATAAAAAATTAGTATTAGAAGATATTAGTTTAAAATCAAGTAAAAATAATTACATAGACAAGATGATAATAATATTAATTTTATTTTTATTAGGTATTTTTTTGAAGAACTAAAATTATAAATTTGATAGTATTAACAATATTATTTATAACTTTAAATTTTTCGTGTTGATATTTTCGTATTTTAGATCTGCATTCTTTTATTGATAGTAGTTTTATAAATTTAATTTCATTAAATTGATCTTTATTATTGGAATCAATAATAAAATTATGATTATCATTTAGAAATTCAGCAAAATAATAATGATTACAATAATTTTTGTTATCTGTACCGTTATAATTTTCTACAAGTGGTTTAATATTAACAATTTTATAATCGTTTTTTATTAAACCAGTTTCTTCACAAAATTCTCTATTAGCACATTCAAAGTTTGTTTCATTTAATTTTCGTCGTCCTTTTGGAATTCCCCATTCTGTTTCATTATATTTTGATATTTTAATTTCTTTAATTACATGAGCTATATTATTAAATTTTATGTTAGATTTTTCATATTCATGTTTATATTTTTTATTTATAATATTTTCACACCAAATATATTTCCATAAAAAATTAAAATTATTATTTTTAACTAAAAAAATTTCTTCATTGGTCATTAAAGAAAATATTGTTTTAATATAATCAATATTATCTTGATCATAATTTCCTCTAATTAGTTCTATCATATTAAATGAATTTCTTCTATTTATAAGTATAATTTTTAAATTATTTTCTAAATATGTATCAATATTTTCAAAATTAATTGATAATTTTAAATTATTAAGAAATAATTTATGTAAATGACTTATTGAATAATTTTTTAAATATAAACATATTATACCAGAGCTAAATGCATATTTTTTTGTTTGAAAGTTATTTAAATTTTTAATTGTTGGAAATTTTTTCATATTAGTAATATTTGTATTATTTGTATTTAAATGAATTTACAATTTTAAGTAATAAATAAATCTTAATATTTAATATAAATGGTTAAAATTAGATTAAAAGATAATATATTTTACCCAGAATTAACAGATGTGGATTTTCAAAAAAAAATATACAAGAAAAAGGAATTTTATGATAATAAAATTCTAAAAGAAACCAGAAAGATGAAAGAAATATGTAAACCAAGTGATTTTAAATTATTTCCGCAACAAAAATTATTAAAAAATTATATATCAATTGATACACCTTATAATGGAATTTTAATTTTTCATGGAGTAGGTGTAGGTAAAACTTGTGCTGCAATATCAATTGCTGAAAATTTTAAAACATATGTAAAAAAACATAAAAAAAAAATTTTAATTTTATCTAGTAAATCTCTTAAACAAAATTTTTACAAAACAATATATGATTTAGATAAAGAAAGAGAAAAAACAAAAAAAGATGATATTGTTCAATGTACGGGAAATAAGTATATGTTAAAAGAAGAGGATAGGTATTTAACAAGAGATCAAAAAATACGTAAAATAAGAAAAAATATTTCTATTTATTATCAATTTATGGGATATGGTAAATTTGCAAATGATGTAAAAAGAAAGACTGGATGGAATGGAACTATAAAAAATTTAACCGATAATATTAAACAAATTATAAAAAAGGAATATTCAAATAGAGTTTTAATAATTGATGAGATTCATAATGTAAAAAAAAAAGAAAAATCTAAGGAATATGAAAGACATGTTGCTGCTATTTTAACAGAAGTTGTTAAAAATTCGAATAATTTAAAATTAGTTTTAATGTCAGCCACACCAATGTATGATAAACCAAGTGAGATTATTTTTATTTTAAATTTATTATTATATAATGATAATCGAAAACCATTAGAAAAATCAAAGATTTTTGATAAAAATGGAATATTAAAAGAAGATGGTTATAAATTATTAAAAAAATATTCTTCTGGATATGTTTCTTATTTGAGAGGTGAAAATCCTCATACATATCCGATAACAATTTATCCAAGAGATGCGGTTATACCCAAATTTAAGTTTGATATAAATGGTAATAAAATTTTACCATTAAATGAAATTGAATTTACTAAGACTATTTTTTGCCATATGAGTAAAAAACAATATGGTTTTTATACAAAAATAAATTTAGAGAGGAAAAAAAATTTGAGTAATGAATCAAATGATAAATTATTAAAATCAAATGTTTTTCAAAAATTAATTCAAATTTCAAATATTATATTTCCATTAAAAAATAAAAGCTATACAGAGGGAAGTAGGGGATTTACAGACACTGATAATGGGAATGGTGCTTTTTATAATTGTAAAAAAACAAGTAAAACATTACAACTTAGTTATCAAAAACATGTAATATTTAATAAAGGTAAAAAAGATGAAAAACCATTTTTAGATGTAAAATATTTAGATGAATATTCTCCTAAAATAGCAAAAATAATTGATTATATTAAAAAATCAAAAGGACCTATTTTGATATATTCCAGATATATATATGGTGGTGTTTTACCTTTAGCACTCGCGTTAGAACAAAATGGTGTTAAACGATATACAACACATGGTGAACAACAATTATTAAATTATCCTTTTAATAAAAAAGGTGGTGGTGGTATTTCAGAGCCAGTATCATATAATGGTATACCATTATCTAAGTATAAAAATATTGAAAAATTCAAACCATTAAAATATGCTATTATATTTCCTCAACAAGAATATGTTAAAAATACATCATCTAGATTAGCAGAAATTATTAGTAAAAGATCGAATATAGATGGATCTAATTTAAAAGTAATATTAGGTACAAAAGTTATATCAGAAGGTATTGATTTTAAATATATGAGACAAATTCATATAATGGATCCTTGGTATAATCTATCTATAAATGAACAAATTGTAGGAAGAGGAATTAGAAGTTGTTCTCACGTAGATTTACCTCCTGAAGAACGAAATGTTGAAATTTTTCAATACGTAGCTGTTCCTCCTAAAAATGTTTCTAATAAAGAAAAGAAAACAGAAACAATAGATATTAAAAATTATAGATTATCTGAAACAAAAGATAAACGTATTAAAAAAGTTGAACGTATTTTAAAAAAGAATGCCATAGATTGTCCATTAAATAAAGAAGTAAATAATATTAATATAAATAAGTCAATTAAAATACATACTGCTAGTGGTGAATATAGAACAATTAAATTTGGTTTTCAACCATATTCACGAGAGTGTGATTACGATAAAGAGTGTAGTTATAAATGTAATTCACAGGTTAAAAATAAAATAATACCAGATTCTAGCACATATACGTTAAATTATGCGAAAGAAGATATTTACAGGGCTAAAATATTAGTCAAAGAGATGTATAGATATAATTATGCATACAATATAAATCAAATTAGAGAGAAGATTAATAATGAAGTTGCAAAATTACAGGATTTATATATTTATATTGCATTGGATGAATTATTGAACAATCATGATGAAATAGTATATGATAAATTTAGTAGAGAAGGTTATTTAATTTATAGAGGAGATTATTATATTTTTCAACCAAAGGTAATTAGATATGAAAAAATACCAATGTATTATAGAGAAACTCCTTTAAAATATAAAACGTATAAAATAGATATGACAAATTATATTAAATCTAAAACGTTATTAGAAAATAAAGTTAATAAAAATAAAAAAGATAATGTTTTCACCATTATTCAAAAAGAGGTTGAATATATTTTAAAAACTTATTCTAAATTTTTAAATAAGAATATACCAAGTAAATACCAAATGAATATTATAATTTTATATATATTAGATAGATTTAAAAATAAGCAATTATTAACTATATTAAAAAATATATTAGAAGATATGGATTTTGTTTATAAAAAAGAGATAAAAAAATTATTTAATAAATTTATTTATAAAAAAAAAAATATTCAGGCTATATATTTGGAACCTAATTATTATTGTTTAGATAAAAAAAAAATAAGAAAATGTAAATTAGATGAAAAGAAAGTAATCATAAAAGATATGTCAAATAAAGATAAAAATTTTAATATATTGTATGGTATTGTTGAAAATAAAAATTTAAAAATTATTGATAAAAGAAAATATACAGGTGCAAGAACATTAACCAAAAGAAAATCAAAAAGATCTGAAATTACAGGACGAATATGTTCGACATATAATGTTGATGATTTAATAGAAATATTAAAATATTTAAATATTAAAGACTTATCTAATAAGAAAAAATCAAATTTATGTTTTTATATTGAAATATTATTACGATATTATAATTATAAAAAAGATAAAGTATATGTTTATTCTAAATTAATGTGATATTTGAATATTTACAACCCCTATTTTTTATAATATATATATATGAACTATATATCTGTATTACAGGATTCAATAGATACATCTGTTAATATGAAGTTATTTAAAAATCGTATGGATTCATCATTCGCACATATATTTAAGTCTAAACTAGTCAAGTTTTCATTATCAAAATTTAAAAATGTGGATAACTTTAATCCAAATAGATTACAAAAATCAGCTGTAAAAGCATATCCGTTAGATGATAGACCACGTGGTAAAAAAGATATTCGTAGTGTAAAGTTTTATCAAAAACAAAAAAATAAAGATATACCACCTATTTGGATGGTATTAAAAGATAAAAAATATATTTTATTAGATGGTGCACATAGAATAGTAGCTAGTTATATAGAAAATAAAAAAAATATACCTGCATATATAATTATTGTTTAAAATTATTTAAAAAATGAATGTTTAAAAAATAAAATTACAATATAATATAATATGGCGATCAACAATAATTTTTATAATTTAACGTTATGCAAAAAGGTTTTTATGTCACCTAAACATTTAAATAAAAATTTAAATATTAAAATTATGGAAAAAATAAGAAAACAATATGAAAATAAATGTACCACAGAAGGTTTTATACGAGAAAAATCTATTGAAATACTTAAACGTTCGATTGGTAGTATTACAGGTTCCAATTTTAGAGGTTATGTGACATTTGATATAGTATTTACAGCTGATGTATGTAATCCGATGAATGGTGAAGTTATTGTAGCAAATGTTGTTAATATTAATAAGTTAGGTTTGTTAGCTGAGAAAGGACCATTATCTATTATTATACCCAAAGATTATCATGATTCACGTATTATATTTAAAGATATTCAAATAGGTGATCAAATTGAAGTTGAAATTATTGGTAAACGTTTTGAAATAAATGATACAAGAATTTCTGTAATTGCTAGATTAACAAAAGGTGTTTTCAAAAAGAAGATTACAATTACAAAAATAAAAAGAAATATCAAAAATATAACAAATATAGATGAACCAATTGATAATATTGAAATGGAATCTAATGCAGAAAAAGATGAGGAATTATTAACGGATGATTTAGAAATGACTAATACAAAAATGACGAATGAATTTGAAGAGTTGGGAGAAGAAGATGAATATTTATCAGAAAATGATGAATTTGATTATGATTCAGACGCTAATGTTTAAATTTATTAGTTTTAATTTGAATTAAATTTTATTTAAAAATATTAATGGTAAATACTCAATTAAAGATAACATATATAATTAATAAAGCAAATAATTTAAATAAAACTCAACATATTGAGATTTATAAAATATTACGTGAAAATAAAGTGTTTTTGACAAAAAATAATAATGGGATTTTTGTTGAATTATTTGGATTAAATGAAAATATAATACAAAAATTATATAATTATATACAGTATTGTATATCAAATAATAAGTTATTATTAGAAAAAGAAAAAGAAATTAAGAAAGAAAAGAATAAATTAGTGAAAAAGAAAACACAGATAGCAAATACAAAAAAAAAAGTAAAAAAAGAATATAAAATGGTTGGTAATAAGATTATTTTAAAAAAAGAAAAAATAAAATATTCTGGAATTAAATCAAAAATTTTAAAGAATTATAAAGATATATCACAACAAGTAATAATTACACATTGTGTTAATGATACTCCTAAAATAATATCTAATGAGGATGAGTTTGAATACATAGAAGAATATAAATTAATTGAAGAATACAGTGATAATGATAGTGAAAGTATTAATGAAAATGATATTGAATATTAATGTAAATTAAAATAAAAATAATTATTAAAAATATTTAAATAAATATTTTTAAATATATTTATTAATGTTTAGTAAACTAAGTTTATTTATTAAAAATAATATAAAACAAGAGAAGATAAATT
>Ga0080013_1005061_pt1 | contig 12557 bp, 7 predicted proteins | sample ETNvirenome_6_85_FD_69236 | JGI IMG/M metagenome (GOLD analysis project Ga0080013, IMG submission 69236) | Marine viral communities from the Pacific Ocean - ETNP_6_85 (SPADES assembly) (version 2) | ecosystem: Environmental > Aquatic > Marine > Oceanic | place: Pacific Ocean | collected 2013-06-19 | reverse complement strand
GATGGAACTTCTGGATACCTTTGGTATCTAAAAGCTGAGTCTGAAACAAGACTTAGATTTGAAGATTATTTAGAAATGATGTGTGTTGAAGCTGAGCTTGTTGCTGCTGCTTCTCCAATCGTTGCTCAAACTGAAGCAAATGGTTCTGAAGGACTTTTTGCTGCTATTCAGAATAGAGGTAACGTAATGGTTGGCTTTAGTGCTGCTACAGGTATTAGTGACTTTGATGATATTCTTAGAAACTTAGATACTCAGGGAGCTATTGAAGAAAACATGTTATTCCTAGATAGACAAACTGCTTTGGATTTTGATGATATGCTAGCTGCTATCTCTGCTGGATCTTCAGGTGGTACTGCTTATGGATTATTTGAGAACTCAGAAGAAATGGCTTTAAACTTAGGTTTCAGTGGTTTCAGAAGAGGTTCTTATGATTTCTATAAAACAGATTGGAAATATCTTAACGACGCTTCAACGCGTGGTGGTATGACTGGTCCTGCTTCTATAGAAGGAGTTTTAATCCCAGCTGGTACGACTACTGTTTATGATCAAATTCTAGGTACTAACATTAGAAGACCTTTCTTACACGTAAGATATAGAGCTTCTGAAGGTGATGACCGAAGAATGAAATCATGGTTAACAGGTTCTGCAGGTGGAGCTTATACTAGTGATCTTGATGCAATGGAAGTAAACTTCCTTTCAGAAAGATGTTTAGTAACTCAAGCTGCTAATAACTTCGTATTATTCCAAGGAGTATAATCATTTTAAAGGTGACGGGCACTTCGGTGCCCTTATACCTTTATTTTTTAACTATTTAATTATATTATATTATGGCAAAAACCAAAAAACAAGAGGTTGCTATAGAAGAATTACCAGTTGTAGAAGGACAGGTAATTGAAAATGTAGCACAACCTATTAAAGTAAAACCAGTTAAAAAAGATAGCTGGGAAATAAAAGATAGAACTTATATACTTAAAGGAAGTAAAGAGCCTTTAACATTTACTATTCCAAGTAAGCATACTCGAAGACATCCATTATTATGGTTTGATACTTCCTCTAGTGAACAGAGAGAGTTAAGATATGCAACCAATATGAATAGCCCTTTTGTAGATGAACAAAAAGGGGAAGTTACTATGGGACATATAACTTTTAGAGATGGATCATTACATGTTCCAAGCAGAAATGTATCTTTACAAAAGTTGTTGTCTTTATATCATCCGATGAAAGATCGTAAGTATATTGAATATATACCAAAACAAATTGCATCTGATGAATTAGTAAATTTAGAATTTGAATTAGAAGCATTACTTGCAGCAAGAACTATGGATGTAGATCAAGCTGAAGCTATTGTAAGAGTAGAACAAGGAAATGCAGTAGATTCTTTATCTTCTAAAGAAGTTAAAAGAGATCTAATGTTACTAGCTAAAAGAAATCCTCAATTATTTTTGAGCTTAGCGGCTGATGAAAATGTAGGATTAAGAAACGCTGGAATTAAAGCTGAATCTCAGGGATTAATTAGATTATCCCAAGATCAAAGAACATTCCATTGGGGTAGTAATGATAGAAAGCTAATGACAGTACCATTTGATGAAAACCCTTACACAGCATTAGCTGCGTGGTTTAAAACAGATGATGGTGTAGAAGTATATAAGTCAATAGAAAAACAACTTCAATAATAATATAAGGGGCGGATCCGTCCGCCTCTATATTAAATAATAAAAATATAATGGCAGTAAACGTAGATATAGTTTATAAAACGGTTCTATTAATCCTTAACCAACAGCAAAGAGGGTATATGACACCTGATGAATTTAACAAGACAGCTACTCAGGTGCAGTTAACTATATTTGAAAGTTATGCAAGTGATTTAAATCAACAGTACCGATTACCTGATAATGATACTGAATATGCAGATCGCGTAAAAAATATTGAACAAAAATTACAATTTTTTCAAAAATACATAAATAATGCATCTACACCTGGTGCTATAACAGGAGTCAATCCTTTTACTATAGACACTACTGTAGTAACTGATCTTTATAGATTAGGTTCTGTAATGTATCAAGGTGTACAATTAGGACAATATTCACAAAGAAATGAGGTAACACAATTATTCCTTTCCCCGTTAACTCAACCTACTGAAAAATTCCCCATATATTTATATGAGTCTGGACAGTTATTTGTATTTCCTAATACAATTATAACACCTAATGATATAAATATATCTTATTTAGCAACCCCAGCTAATGTAGTTTGGGGGTATACAACTGGCGGGTTAGGTGAATATATTTATGCCACAGGTACATCAGTTAATTTTCAACTTGATGTAACAGAACAAACCGAAATAATTCTAAGAATACTAGCCTATGCTGGTGTTATAATACAAGATCCGTCTATAGTGCAAGTAGCATCGCAAGTTGTTGCTGCTGAAGACGCTAATGAAAAAAGTTAATAAAATATGGCAATTCCAGATGGTGGATTAATCACCGAAACTAATCAACAATATTACGCGGGTGCGCAGGGATTTTTAGTAACAAATGTACTAGGACAAAATGATTTTACATTTACTTTTGATACCCCATTAGTCTTTGGCAGCTCAGATCCAACTAATGTAGATTATGCTTTAAATAATTTTAAATTATATACAAGCGCGGATGGAATAACTTATACGGAATATATTCTTTTGTACACGGTTACTGTTCAGCCCAATGGAGACAGCTTAGTAAGTGTAGGCGCAGTAGGTGGTATTCCTCAAAATAACGTATTAGTTTGTCAATTAAAAACTTTAGCTGGTGGTAATTTTGGCAATAGAGATGCATATGGAACTACAGTAGAACAAAATTATGGTAGCTATTCTTATACTACACTAGCAGATGTAGTTAATAATTTCATTGTTGGATATGTAGGCAAAGATAAACTTATACCAGATGTTAAAAGAACAGATATAATTTTCCACGCTAAAAGAGCTTTGCAAGAATTTAGCTATGATACATTAAAAAGCGTTAAATCCCAAGAATTAAATGTGCCACCTAGCCTAAGCGTAGTATTACCACAAGATTATGTTAACTATGTTCGTATGTCTTGGATTGATCAATTAGGTGTACAAAGAATTATATACCCTGCAAATAACTTAACAGACAACCCTTATACAATGCCGTTACAAGATAATCTAGGTGTTCCTACACAAGATAATTTTGGAGAAAATACTGAGGGTACTTCAATTACAGAAGATAGATGGAAAAACGCTAATGTAAGTTGGATAAATCAAGATTTTAATTGGGAATTATATAACCAAGGTTTAAACTGGGCTGGATACAATTGGGGTAATGGTGGTTACTGGTATTGGGGCTGGGGTGAACAATATGGAATGGATCCTCAATATGCTCAATATAACGGGTGGTTTACACTAAATGAAAGAGAAGGTAAAGTATCTTTTTCAAGTAACTTAAATGGAAGATTAATTATTTTAGAATATCTTTCTGATGGCCTAGCGTATGATTTAGATAGTAGAATACCTAAATTAGCCGAAGCCGCTATCTATGCTTATTTAAGTCATGCTATATTAGCTACAAGAATTAACCAACCCGAATATATAGTACAAAGATTAAAAAGAGAAGCAACTACTAAATTAAGAAACGCTAAGATTAGATTATCTAATATTAAATTAGATGAAATAGTACAAGTAATGCGTGGAAAATCTAAATGGATAAAACATTAATTAAATGCCAGAAATAAAGAATACTTTTCTAAAATCTAAGATGAATAAAGACTTAGATGATAGGTTAATACCCAATGGCGAATACAGAGATGCACAAAATCTACAAATTAGTAGATCTGAAGGATCAAGTGTTGGTGAATTTGAGAATATTCCTGGGAATTTACCTCAGGGTTATTTAAATAGTGGTAGTTTAAAAAATACTACAACTGGGGTGATAACTTCTTATGCTGGGAATGTTATTGGCCAACATACAGATGAAGCTAATGGTAATATATTTATTTTTAGCACTAGTTATACTGGGACAGATCAACAACCTAGAGATATAACTGTATATACAAATCCCGCAGGAGCCACTGCTGGTGATTCTATTGCTTTATATGACGTTGCTGGAGTTTTATTAAATCCTTTAGTATTAGGTGTTGAGATAGGAATGGCTTTATGGGGAGCGGCTGTTGATGGAGCAACAACGCCTGGAGATATTTATGTAACAGCTGTAAGTAATGCTGCTATAACTATAAGTTGGAACACTGGGGGGATAGGCACATGGCCATTAGGCACGGCTTTCACTATTGGGTGGTGTAATACTATACATAGATGGAATATAGATGGCACATTAGATTTATTAGTTAGAGGTAGTTTTCTTAATTTTAGTGCTCAATCAAAAATATACGGAACTAATTTAATAGAAGGATTATTATTTTGGACAGATAATAGAAACCAACCTAGGAGAATTAATGTTGATTCAGCTATAGCTAATGGTGTTACATATTATACATTAGAAGATCAAATATCTGTAGCTAAATATTATCCCTATGAAGTACCATTAGTTTTAAATCAAAATATTCATGTTTGTAGCGGAGGTGGTGCTCCAGGAGCTGGTTTAAGAGGGTATGATTTAACTATGACTACTACAACTGGAATTAAGATAGGTGATATAGTAACAGGTTTTACAGGGCAAGGTGCACAAGAATTATGGGAAGTTATATATATTTCTGGGGCAACAATAAGAGTTTATAATAATTTTTTAGCAGCACCGACTGCGGCTGTCGGTGGGTTATCATTAACTTTCTCTAGACCTACAATGACTAATGAAAGCGAAGTAAGACAAGAAAATGGATTTGAGACCACATGTCCTGTGGTTGGAGTTGTAGCGGCGGGTGCTGCATTTACAGTAGTTTATAGTTATAATAATATTGCAGCTGACCCTACACCACAACCTACTCCAAAAGTGGGTGATTATATTACAAGCACTACAATAGAAATTAGCGGATCAGGAGCTGGTCAAATTCTTATAAGTGATGAAGTAATTATACAATCTATTACTACTATAACCCCTGGGACTAATATAGTAATGACTTTAACTAAACCTGTTGAGGTTTTCGCCACTACTGATGATGTAGTTATATCCGCAAACCCAAATTATAATAATACATTTACTGGTGATCCAGATTTAATAGAAGAGAAATTTGTTAGGTTTAGTTATAGATTTAAATTTATTGATAATGAATATTCTTTATCAGCGCCTTTTAGTCAAATATGTTTTATTCCTAAACAAGAAGGTATTTTTGGTGGGGGTCCAAACGAAAGTGGACAAGATATGGTTGATGCTTATACTTCTACTATTATAGGTTGGTTTGAAAATAGGGTAAATAATATTGGTTTAAAAATTCCATTACCTCAAGGAGGGGATGATCCTGTAACCGCATTAGCCTCATTAGAAAATGATTATCAAGTAGAAGCTATAGAAATTTTATATAGAGAATCAGATGGATTATCTACTAAAATATTAGAATCATTAAGTGTTGCAGAAGATATAAAAACTGTAGATATTGCTCCTATACCTAATACAAGTACTACCCAATTTTATTATACATTTGATTATAAATCTGTAAAACCTTATAAAACATTACCTACAAATCAAGAAACTAGAGTATATGATAAAGTACCTATTAAAGCATTAGCTCAAGAAGTAATTGCGAATAGAGTTACCTATGGGAATTTTGTAGAAAATCATACTCCACCGGCATCTTTAGATTATAGCGCTTCTTACAATGATAAGTCTTTAGCTTATAATAATTATGTTCAATATCCTAATCATTCTGTAAAACAAAATAGAAATTATCAAGTTGGATTTATTTTAGGTGATAGATACGGAAGACAGTCGAGTGTGGTTTTATCTTCTAATGATAATGACCCAACAGCTAATGGTTCAACTATTTATGTACCTTATAAAGATTGGACAGATGTACAAACTTCTGCTTTAAGTACTTATGAATGGCTAGGGAGTTGTTTAAGAGTTATAGTAAATAATGGTATAACACAAACAACTAAAAATGAGCAAACTGGTGAACCAGGATTATATAAAGCTTATTCAGATACCAGTGTTGATGAAATAGAAATAAATAATGGTGGAGTAGGTTATGCGGCAGGGGATATAATTACCACTCAATATCCCGCTGCAAATGTGGGTTTAGGAAGTGGATTAACTTATGAAGTAATTACTGTTGCCCTTGGGGTAATAACAGGGGTAAAAATAGTAACTAGAGGAAGCGGATATGCTAATGGTCAAACTCTAAACCAAAATATAGCAACACCTGCTGGGGGAACTGGGGCTCAAATCACAATTACAGTAAACTCTGTAAATGTATTAGGATGGCAATCATATAAATTTGCAGTAAAACAACAAGAACAAGAATATTATAATGTATATTTACCTGGATTTGTTTCAGGTTATCCTGTAACTACCCCTAAAGACAGAGGTAGGGTAGCCTTTGCTTCTATATTAAGTGATAATATTAATAAAGTACCAAGAGATTTAAATGAAGTAGGTCCTTTACAAAATGAATTTACCGCTTCCGTAGAATTATATGGGAGAGTAAATAATCCTTCTATAAATAATAATCAAAAAGGTGGTCCAGGAACATATTATTATGAAAATATAACAGCACCATGGAATTGTCAATATTTCCCTGGAAGACTTCCTGATGAAGCTGTAACAGTTGGGCCTATAGGACAAGGAGGTTTAGAATTAGCAAATTCACCATTTAATAATGCTAATACTACAGCCGGAGCTTTTCTTAATCCTACAACTGATGTATCAAATGATGGAAAATTGCCATGGGGATTACCTGGCCAAGAACAAAGTTTTTTCAATGTAGAACAAAATCCATTAGCTGCAGGAATAAAAATTGGTGCGGAAGAGGCTCAACCTAATTTAACCCAACCCACTGATAGAGTATTATTTACTTTAGGAGCCTGGGTTACGGGGGTTGCTAATCCACCAGCACCTAATAATATAGGATGTATGATACCTTTTCTTAGTGTATCTGAAACCGCTCCGGTTGAAAGTGAATTAGAAATATTTTGGGAATCTTCAACTAGCGGGGACTTTGTAGAATTAAACCAAACTGTTCTTGCAGATTACGCAGGAGTAAGCGGTGTTTCAGCAACTACAGCTTCCTTTGCAGAGGATGATACAAATCCTACTGCTATATTACAGAATTTTAAATTCCGAGATAGTGCTGGTAATAATTTAGTATTAGATGGCGTTCCGGTTATTACCCAAATTTTAGATAATAATGGCAATGATGTAACAGTTTCTAGTCCTTTTATAATACAACAATATGGGCCTGGTGTTGTTAACAGAGATTGGGAAATTTTAACTAATCAATTATTTTGGTATGGAGCAGCAAGCTTAACTAAAGCAAGTAGCTGGAGCATAAGTTTTCAAACTAGTTATTCTTGTCCATCCCCTTGCTATTTAGATACTTTAACTAACGCTATAACTTTAACTTTAACTAATGTTGCCCCAGATACATTAGCATTCACTAGCGTTACTGATGGGGCTATAGCATGTGGAGCCTCTACAAGTGGCTTTACTACTTTATCTACAAGTTTTGGAACATTTACTGGTAAAAATGGCTCAGTAGATACGATAAATGATACCGAAGAATTATGTTGGACATTAACTTTAACATCTGCACCAGGTGGTTCTACTGCAGTTTTTGGAATAGATGGAACAACCGGTGTTGTTACTAAAACATCTGGCACTTTAGTTAATGGAACATATCGTATTACTGCCACCCTTACAGACGCTGCAGCGGGATGTGTTACATCTGTCGGTAGTTTATCTACTATATGTTTTGTAGATATTGTAGTGGGCACTCCAGACACTGACCGGGCTATTTGCTTTGGAGAAACATCTGCTATGGGCTTATTAGATACTTCATGTGCAGCCGGTACAGGTTTACCTTTAGAAGTATTTTTTGGTGTAAGTGGAAATGTAACACAAGGAACAACAACAGCTGTAATAGGAAGTAAGACTGATGCTTATCTTTCTACATTACCGGCCCCTGCGGGAAGTGGCAGCACTAGTTATACTACAACTTCTGGTGGAGGACTAAATTTAAGATATTATAATGTTAAAACCGAAGCTTTAGCAGCATGGGTAGCTCCATTTTATTGTTTCCCTGGTCCAGCACCTGCTTTTACCACTGGCGCTTTAAGCCAAGGAATAATGACAGTTATTGTTAACTTAGAGAAAGCTATTACTGCAACATCTGCAGATTTCCAAACTAACTTTACAATATTATATAGAGCCAACTCTGGTGCTGCTTGGCAACTAGCTACTGATTCAAGTTCAGTAGTTGTAGGTAATTTTAATGCATTAAATGTAACCGGCGCTGGGAGCGCCAAAGCTTCCCTTACTTACCAGTTTGATACCCCGGGTGAATATGCAGTTAGAACTAATGGAGTACAAAATATTGGGAGCCCTGGATGTGGATTATATCCAGCTGCTCCTTCTGTTACAGTAGAGTTTTATGACAGTACAGAAAACCCAACAACCCCAGGATGGGTAGACGCATGTACAAACTGTACGGGTCCACTGTAATAATAAACAAAAATAAGTAATAATAATATATGGCGACTACTATAGAATTATCATATTTTAACACTTTTTGGTTAAAGAGATTAAAGAACTATGTTCAGAATGGAGAAGCAAGTGGTGGTACTACTGCTGGGGCAGTACCATATATAGCAACTAATGTATATGAAGATTGGTTCGTGGAAGAGGCTAGAATTAGAGGGGGTTATAATAATACTTCGGTTAATTTTGGGGCTAAAGCTTATTTAGTAGAAGATGAACCTCAACAACAAACTTTTAAAAATAGATTAATATATTCTGGAATAATAAATTCTAGAACAGGTGTTAATAACACAAATCAATTTCCTATAGGTGAAGACATAACTAGAAGTGTAGATCCAAGATCAGGTAGTGTACAAAAACTTTATGCTGAAAATACAAACTTATTAGTATTCCAAGAAAAGAAAGTTAATAGAGCATTGATAGATAAAGACGCTATTTATACAGCCGAGGGACAACCTGTAACAGCTAATACTGCTTTAGTTATTGGGCAAATAACACCTTTTGAAGGAAACTTTGGAATCTCCAGAGACCCAGGATCTTTTACCGTGCATGGTTATAATAAGTACTTTACGGATAGAGATAATTCTGCGGTATTAAAACTAGGTGCAAGTGGTATAGAACAAATATCTAACTTTGGAATGATTGATTATTTCAGAGATACATTAGCACAAACAGGTGATGTAATAGGCGGTTATGATATATATAATAAAAATTATGTTATTACTTTAGGAAATCCCCAGGTAACCCTGGCATATGATGAATTAATTAATGGCTTTACTAGTTTCTTTAATTATATTCCTCAATTAAGTACAAGTTGTTTAGGAAGATATATAACTTTCCAAAACAATAATATTTGGCAACATTATGTAAATCCTTTATATAATAATTTTTATGAGGTTCAATATAATTCTAGCGTAACATTTGTATTTAATCCAGAACCTACAAGAATGAAAACCTTTAAAACTATAAGTTATGAAGGAAGTAATGGATGGGAGGTGCCTGCAAGTAGTTTTATTTCTGATGTGACAGGGGTTGATACAAATCCACAAGAACCAGCTTTAGGTAATACAAGTTATACAGATAGTATAAGTAGAATATATAGTTATGATGAAGGATTTTACACAGATCCAGCTAGTCAAGTAGAATATAGAGCCGGTTTTGATAGAAAACAAAATACATACTATGCGGCAATAAAAGGTAAAGGAAAAGATGCGGCGGGTGATCCTATTATTTTAGCTGGTGAAGTATTATTTCCGCAAGAAGTTATACTTTCTCCTGGTGAATACTCACCGCAAGCAACTGGTATAAAAGCATTTTATGCAACAGTGAAACTACAAACAGATACAACTACAGATCCAACAGGTCCTAAAGAATTATTTGCAGTAGGTAGTAACTACAATAGAAGATAAATTATATGAAATTTAATATTAGAAAATTAGAGGCTTCAGATTGGGGTACTCTAGTTAAATGGTGGGATAGTTGGCCTGAATGGGTGGCCCCACCGAAAACTTTTCTGCCAGACAATGGTACTGGTGGATTAATAGTAGAAAAAGGTGAACAACCTATAGTAGCTGGATTTCTCTATTTTACTAATTCTCAAGCAGTTTTATTAGAATGGATAATATCTAATCCAGAGTATAGAAACAAAGATAGGCAAGAGGCAATAGAATTATTAATTAATATTGCCGAGGCAATTTGTAAAAAACAAGGTCAAGTACATATGTTTTCTATTGGAAGAAATAAACACTTAATTGAAACACATAAAAAATTAGGATGGACTGTTGATAACACACCATCCCATGAAATAGTAAAAAATATATAATATGGCAGCAATAACTTCAATAGCAGCAATAGGTGCAGGAGCATCGATTATTTCAGGTGCAATAGGGGCAGGGAAAGCTAAAAAAGCAGAACGTGCCGCTAGAAGGGCTAAGAATGAAGCTAAATTAAAATTAGAAGCTACTTTAGCAGATAGACAGGATATTATAAATCCTTATGCAGGAATAACTGATTTATCTGGATTAGCTAGTGATTTGTCTAGTCAAATAACCAATCCATTTAATAACTTACAAGTATCTACAGCTGCAGCTGAAATGCAAGCTGAAGAGGCTGATATTGCTTTAGCTAATACTCTAGATACTTTAGAAATGACTGGAGCAAGCGCTGGTGGAGCAACTGCATTAGCAATGGCTGCATTAAAATCTAAGAAAGGTGTTGCTGCAAGTATTGAAGAACAGGAAGCTACTAATGCTAAATTAAAAGCTCAAGGCGAACAAGCTATGATTGCACAAAAAGTTGCTGCAACTACGCGTTATCAAGATGTTGCTATAGCCCAAGGCACACGAGCAGAAGATGCAGCGGCCCAAGGAGAAATATTTCAATTCCAAGCAGAAGAAGCTAGAACTAATGCTGATCTTGCAAGGTATCAAGAAATGTATCAAGGTTTTGCTTCACAACAAAATCAAGCTGCAATAGCAGGTTCACAGGCTTGGGGCCAAGTAGCAAGCAGTATAGGCAGTATGGCTAGTAGTGCAATAAGTGCTCAAGGTATGCAGAATGCTGCAAATATTAAAATGGGTAATCCAGTATAAATAATAGAATTTAAAAATGAAACAAAAAAGTTTAATAGAAGCACATAATAACACTATTAATAGGTTAGTAGATATTTCCCAAAGAAGGCAGGCTAAAGATTTAGATTTTGTTACTCGTTCTAGTATTAATTTTAGAGATGCCCAATTTTCTCCTTCATCAATTAATAAAAATGAAGATGAAAAATTAAGTATTATAGTAAGAGATTCTTTTATAAATGAAGCAGAAAGAGTTGGTGGCGTTATAGATGCCCAAACGAGATTAAATAGTCAACTCCCTAATTTAAGTAATCCAGAAATTAAAGTATTAACTCAACAAACAAATGATTATTTTAAACGTTTAGAACAAATAGGAAAAGTTGGTGGTTATTTGTCTGTAGCAGTAGAAGAACTAGAGCCTAATAATTTACCTAATTTCTTAGCTAGTTGGAACCAATTTAATATAAATGGATATAATGAAAGAGATAGAGACAATAATTTATTTCAAGCATCTGGTTGGGCTAATAATTTTGATTATTATAATGATGTAAAGGTTATAAAAGATTTCTATTTTCAAACTACTAAGAACGGTGAAAGAACTGTTTTAACACAAGATATTTATATAGATCCTTTAGGGGAAACCTTTAGAGATTTTTTACATAATAGACCTTATATAATAGATGATTTCCTTAGGGGTAATAATTTGAAACAAGATGAGTTTGGAAAATTTTGGTATATAATAAAAGGCGAAGTAGATTCTAGTAATGTAGAAAATGGTAATTTATTAGATCAATTTATTAGTGAAGTTCCAGAGGGATATAAAGTAGGTGATGGATTTGATAATGCAGGAATAACAATAAAAGGCACATTACAGCCCCAATATTTCCTAGGAGGTACACCTATTTCTAAAGATGACGAAGAACCTGCAGAAGATACAGCGATTAAAGTTCCTTTATATTCTGTAGCTAATAATAAAATAAAAAGATATTTTGTAAAACCTATTAATACAGAGGCTATTAACGCGAATCCTGCATATAAATCAGATGTAGGTGGACATATAGCTGGTGTGTTTGGTGTTGGCGGTGGCAACCCTGGTGTTTTATATGGTTATGTTAATAATAGATTAGGTATAGATTTACCTATTGGATTTTTTGAAAATACAACTAAAGCAGAAATTGCTTTATATAATAGTTTATCTCCAGAAGGGAAAGCTGGATATATGGGATTAAGAGAAAGATTTAATAATATAAGTGACAAGAGTGACCAAAAAATCGGTTTAGTAAATGCACAAAAAGCTTGGGTTATGCAAAGAGTTTTAGAGAAAAACTTAGATAGCAAATTACCTCAG
>Ga0080013_1005060_pt1 | contig 12561 bp, 20 predicted proteins | sample ETNvirenome_6_85_FD_69236 | JGI IMG/M metagenome (GOLD analysis project Ga0080013, IMG submission 69236) | Marine viral communities from the Pacific Ocean - ETNP_6_85 (SPADES assembly) (version 2) | ecosystem: Environmental > Aquatic > Marine > Oceanic | place: Pacific Ocean | collected 2013-06-19 | reverse complement strand
CAGTGGGATATAAGACATGCTAGAACTTCTCATTCAATATCAAGACCTTGCGTCACTTGCCTGCCTGTTCTTCTCAGGGCTTGCGATGGTTGTTTATAACGAGTTGATATAACAAAGGATTTGGCCGAGACATGAAAAAGAATAACAAAATCAAGAAGATAAGCAAGCGCATCAAGAGTACATGGAAGACAATCAAGAAACATTCATTCATTTCAGGGGCTTGCGTGGGAAGCATAATAACATTAGTAATAACAAACACTTGAAGGTGCATCTCATTGAAGGCTTTTTAAGAGCCTCTGGGAGCTTTCAGGGTTTGAAACGATACATGGCAAGGGCAAGATGAGAAAGATTGAACAGGGGGCTTCTGAGGGCTTCCTAAAAGGAGATATGAGAATGTTTGAAATATTGGGCTGGATATTTTGGGTGGTTGTGACTTTGTTCATGTTGTCACCTTTTCTGGGTGGCAGTGAGGAAAGTAGGAAAGACTTTATAAAAGGCTTCGTGGCTACAGAGGCATTGAATCGCTATGTTGAATACAGCAATCGGTTAGAAGAAAAGAAGGTTGAATGTGAATGTCCTGATAAAACAATAACTTAGGGGGATGGGATGCTATATAGCAAGCTTGTAAATGCTCTAGATAAGTAAGGGGCTATAACGGGGGTGAGTGAGTGACAGTTTTTTGAGGGGGATTTAATATATCACCAAAATACTCAAAAAGCCAATTTTTCTTTCCCTTTGCAATCAACTACATAGCTTAGCAAGCCCCGCAAAGCCTTGCTATGACTGGAAAAGAAAAACTTGCAATTCCTCTCCCAATTTGGTATAATAGGGGTATGGAAAAGAGGAAAAGCAAGATCGCTTTTCAAAGATCACAATTTAGGATCACATAGGGAGATCACATGCAAGCATTCACTATCACAATCGAATCAGGTTCCAAAGTCGGCAAAGCTGTCATCATGGCAGGGAGTCACAGGGAAGCAGTGGCGAAGGCCCGTGAAGCTTGCCCCGCAGGGTTCAAGGTCAAGCGGGTGCAGGACAACAGCAGGGAGCAATCCAGTGGCTTCAGAGGGCCTAGAGGCATGCGCTGTGCGCTCGGTGGCGTTGCAGAAGCTGGCAAGGTTCACAAGCCACGTCGCAAGCCTGCTTTTTGGAACGGCAAAAAGACCGGAAACTTCAAAAAGTGCTAATTTTTCAAAGCCCGCTCTAAGCGTGGTTTGGTTTAGGTGTCCCCTAGGGGCTGACTAACTTTTTTTCAAGGAGCAAAACACATGATGTATTTACACACAATCGGAGATTCAACAAGATACAACGGCTGGACAAACTGGCACACCTTCTCAGTAGGTTCAAACCTCATGAACGATGAAGGTCTTTACCTTGAAGCCTGCCGATACGAGCGGGGCGCAGTATACCCAACATGGCAAGGCTTCATTGAAAGCGCAGGGCTTGAAGGCCTTTACCTTAACGGCGTTTCGGTCAGTGACCCAAACCTCGACCACACCGAACTCACAGAACTCATTCAGGAGATAAACGCATGAACCATTGGACACACTTTGTAACAGAAGCAGACATCGCCCAGAGCGCAACCCCAGAGCATGAAGTGTTCCACTTCAGCTTCAACAACCCCGAAGCCCTTCGCAGCGAGATCATAGAGATGCTTGCCGAAGAAGCCGAGGACGTCGCCATGGCAGAAGCCCCAGAGCAATGGGAGATCGAAGAGCAGTGGGAAGCCGAGCGTGTCGCACTCTGCAATGCAGACAATAACGCCGCTCGGAACGACATCCCAGTGCCCGAAGGTTTTGACGAAGCTTTGGAAGAAGCTCGGGAGCAAAGGGCGCAATGGCTCGATCAACAGAAAGCCTTAGAGCGCTTGGAGAGCGAGGCCCGAAGGGCCGAGCTTAGCGGGCTTATGGTTTGCGGTGACGATGAATGGGCAAGGCGTTGAAATAAAAAAGCTTTTTGCGAAGCTTTGCAATTGCGCTTAGGGCGCAGGGGGCCCCCTCCCCCGCCTAGGCCCTGCCGGGCCGGAATCAGGAATCCCTAATGATTCCGGGGGGTTGGCGGCCCTAATACACTCAAGATCCAAGCCGCAATGATTTTGACAAACTTTTACCATGTCAAAAGATACCCCCCCCAAAAAAAATATCCACAAAAAAATTGCCAAAAAATAAATCAAGATTTTTTCCCTTTCTCCGAACTATTTATATTATAAGCTCAACTTGTAATACCATTATAGCAAATAAAAGAGGATTTGTCAAGTGAAAATCTCAAAAAAAGAATTAAAGCAAATCATCACTGAAGAATTTGAAAAGAAATTGTTTCGAACAGAACAATCAAAAACTATGTCAATATTAACAGAAGCGGAGATGACTCCAGAGATACGGGAAATTCTTTATAAAGCTTTGAACAAAATGTGGAATGCGCAGAAAAAATGGATTTTGCAAACTATTATTCGTTCTCGTAACGAAATGGCCGTAATCAACGCAAGACAAAATAGAGAAATTAACGCCGTTGAAAAAGAAATTGAAACTTTAAAACAAGCAATATCTGATATTGCCCGAGAAAACTCTAGATGAAAATTAAAAATGGATCGTAATCTTTTCATAGGCTATCTTGTTCTTCTTGGCTTGGCACTCTCTGTGATTGCTGTTGAATCGGTGCTTTATAAAGTTATATTGTTTATTCCTCTTTGTTTTTGCATTCTCGCATGGATGGGATATTATATTGACTATAAGGAACGTCAAGACAAATGAAAAATTTCGCGTTGGGTGTTTGTGTCTTTCTTTTTTCTTTTTGTGTTCTCGCCAAGCCTCGTGTGAAGATTGTTAAAAAGAAAGATCGGATTGTTTATAAAAAAAACACCATCATCAACTTTAATGAAAGCATTGTTGATGGAGAACTTATCAAGCCCAAGGGTGGTTTTATTCAATCTCGAGGCCGTGCAAAGTTCAATAGCCTTATAAAATATCGTAAAGACTTTGTTGATAATATGCTCAAGAGAGCCAGAAAACTTTAAAAATAAAAAAAGGATCTTGCAAATGAAGACAAATAAAGAACTAAAACAGGATAAGATTAATGACGGATTTGAAATGGCGGCAAAATGGGCGATCTTTGATATTTCCAAAGAAGAATTTCCCAGCCGAGAAAGAATTAAAGAATTATTTCTCGATCATGTCAATACTTGGGTTCAACAGGGAAAATTGGATGAAGTTTATGACAGAATAATTCATGAAAATAAAATAAAAAGTTTATCAATCAAACAATCAGATTTAAAAGAAATTGTCAAAGAAGAACTTGAAAAGATATTATTTCAAACAGAAAAAGGATCTTGCAAGTGAAAATTACAAAAAAAGATTTAAAAAGAATCATCCTTGAAGAGCTTCAAAAGGAAATGTGTGGTTGCCAAGAAGACCATGGAGAAATTCTTGTTGCTTATGATGCTACTGGAAAAGAAGTTATGCGAAGCAATGCTTTTAAAGGCGAAGAAGCAAAGCAGCTTGATGCCTTGGTTCCCGTTCTTCAAGCCCAAGGATTGCAAGTTGAAATTATCCCTGCCCCGCACGATCATCCAATGGCTGCTTCAGTTCATGATGCCCCTGAAGAGAAGATTCACTAAGTCATAATCCCGGCTTCGTCTGCCACTTTTCCTGTTCCGCCGTTCCATATTTCAGTTATTATATCTGGCCCAAGCGGATAGTTTGTAAACATAAGATCGTCTAAATAAAAATCTTTTCCGGTGGGAGAGGAAGCGTTGTCCCCATTCGAACTAAAAGTCTTCGAAACGGCTCCCGACCAACTAGGCATTGTCACTGTTGTTGCTCCTAAGTTTGTTCCATCATAATATGATCTTAGTTTTATGGCTGTTGGATCGAGAGGATCATCTCTCCAGAAAGTAAACGCAATATGGTGCCAAGATGAATCGCACAAGGGCTGCGAACCATTGCTCATTAGTTGAACATTGGAACCAGCGCCATTCCTAGCCCATTGCAGGTTTCCACTAGAGTCTATAAATAATATTCTATCATTCGTAGTATATCCGCCAAATGTCCACTTTATTGCGATAACAAATGATTCATACGGTGCAGAGGTGGCATAAAACCATGTAGAAAAAGTCCACCCTGTCTGATACTGGTGCATTGGAATTGCCGGACTTACTCCGCTTGTGGTAGAGTCGACGAGATATTTAATTTGTCCGTCAGCTGACATTTTTAAGGCACCGGCTCCAAACTTTTTTATGGAAGTTTGAATTGTCGGCGCCACATTTCCCGCTGTTGTAGCTGTTCTCCCAAAACCACTTGAATCACTAAAATCAGAATCAAACTTATAATATACTTCTGGTGCCCATATCTTTCCTATTGGATCTATTGGCTTTTGATAGTATTTTATAGGCTGAAGCGCTGTTCCTGCTAGGCTTATATTTGAAGCAGATAATGTGGTGAACTCTGCCAGCGAACCTGTAAAAGAACCAGTTAATGTTGTTCCGTTGAACGTAAGATTTGAAGATCCGGCAAAGGCACTATCCTCATTATATTGTATTTGGGTAGTAGATCCGGCGGGATTCCCGCCTGTGCTTATATCAACTCCATTAATTTGTGGGGTTTTTGTAAAATTAACTGTTTCGCTTGATACTAGGTCAACTAACTGTGTGACACTTTTGATTTTTAAAGACATTAAGTGTTCTCCTCTCTTTAAAAGACTATTATATCATAAAAAAATATATTTTTTAAGAAACTTTTTTTCATTTAATACGATACTTATAAGTTCTATTTGTTTTAAAAAATTAGGAGATTAATTTATGTTTGATAGTTTTTGGGCCCCGGTTTTGTTTTTGTTTCTTTGGGGCGGGACATTATTTGGATTGGCATGTTTTAAATATTATATCGAGAATTAACACACGGAGGATTTTAACATGAAATCTTTAGAAAAGATTAGAGAAGATTTGACCTCTTTTATAAAGACAGACATAAAGGGCTGTGAAATAAGAAGTAAGAAAGAAAGCAAGCTCATGAGATTTGTTGGAAAGATTATGTTTTTTAATAAAAGGTTTATGACCGGGTTTATAACAACATGGTATCCCAATATTTATGTGCCAGAACTTCCGTGGAAAGAACAAGATCATGCGCCGGCAATTTCTATATTGGCTCATGAATGGGTTCATTTAAATGACAGAAAAAGAATGGGGTGGTTATTTGATCTTTTATATATTTCCCCTCAATGTTTGACGGCGTTTTCTGTGTTTGCTTTTTGGAATTTGTGGTTTCTTTTATTTCTCTTGTTTCTTCTCCCGATCCCATCCCCGGGTAGGGCATGGGCTGAATTTCGAGGATATAGAATGACAATTGCGATTAACTATTGGCTATCAGGCAGAAAAGTTGATTTAAAATGGATTGTTGATCAGTTTGTCGGTTCCTCATATTATTTTATGTGGCCATTTCGGAGTTGGCTGATGAAAAAATTCCAAAAAGAATTTGATAAAATAAAAGAAGATAAGTTATCCACTGAATTGCTCATTATTAAAAACATCATCAAGAGGCCAAGTTGAATAAAAATATATTTGAATGCAATTTGCTTAAAACTCTCTATTTAATAGTATATAATATTATATAACTGAGAGGTTCGAATAAGTGAAAAAGACAAAATTTATGCTACCATCTCCGAAAGATACGTTAGAAAAGAGGATGAAGATTCAAAAATTGCTCCTAGGAAATAGTATGTTTATTTGCGCAGAAGATATTTTTAAAGAAAAGACACATATGAGTGATGAAGAGCTTTATTATATAGCATCATCTCTCCAAAAAATGGAAACTATCAAACAACAAAGAGCAATGTTTGATATGATGCATTTCCAATGCGACGAAGATTCAGTTAAAAGATTTATGTCTTATTTTTCAAATGATGTTATACAAGAAATTATGTATTCATGTTAATGTGAGATTTTTATAATGGAACCATATCAAAAAAAAATAGCTTCGAAGCATAAAAAAATGAAGTTTAGAATATTGGGCAGGGGGAAAAACAGATATAAAGTTAAAGGATTTGAATATCCTTCATATGAAAGATCTAAATCCGCTCCGGCAATAGGAGAGTCTCAGTATTTTGGCTTATCAGCATTTCAAACAAAAGATAATTTAAATAAAAAAATATGGGATGAAAAATTATTTATTAAAGAAAAGATCCGCAAAAAGCTTCTTAAAATAGCAAACGATTTTTTCGAAGAATTAGATATTGACACAGATATTTTAGATATTACATTTACAGGTTCCTTAGCAAATTATAGTTGGTCACAATTTTCTGATATTGATTTGCATATTATTGTAGACTTCAGAGATATTGATAATAATATTCCTTTGGTGAAACAATTCTTAAATTTAAAGAGAATTAATTGGAACAAAGAACATGATATAAAGATTAAAAATTATGAAGTTGAAATTTATGTACAGAATATAACCGAAACTCATGCTTCTACCGGGGTGTATTCTATTATTAAGAATGAATGGGTTATAAAGCCAACAAAAATAAAACCAATGATCGATCAAGATTTAGTTTTTCAAAAATCAAAATTTATCATGGATTTAATAAATGAAATAGAAAATTTATTCTATATGAAAAAATACGAAGAAGCAATTAAAGATGCAAAAAAATTAAAAGAAAAAATAAGAAATTTTCGCAAGGCGGGACTGGACAAGGGTGGCGAATTTTCTGTTGAAAACTTGGCATTTAAAACACTGAGAAGAAATGGGTATTTAAAAAAATTATCTAAATTATCAACAGAATCATATGATAAGATGATGACTTTGAATGGAGCCGGCAAGAGGGATTTAAAATAAGAGAACGCTATGAGAACTATATTTAAATCTTCTTATGTTAAATTTTTTATATTGTCGACAATGATTTTTAACATAATTGATATTTTTGTAACCGTTCGCTTTATAAGATATGGGAATTATAATGAAAATAACCCATTCATGAAGTTTTTTTTAAATATGGAAGGTATAATGCCTTTTGTTTTCGCGAAAAGCTTTTTAATTTGTGCTGGATGTTATTTTTTGTTCAAATATAGAGATAAATTAATGGCTCAAATAGGCTCGTATCTCTGTTTTTGTTTTTATTGGGCATTAATTGTTCAATTTTATTATTTTTTGATTATAAAATAACTAATTAAGAGTGTTATTTGGTTTAAAATTTAAAGGGAGAAGAAGCAAATGAAAATAACTAAGGAATTGATCAAGCGTGTAATATTTGAAGAGATAAATAAGATGAATCTCGATGAAGACAAATTTGGAGGGAAATTACCAAAGCTTGATCCTTACCCGGAAGATCCCCAAGGCCTTCCAAAATTGGAGCTACCTCCGGAGACAGCGCCTGAAGAAGAAGAAGAAGGTAAGCCCGGAGAAGGGGGTGAATTTATGACAGCGGTGGAATGGAGAGGAGAAACTATGGACACATTGAGATCTCTGGGCCTGTCTAAAGAGCCCAGATTGGTATCCATGCTCACTAGACCCCAAGTTTATGGTTTTTTTAAATCTTTAAATGATTTACACGCAAAGGTAGAAAATAATCCGGCTCAGATAGGAAGATTATATGATTTTTTATTATCAATGTCTGGAGCAGATCTGGGCAGTGAAAACTTTAATAAAGCTTTATCAACTATGAGATCTCAAAGAGCGTTAACCAAAAAATATGCTAGCACCGATGAAGAGTAAAAGTAGGAAAGATTAAACTTATGGATGTTCGAAATAGAACAAAAAAAGACATGTCGAATGTCACAAAGCTTTTACAGAATTTTTATCCTTTTGCAAAAGATAAGCTCAAATTTGATAAAGATGCTATTGTGACTTTTGTATCAGATGAAGAGAATGGCAATCAAGCATTGGGAAAAACAGCTTATTATGCGCCAGAAAATTATGAAATCGTTGTGTTTATTGATAATCGACATCCAAAAGACATTTTGCGTTCAATTTCTCATGAATTAGTACACCATCATCAAAACTGTAGAGGCGAATTCGATGATGAGTTTAGCACTTCCGAAGGATATGCTCAAACAGACCCACATTTAAGAAAACTGGAAGAAGAAGCTTATATGCTGGGTAGTGGGATTTATTTTAGAGATTGGGAAGATAAGTATAAAATGAGCGAAAACATGCTCAAAGAATGGATAAATAACAAACAGGAGAAAAAAGTTTTGAAAGAAGGAAAGAAAATTAAGCACGACTGTGCATCACATGTAAAGGAAAACGTAACCGGCAGAGAAGGCATGGTCGTTTCTCATAGTCTATTGGAAGAGCTTACGAACAGAATTATGAAAAGATTTCACGAACACGCAAAAAAAGAAGAGCCCAAAGCTAAAGAAAATAAAGAAATAAAAGAGAAAGCTTTAAAAGAAACTTTTGATTTACGACATAACGAGCTTTATAAAAATTTAATGAAAAAATTTATTAAATAGGAGAGAGTACATGGCAGCCACTAAAAATGAAAATAGAACGAAGAATAGTTATGATAAGGAATATATTATAACAAATAATGACATTGGTAAGCTGAGTTCACAAAAAATAAAAGTCGTTACCGCGGGAATTCCTAAGCAAATTCCCTTTTCTTTGGGAGTTGGAGTTTCAAACAGATCTAGAGGTATACCCTATTTTTGTTCTTTGAGCGATAAGCCAGAGGTATATTTTCCCACCCCCATACAAAGCAAAAACGGCTCTGGGGTGACAATTTATGATTAATTTTCGAAAAATGACCAAAAAGTTTTTAATGAAAGAGTGGAAAGAAAATCCCACATTATCGGGATATATACAATCATTGAACGAAATTTTATCTTCTTTGAACCCAAAAACAATAAGAGAGAGAAATAGAGTTTCTGTTGCTAAACAACAACTAAATGAAGTTCGAAAGATGAGTAGAAAACTTGAAGAACGTGTAAAAGTTTTAGAAGAACAAGTTAAAGTTTTAGAAGAAGGTAAAACTGAGAATGTCAAATAAAAACCTTTTAAATGAAGGTGGTGCGGCCGGACCAATGAAGCATCCCTTTGCTCTTGAAACAGTTAAAACTGGTAGAGATTTAATTGATTTTTTTAAAAATGCTGTTGATTCTCTCAAGAAAGACAGCGGAAGTGTTAAAATTGATGGAGTCAATGTTAGCTTTAAAGTTGTTGGAGACGAAAAAAAACAATTCGTGGTCGATAGAGGGAGTTTATCTCCTTTAGACATAGAAGGTGTTGCTGGTTCCAATTTAGAACAAAGATTTCCCCCCGATAAAGAAACTGGTAGAGAACATGGAATGATAAAATCAGTTTCAAATCTATTAGATATTTTAAACAGTTCCATAAGTTCTATAGAGCCAGAATTGATAAAATTGGGGATGTACGACGATCCTACTATTTTTATGAATACTGAATATGTTTCTGGAGAAACAAACGTAACTAAATACGAGAAAAATTTTATAGCTTTTCATGGCATTAATCAATTCTATGAGAAAACGAGCAGGAAAGGTTATCGGCCCGGGATAGAAAGACCTTCTTGGGATAAAAAACAACAATTAAAAAGCCTAGAACTTTCATATAATCTTTCCATCTTTAATGACATGATTGAAAAAATTAAACCTTTTGCCAAAGAAAGAGATTTTGATGTATATGGAAGCATTCCGGCCGCTTTTAAAAAAGAGCCAAATTTTAATCAAGCTTTGTCAGAGGTCATAGCCATTATTATTGGCAAGCCTCAAGAAGGAGAAGATGAAGCTCTGGTGCATGAAGAAGCAAAAACTTTACAACAATGGTTAGAAGGCGCAGAAAATCCAATAAAATCAACTATTATTGTAAATGGGGCCAAAGAAGATCCCATGACCAAAAAAGTTTATTTATTAGTTTTAAATGCAATACAAAATGAAATACCTTTATCAGAATTTATTCCGAACCTAGATGATGTAAAAAAAGCCATTGATGGCGCCATGATATATCATGCAACCAGAACATTGGGCAATGAAATAATCCAATCTTTAACTAGTGATTTAGGTGATTTGGATAAGCATGAGGGAGTTGTGGTTAGAGATGAAGAAAAGTTTAACTATGATGGTCCTATGAAAATAACCGGTGAATTTATTTTGGGAGGAATGGCTTCCCCTTTCAGAAAAAAGAAAGTTTCAGAAGAAGAAGAAGAATATACAAAACATATGGTTTTAATACCCGGGGGGTTCAAGCCTCCTACCGGTGGACATTATCAAATGATTATGCAATACGCAAACAGTCCGGAAGTGGATAAGGTTTTGTTAATAATAGGAGATACAGGAAGGGGATTTATAACTCAACAAGACTCTCTAGAAATATTTGATGTTTATGGCATTACGAATCACCCTAAAATTGAGCTTAAGCAGGTTTCTGGAAGTCCTATGCGCTATGTATATCAATTTGTTAGCAAAGGTGGCGAAGCAGAAAGCTATGATGACTATACTTTTTCAATGGGGGCTAGCTCTAAGCAGGACAAAGAAGATGAAGAAGCATCAGATACCGATCGATCTAGAGACTTCACCATATGGGCAAAGAAAGCTTTTGAGGATGAAAAGTTGGGAATAAACTTGGAACAAGTTGAAGAACCTCCTTTTTACGCTTCGGTTGCAATTGGAAAAAGTGGTTTAAATTTGAGTGCAAGTACTTTTCAAAATGCAATTAAAAATGATGACCAAGATATGATAGACGATCATCTGCCTTCTTTTGTATTGGATACAAGAAATAAGGAATCTGAAGATAAAAATTTATATTCAAAAATAATGAATGTACTACAAAAAGATTTAAATGAAGTTTCTGTTTCTGCTAATGTAGCCGGATATTCTGGAAACATATTTAAAGATGAGAACAAATATGAACATATAGACCGGAGAGAATTTGCAATGAGTTTAATTAATGAACAAAAATTGAGAAAAGCTATACAAAATGTTTTGAACATTCAAGAGCAGAACGAAAGCAACAAAATAATCCAAGAAAAGGTATTGAGAAACCTTATAAATAAAGTTATTTTATTTGAAGCAAAGGAAGCTTCTGAAATTGCTGGTAGTTCTTTTACCGGGATAAATGAATTAGGTACAGTACTTAACGAAATTATGCCAAAAATTGAGACAGAATATAAAAAAATGAGAACAGAGAAAGAACAAAGAATGTCCTTTCGAAAACACTTAATTTTATATATGAGAAATCTATTAAATATCCCCATTGCTTTGGCTGATATCTCGGCCGAATATGAAAAAATTAAACAAGAAAGAAGCCCTAGTGGCATGCCCGTAGAGCTAGAAGAGTCTAGCAATCTTCTCGAGCAAGAAACTTCATATACTTTCAAGGACAACGACGAGCCTATATTCGTAACCGATAGGGAAAAAGAAAAAGAAGAAGAAAAAATGGGTACGGAAGCTACTATTTTATCGGGCGAAGATCCAACTGGAGCAGAATATGCTACAAGGGCCATCGATAGTGTTGATACTCAAATTATCAATGGTTTTAAACTACTTAAGCATAACAAAACAGATAGAGAACTTTATGTGCGTTATTTACTCATTAATACATTATTGTGGTTAGATATTTATGAAGATGAAATAGCCGGAGATGTTTCGGACATAGAATCAGAAGTTCCGGGTTATGAAGAAGAGAAGAGGGAAATTTCTTCCTTGGCAGGTAGTCAAGGTATTTAATAGGTTTAGGAATGTCTTGGAACAGAAAAAGAAAAATAAGCGGGAAAAATAAAAACTATTCAATTTCGAAAAAACTTCGCAAAGAGTTTAAATCTAGTGAAGAATTCGAAGTCATGTTAAATAATTTGTCTCTAGAGGACATTATTGCCCTTAAATTAGAAATATCAGCAAGGGTCATGGGCGGCTATCTATACGGCATGCCAATTTGGAAATCCATAAAATATATTACTGAAGATGCAATTTTAAAATTTGCACTATCTGCGACTAGAACTCGAGCAGAAGCCATGAGGCTTCTGGGCCTGAGAAGGATCAATTATAGAGGATTACAGTTTAAATATAAGACAGAAAGCTTCTTCGAGGAAGAAGATGACAATGTTCAAAATTAAAGAAAAACTTGACAAAGAAGAAGATATGTGATATAATATTTCTTATTATAAAAGATATTATATATTTATTAATTTTTATTAAGGATTAAGTCATGAGTAAAGAAAAGAAAATATATTTTTGGAATAACGTAGCTGTATATAAAACTTTCCAAGAAGCTTGGGATAAGAGAAAGGAATATCTAAATGAAGACGTTATGGCTCGCTTAGATGTTAAAATTTCTAAACAAGCTAAAGGTTTTGTCGTGAAGGTAAGAACTAGACCTGAAGTTCAAGAAAAAGAACTAAACAAGAAGAAAAAGAAATAGTCAGTCTTGTCTTACTCTAGTATGATTTTTATCAATAGGTAAAGCACAAAATCCAAACCCATGTTTTTTAAGGTGCTTGTGAAAGAAATCATATACCTGTTTATGAGTTGGAGAAAGTGAAATATGATGAAATCTTCTATGAGCAGCAGAAACCATTCCAACTATTTCTCCATTCATATTTAAAATAGGAGATCCAGAAGAT
>Ga0080013_1005059_pt1 | contig 12562 bp, 8 predicted proteins | sample ETNvirenome_6_85_FD_69236 | JGI IMG/M metagenome (GOLD analysis project Ga0080013, IMG submission 69236) | Marine viral communities from the Pacific Ocean - ETNP_6_85 (SPADES assembly) (version 2) | ecosystem: Environmental > Aquatic > Marine > Oceanic | place: Pacific Ocean | collected 2013-06-19 | reverse complement strand
TATGGGTTTAAAAATGCCCATCAGAAGGAGAGGCGGGGGTCGACCACCAGGTGGGGATCCCATCATTGATATAATTGATTCAGAACTGCCGGAGGGGGCGATGGGAGATATAATGATGAAGGCTGGTGAGCAAGATCCACTGCCGGAAGAAACTGTCTGGGATGCCCCGCCCGCCGACGTGTTCGACCCCGATCGACCGAAGGGAGGATAGGATGGCATTCGTCGCAGCAGATGACGGTGGGGATGTAGGTGGGGATGGATTCGGCCTGTTGGACTATGTGGCTGCCGACCGCGATCGGCTCCCCATCGGTGTTGTAGATGCACCCGTGATTAGTACTCTACAAAGAGCTTCTATGAAGAAGTTTACGATAACTACAAATTCACTTGGTGAAGCTGTGTTATACTGGTCGGTTTCTGATCCTCGTAATAACGTTGAAACATGCTTAATCATTGCAACGCTTAATGGTGTAACAGCACCGTTGGGTGCCGTTCCTGCTGTGCATGGCCAGTCTAATTACGAATTTGCGGATCGCATTTTAAATGCTTACGTAGGAAAAAAAGTTTATACGATTGTTTTTGTGTATTACGATGGATCAGTTTCAATTGGGGATAAAGTCGCAAGCACTGTTAAAAACTCAAACATTCCGTTGAGGTATTTAAAATGAGCAAGTCTTCTAGAAACTTTAGGATTAATCGGATTGTTCAAGCTCGTCCTGTTGAAAAATCAGAAAAAACGGTCTCGCCTGTGGGTCAAGCGGGCACAAAAACTACCACGTCTAAAAAAGGTCGACGGGTGACCGCTAGAAAGAAGCATGTTTCCCCTCAAGAAAAAGTAGGTAATGAATCCAAGCAACGAAACATGTCCCCCAACCCCTCTACTGTAGAACCCATGATTGCCAAAAACTTACCAAACAGAAAAAAAAGATCTAGTAGATCTAAACCATCACCGTTTGGTGTTGCGTCTGTGCATGCCACTAAAAAAATCGCCCGCTCCATCGTTTTGGTTGATAAGGCGGGGTTACGAAAAACCAGAATTCCCATTACTTATAAACCCTTATCACGCAAAAAGATAACACTCGGATGACGAGAAGATATACCAAAACTCAGGCACAAATCATTGCTTCATGCGATTTTAAACCGCTGGATTTTGGGGAACCCGATCCGTTGGCTGCAGAGGAGGGGTTCTCCACTAACGGTTTCTTGCTTAGTTTGAGAGAGATGCTTAACGCTTTGGCACAAGAAAGCATTGCAGCAAACATAAATAACTATAACCTGGTTGGGGCGGCGTCCGGACGTATCGCGGGAATCGGGGAAGTCAACGTATACCAACAACAACTTATCGAACTCAAGAGATTGTTTGGTGATGATTTGGTTGGGATTCCATTGACATACGATGCGATCCACGATGCGGTCATTGCGTTCGACATCCTTCACTTAAACACAGTTTTGAAAGCGATTATAGATGCAAGTGATCTTATGGATTTTGCTCATGCTGGTGTCGACATGTCGGCCCTGCTTGATACGTTGTACGACAGTGAACTCGATACGATATTGGCTAATGAGCCGGAGAACTTCAGTTACTATTATGACTTAAAATTCCCAGCTTCTGCCAATCCCTTCCCGCAAATGTGGCGTTCCGTGATGAACGGATCGCTCGGGTTTAACGGCGGTGTAAGTGATGGATTTTCATCAACAAAGATATTTCTGCAACTTCTGCAAGGTATCGGGTACGCAGCGTCCCGGTATTTTCCGAACCTGGGTCCCGAAGGGATGAATGCTCAGCGTGAAATCGATACGGGTTCTCCTTATTGCATTCGTCCCGTGCCGGAGATCCCGTTTGACATGCTGAGTGAGCTGGCATACAAAACAGGGGGTGGTGTTGCCACACCAATGCCCGGAACTTTCTTAACGACGAAAGGTGGAGCCGCTGCCTGGATCACTCGCGCGTTGGAGGAAATAGGTGAGGTGGATGAGATTGAGGCTGCGTTCGTAGATGAGCCGTTTTTCTCAAGCGCGAATTCGATGCCTAGGCTCATTATGCTTCTGTCTAGAGAACTTTCGAACTCAGCTGCACTTGGGTATTACGAGTCGAGCGCCGACGAGCAGGATCTTCGTGACAGGTTGGAGAATTCTGGTGGTTTGAACATAACCTCGCATCCTGATGGTGCTAGCACCTATGCTAGAAACGTTACTAACCTTGTTAACAACACCTCAAACCACTCGCCTTTCAATGCCTCAAAGTGGAAACCAGTAAAAATTACGACGACCGAGCGTGGGAGCTACGTGGTGGAGAGCGGGAAACCACCCGCACCCGCCAACTTTGCACAACTAAAAGTGGCCGAAGCGGGCTTTCCCGGTGGCGTCACCGGGATTCAAGCGTGTTCGTTGTTTGAAAAAAACGCTTTGGCAATCGACGACGATGATCCTATCATGGGCACAAGAGATTTTTTGGTCGGTGCTGTCTTTGATAGGGATGAACTTTACACCGCAAGAACAGAGGGTGTAACTTTCGGTAACAGACCCGAGTTAAGTCGACTCACCACCGCCCAGAAAGAATTCTCCATTACAATGAAGATATATCGCGATTATATCATTGAAATGACGGCACTTAGGGATGTCGACACGGTCCAACTCCCGAGGACGACCACTCCCCATGCCGTCTTTCACGAGCTTCTGGCGAACGATGAGATGCGGGATTTAATGTACGAGATGACCAGATGGATACCCCCGCCTGATGAGGATGACCCTCCTCCTCCTCCTCCTGAAGAAGACGACGACGACGATGACGACGGCGCTCGCGATGCCGGCCACGGCGATGGCGGCGATGACGCGGATGTCCTCGACGAAGAAGACGATGATGTGCTGGGCGCGGCTGAAATCGCCGACGACGACGAAATTGCGGACATCGCCGAATGAGACTGATGCTAATTAAAGGAATTTAGAATGGGGTCGTCTAAAGAGGAATATTATAGTCAGCAGCGTTTCCAAGCAGAACCCCGGGTACAGATACTTGTGCATGCTTGTCTGTTTGCTCAAAACAATACCAGGTTTCAATACGCGTTGGCGAATTACTGTTTCCACTATTTTGTTCACAAGCAACTTGGTGGCGCCGACGGTGGCGAAGCGTCGAATCCAGACTGGTTTGATTTTTTCTACTTTCCCGAGAAGGGTGCATCCGTCAATCCTGATGTCTCTGCGGAGTTGCTAACTTCGGACGATCCCACAAGAAGCTTACCTGCGTTTGTTGCGTGGGCACTAGTTTGGCATCCTATACTACACGCCAAACCAGCTGGCATCGACGACATGACCGTCCACGCCCATCTACCCACGACACAGGTGATCGGCGCCGCCGACGCGGGCGGCCTCTACGGCATGATTAAGGCCCTCGATTTAATGAACTCTTTACATGCGGATAGTGTCGATGCCACGGGCACGATGAGCCCATTCAAACGTCTTAACATGTTTGTCAAAAATGTCTTGAACGACGCCAGCGCCAGGGCTAGGGAAATGAATGGAGACCCTAAATTTTTTTACACGCCGCCCGGGGAGATTCCGATAACAAGGGCTGGTGGGTTAGACGCTCGGTCAGTTTTCTTCATGTGTTTTAAGATCTTCAGGCAAGTCTTCAATTCGGCAGGTGGCGGCGATAAAACACACCCCAGAATAATAGATGCATACAATCCCTTTGAGGGGTCCGACACCCCACACGATGATATAGCAAGCGTTGTGGCGGGGGGCTATTACCGGGAGACCCCGGGGTGGACCTTTTACATCCCGCTCACGTGGGATTGGCGTAGGAGCAACGCACTCGAGGCGGTGCAGACGGCGGAGGGAGGTGCACTGCCAGCGGGCCGACTCACCGGCGGTGCCTTTGGCGCCACCGGCACCTCCTCAGAGTTTACAGCCTTCACGAATGATAGGGCCGCTACGGATCTGCAACTACGAAAAATGATAACGGGATTGAGTCAACTTGGAGCAATCCGCCGCGGCATTTATGAAGCCAGAATTAAGGTGGGTGGCGTTACTGCGGGGGTCGATGCATCTCCCATCATCAAAGAGTTTTTTCCTAGTGATGGCACACCTGCTCAAAGGGAAAGGGGCAAAACTTTGTTTTCTCGTTTCGACGGAGGTCATATTGTAAACGTGCAGAGAAACGTAGCAAGAATGCTTCCTTTTATTGGGTTGGATCAAGGTGAAGGGATACCGAATCCTTCTCAGAAAGCGCTGTTGCCTTATTACAGAAGGATAGGGGGAACCACGACGAATCCAAGCGGGGGAAGGGCGAAGATGTTGCGCTCTTTGTTGGTCAATGATCCCAAGTTCTCTGTGAGTGCGGAGAACATGTTTGATCCAACGAACGCAAAGATAATGTGCATGGGTCTTCCTGCTGGTGGAATTACCGCCTTACACACGCCAGCAATACCACTTAGCAATGATGGCATCACTAGCGGGCTCTTGGAAGCGCCTGTCCCAGAATGGAACCGTGATAACAGCTTGTTAAAGGTTGGCATAAACAAGGTTGATGCTCTTTTACCCGGTATCACGTATAAAGATGTCGAGTTTTATTACGATCCTAGGTTGTATGTAGCTCCAGATGGATTTGATGACTGTGTTAGTGGTATTCCCCTCGTCGACCAGTTGCACAAGGTGAAGTTCCGGCGCGGAAATACGAATGACAGTGGGACCGTCACCGAAGGTGTGAACATCACCGTCGGAAACTGGGGCGTGCCCGACTGGGGTGTGGACTACGATCCTGACCTCGGGTTTATTGGCCCGTGTGGATTACTCCGAGACACACCTCCGGAGGTGGCAAAACAAATTGCTTACGTCACAGCCAGAAGCGACCTGCTGAATTTTTATGTGTCATTGGTCAACGGAATGGAACTGGGCGAAGAGAGCTTTCACATTGATGAAGGTCTTATGGATCAAAGGATCGATTCACACATGACCGAGTTTAACTATAACTCGATTGATGTCGTTCCTCCCATTCCACGCATTTCTGATTTTCCGTTTCCCGATATGGGAAGTCATGGAGAACTCGATGTGATGAGTGATTGGAATGAAGAACTTTATGGAGATTTCGGAACGTTTCGGATAAAAATGTTGTCAGAGCTAGCGGGTGTCGAGTCTGACGTTTCCGAAGCATCGATGGTTTATTCCCAACAGTTTTTAAGCTCATTGTTGTTTAAACCACACGCCACTCGAATCGAGATGCTCTATCCTAGAAGGTTTGATGGTGTGCTTTTCTTTTTGGTTGATCCCGACATGTTCATTGTGACCAGCTTTGATCCTGACGATGCCAAGATCATTCCAACGAGGGATTTGCTCGTCGCGGCCAACGTAGCGAAAGAAGAACCACCGGACTCCGACACCTATTACATAATTAAAAGCGGTGACAACGAGGATGGTGCGGGCGTCATAGAATTAACTGTTACGTTCACCAATCAAACGTATGTGGATAGCACATTAACTCCCTACACACCGATGCTTGAAGGATTGTGATTATGAGCGAACTGACTATTGCATCTAAAACGCTCCCTTTGATAGATGTACCCGAACCCACAAATTACAACGTTTCGTTTCTATATTTCGGTTATGATATCACGGAGGCAATTACTGCGCGGGCAGGTACAATGCAGGTTGATGTGACGTTTGATCGAATTAAGAATACTTCAGAGTTCGGAAACATTGGTGGGTCAGTCCCTGTGCTGTCAGCGGAAGGTTTGGATGAGGCTGGTGACTGGAAAGATTTGGTGGTCGGTGCGCTTGAAGGAGGTAATTTTTTAGATGAATCCGTGATGCCTGAGAACTTTGCAAATATCGTGCTTCAGGATTATTTTGTTGCCGAGAAGGCAGTAAATCTCGTCGATGCAAGTGCCAAAGGCATCAACGTTGATTTGGAAAACCTTGCATCAAGCGACGGCGCCGGCGCAATTCTGGCTGCAGTAACCGGTGACGAGCTCACAATTGGTACAAGCATATCAGACGAAATGTTGACTGCTGTGTTACAACAAAAAGAATTCCTCGAATCGCTTGAGCCAACAGGAGTGGTACCTGGCACGACTATATGGGGCGCCATGGCGGGAATTCAACACATTAACACCATTGATTCGCTCGTAATTCAAGACGTTGCTCGAGCTACAACAAAAAACGTTTTTGGTACGTTTAGTGGTAATATGTCTTACTTGGTACCTACGCTTGAAAGCTTTCAGGCGACGGCAATTGAAGATTCCATCCCGGGTGAGCTAGCAACAAACTCTTGGGAATACGCCATCGAGCCGATTGGCTCACATGCGGCTCAAATGTATAAGTGGGGTGAAGCGATCGTTGTGGGTTATCTCATAGAAAAAATAGAGCTAACTGAGACAGGCGAAGCAGGCAATACATCCATATTCTTTATTGCTCAAGAAGAAGCGGATGTTGGTACCGTTCACTTTGAGGATGATAACGTTAAGATAGCGACCACATACTCATATGGAGTGTCCACTGTCGTGGCCGCAAGGATACCAAGCATTCCATCTATCGAGGACGGAAGCCTTAATGATGTCGACATAATTATAAAATCCCGCGTTCAAACAATGGCTATCACTACTGGGATCGGATATCCTCCTCCTCCCACAGACATTACGTTTGTATATGATGCTGCTGGAAATAAATTACATTTCACTTGGGATTTTGGCCTGGACGATGTTAGCACAACAAAGTTTCAGATATTTAGAAGAGACAATGTCAACCAACCCTTTTCGTTAATCAGGCAATACGATTTTAGTGCGGGTATCGTGGGAGACCCCGGGTATGCTTTTGAAGATGTTGATTTTGGGTTGGATGTAAGGCTTAATCAACCGATGTTTTATTATATTGATGAAGAATTTGTTGAAGGTAGAGAGTACATATACGCTTTGTGTTCCATTAACTTAGAGGGAGCATCATCGCCGTTCTCAAATCAGTATGCTGTGAAGTACAACAGGACAACGGGACGACTCGACGTTAGGCAACTTTCTGTGAGCGGTGCACCAAAACCGTATCCCAACTTTTATTTGGAGCAGGATTTAACCAAAAACGTAGGAAAGGTTAGTGACGTGTCCAGTTTGAACCTTTATTTCACGCCAGAGGTTTACAATGTTACAAAAAACACTTTTGATGAAGTAACGGGTGATGCTGAAGACACTGTGTTTTTGGAGTTTCTTAAGGAATCTGGTCCACTGACAAATACGGGCAAATATTTTTTGGAAGTCACAGAGCTGGGAACGTTTCAGCAAGCGATAGCAAGTATAGCACTTGCATCTGATGATGTAGAGGATCTCATCACCGGTGAGAGAATCCAGGGATTAATTTTGGATCCAACTTCTGTTTAAATGCGGGGGCGCTTATGTATATTTATGAATCGAGGTTTATATGGGAATTTTAGACAATGCTACGAACAACATTATTGTTGATGCAGTTTTAACCGACATGGGAAGAATTTCATTGGCTAGAAACGATGGGTCTTTTGCGATATCCAGATACGCTTTTGGTGATGATGAAGTTGATTATGGTATCATCACTAGATTCGGTCGCACCGTTGGAAAGGAAAAGATCATTAAGAACACCCCCGTGTTTGAAGCCAACACTGATTCTGGGCTCGCCCTTAAACACAAACTTGTTACCCTAAGAATACCAGACCTTGATCGGGTACCCATTATCACGATCGAAGGAAGCGACATCACCGCTGCAACCACTGCTAACCCCACAACCATCCTTGCCATCACAAAAAATAAGGTCCAGCGCGTAACGTTATCACAAACAATTATCAACGAAAACATCGTGCCTCAACAACTTGTTGATAGCAATATCGTGATACAGGTTGATAACCGGTTTTTAACAATTAACAACTCCCGAGCGGCATTCATCGACACCAATAACGTCGCGACTTATAACGTCGTTCGTGGGAAAGCAAATAGAGCATCGACAAAGGGAGGCGCAGTGTATGATATTAATGTACGTGCCAAGGGGATCGCTGATTCGCTATTTACAACATTTGGAGACGTTGCTGATAAGACAAAGATCACCACGTTCATGAAAGTAACAGGTACCTCCAGCGGAACGTTAACGTATATTCAAGTGAACATCTCAAAGACTTAGACCTACCAGGATGAAGAATGCCAACTAAGAAAACACTGTCACCTTCAGATGTGACAAATAAGCAATCGTTTTTGAATCAGCTTGTGGACATCATTCAAGAAGACATTTCTGGATCATCAACCAGAAAAACTTATTCTAACTTTATTACCGGTACAAGCGCGGGACCTGGCGTAACGTCGTCTTTGTTTCAAACTATATTTGATCAGAGCTACACGTTACAGACCTCAAACGCTATTGTTGACATGACAATGGGTCTGCGATCAGGTTCAGACTTGGTTGCTACAGCGTCTACCGGGGAGGATTCTGCTGGGAAGGTTTTGTTTTCGTCGCAAAGCTTGATGATGCGTGAGAAGATGGCAAATTATTCTCAGTACGCACAGTTACTCATGGGTGATGCGACAGAGACGTTTTATGCACCGTTTGGAAGCACCACTGCGGCTGAAAAGATAGACGCAGCGCTTTTTCTTAATTTTAGGCGATTGTTTTCTCGTGATCAGATCAAGCGTGAAACGTTTGCAATGCGTTTTTATATGACGGGTGTTTTGGACGGTAATGCTGATGATGCTGCGGTCACAGGAAGCGGCGGAACCCTAATCCTCAATGGGTATACTGGATCGAATATAAACAAGACGACGGACTCGGGGTCAGCAATTTTCACTGATGTTGGTTCTGCTGCAAACCAGTTACAGAGCTTTGGCGGTGCTGTAGGAAATATCGTAGATTCCAGTGACACGACAAGAGAAGTTGGCCTAATGTTTTATGACATGGGTATCGGTGTGTTCGATCTTTCAAGAATTTGCGACGGAAACCAACATATGTCGGGTGTTATTGACGCTGTTGGTGATGCGAATGATACAAGTTCTGGTGCTGGCAAGATGATTATGGGAAGCGCTACAGGAAATCCTAAAGCTAAGTTTAGTCCGGATTTATTGGTGTCTGCCTCCATCGACGGCATTCTTAATCATATAGCGTCGACGAGATTTTCGAACGGCACCATCACGGCGGCAACGTTCCAAAATCAGACTGAGATCAACTCAACACTAATTTTCTGTCGTGCGGGAATAAACGATTTCAACTATTCTTCAAATCCAACGTTCACTGATGCAAACGGTCAGATCGTTGTGTTGACACCAAACACAGCTGAAAAGACGTTTTCATTCATCACAACAATCGGTTTATACGATGCGAGCGATAGACTTCTTGGCGTTGCAAAACTTTCGAGGCCTGTTGAGAAAAACGACACAAGGGATCTTACATTTAGGGTTCGCCTCGACTTCTAAGGTGGGGGACGTGTGGCGATCCTAAAATTTGATAAAAAAGAAGATTTTGTTAACCGGTTTATACTACACCCCAGTAAATCGTTTACCAGTGCCAGTGACGGTTCCGTAACCGGTTCAATCAAGCTTACGCAGTTTCCTGTCAGGACTCGTGTGGACCTTGATGATGGTTCCACGTTTCAACAAGGTACCCGTCACTCGCTCAGGAGTGATCAGTACGCTCAAGACGGTTCGACAACTTTCGACGAAATTGGAGCAGTTACCGACTATGAAACACACATATGGTACTTAGAAGGAAACATAAGTGGATCGATATTCGGTTTTGACGGCGGCGGCGGCGGTGACGGCGGTGATTACACATATTTGGCGGATGCGGTCATGGCAGATGTGCGCAACGTACCGATATTTGGTCCTGATAGAAAAACGTTTGAGATCTATCGGTTCACTCCCTATCTTGAAACGGTTACGTTAGACACCACGGCCGACGTAGCTATCAGTCTTTCAATTTCGAGCACCGGTTCCTATCGTAAGAATTCAATCAGAAAACAGTTGTTTCGAGATAACGCGGGCATTTTTCGTAAGTGCGACTGGGCCTACTCGAACGCGCACTCGATCAATTTCTTCACCGCGTCTAGCGTTAACGCGAACTGTGCCGTCATCTATCCTGATCCCACTGGTTCGAACGCAACCGCGAACTATCGGCCGGATTCGGGTTTCACGTTTGAGTTCTACATCAACCCGAGATACACAACCGACGGTGACGCGGAAGAGTTCCACGCGGGAACCATCCTCCATTACTCGAGTGCTTACGCCTTAAGCTTGGTTTCTGGTTCTAGTAGGGCGCTTGACGGTCGACCCGATGGGTTCAGGTTGCTCTTACAACTGAGCTCTAGCGCAGATGCAACGCCGTCATCAATTACCATTGGTTCGCAACCTTCCGACTGGGACAAACGGATGGTGTACTCAAGCAGCGACAATTCCCTTACCAAGGGTAAGTGGCATCATTGTGCTGTAAGATGGGGAGGGTTAAACGTTCAGGAGGGTACCGGTAGTTTTGTGATTGATGGAGTGGTGGACACAAACTTTGTCATTCCAAGCGCTTCGATAACAGCACCCCCCGGGGAATCTGCTTTTGTGCCGTGGGTCGGTCGTGAAGATGCAAATGCGCTTTTCTTAGGAAATTATTTCAAAGGCACAAATGTCGGCGCAAATGCAATTGCGGGTTTCTTTAACTCAATAGCAGCCACAAATGAGGGTGTAATTGAAATCGAGGGTGCGAAGGAGGCTCTCACGGCTGATCCCACATCTTTCGGGTTTACCAACAAGCTAAATGCAGAGTTACACGAGCTCAGAATATTCAAAGAATACCGTGACATCAACCAGATTGGTGATTTTAGGGGTGTGGGGTTTGGTGAATCACAGTTTGCCACTGAGAAATCAGGATCACTTGCGTTATACGTTCCACCGTTTTTCATCATGGAGGCACCAGCTAAAAGAGAGTTTACTCGGCCCTTTGGGCTACACGGGTCGGCTAGGGATCAGCGCACACCTTATCAGGTAACAATGTCTTTCAACTCTGAGGGATTTGTGTTAAACCATTCAAACTTTTTTAGGGATTTTGTAACGGAAAGGTACCCACGGTTTTTTAACCTCACGGGATCCACAAGTTTAACAGCCGATTCCAGACATGCTAACGATCAGTTACGTGACGATCCTGCAATGAATGCTAGAAACTTTTTGATTCTTCCCAATGACAACGGGAATTTCTCACCAGATTATACTCTTTTGAAAACCGGAACTTTTACGCACCAACCCACAACAGCAAGCTTGCTTCGTAGGTTTGTTAATGATCGCTCAGTGACAGATTTGTCTATTATCTCATTAAATCGCATGTTAGACGGTCGGACCCCAAAGTCCACAGGTGGATACGCGGCCGGGGGCTCTCTGTATGAACCTGCTTACCCTGGGGCCAGCGAAGCGTTCCAGTTCACTCAGGCGTTTTGGAATGACAGGATATTTGAAGAACACATAGAGGATGGCGTTAGTGAGTGGAGTACGGTATTAGACAGTAAGCCCGTTATTGGTTCGGCATTCGAGATAATGGTTGTGGGTCCGGAGGGAAACAGATATAATTCACCTTCCACACCTGCCGAGACCAACATTAAGTTTTACGTATTCGAAGCTACGGGAGACGAGTCTTCAAACCAAGCTGTGTTCTTTAACGTGTCTAATATTTTTTATGGTAAGGGAATCAAACCTGGAACTGTCACAGTCAGTGATACAAACCTAACGGGAAGCAACAACAAGATCTCTATTGTGCTTAAGGATGATGGGTTTGGGAGTCTTTACAGAGCAAACTCACCAACGCCCAATAAACTACATTCCGTTGGTAACGTATTTTACAATAACGGGATCATCGCAATAAAATCGCCCCATCTGTTCCAATTTGGGAGTGGCAGTTTCAGCATAGATTTTCAAGGCACACAGGATGTGTTTAACAGGGAAATATTGATTGAGGCACCCAAAAACCTCTTGAACGCCTCATCTAATCCAACGTTCCAGAAGTTGGCACCGACTGATGATGCAAACGAAACTGCAGATGAATTTGTTTACATTACAACAGTTTTATTACATGACGAAGATATGAACGTGATTGGAAGGGCAACTGTAGCAGATCCGATCGTGAAAAGAACGACAGATGCTATTACATTTAGATTGAAAAAGGATTTCTAATGGTTCTAGCGTTGGATATTTCCACGTCGATGACCGGGTTTGCCATCATTGATCAGGATGGTGTGGTATGTGTTCACGGTTCTGTGGATCTAAGAAAAGAGAAGTCTTTCGTTGCAAAGGTCAACATCGCAAAGGCGGAGATTCTCTTGGCCGCAAAGGGTTATGCAATCGAAACGCTGGCTGTGGAAAAGAACTTACAGGCGTTTAGGAGGGGTTTCTCATCAGCGTCCACACTAGATTCGCTTGCAAGATTCAACGGTGCGCTTTCGTATGCGGTTGCTTCGACGGTGTGTGCCCCTCTCTTCAATCTCGATGTTAACGAAGTTCGTCGTAAGCTTGGGATCAAGATACAAAAAGAGAAAATCTGTGGGTTACCCACCAAAGAACAGGTTAAACGAGGCCTGGATGGGTTGTTGGCTGAATCAGGACAA
>Ga0080013_1005058_pt1 | contig 12562 bp, 16 predicted proteins | sample ETNvirenome_6_85_FD_69236 | JGI IMG/M metagenome (GOLD analysis project Ga0080013, IMG submission 69236) | Marine viral communities from the Pacific Ocean - ETNP_6_85 (SPADES assembly) (version 2) | ecosystem: Environmental > Aquatic > Marine > Oceanic | place: Pacific Ocean | collected 2013-06-19 | reverse complement strand
TCTATCTGATCCATCTGATCCAAGGCCCCCTCCGAGAGGGTCTAAACCACGAGAATCGTTGAGGGTTTCGAGTGGATCAGATGGCCCGCCGCATCTGATCCAAGAACGACAAAAGCCCGCCGAAGCGGGCCAGAGTCGTCATCCTGGGCTAGCTGGCGAAGCGGCCCGCTGCCGTGTCGGCCAGGGCCTCAATCTTCAGCATCCAATCGGCCTCTTCCTCAGCCTCATCCATGGGGTGCTTTGTGGTGTAGTACTCATAGGCGGCATCGAAGATGTCAGCAAAGGGGCTCTTGGAGGTTACGTTGTGGGCGCGGTAGGTCTGGGGAAGGGAGAGGGTCATGGCGGCTCCAGGGTTGTTGTTCGTGTTCGTCATCATGTGGTAATCGTATTACCTGGAAGACAGAAGATCAAGCCCATAATGCAGAAATACGAAAAAAGACCTGAGCCCTCTTTTGAGTAGCTCGTTTGTTCGAGGCTTCTGGGGTGGTAGAGTGGGGCGCGCCTGGCGGGAGTGGGTCCCCCAGGCCGGCCGACACAAAAGGAGGTCAGGATGTCGACAACGCCCCGCCGCAAGAGTAGCAAGAAGCCCGAGCCTGCGGCCACCTGGGTCGCCACGTCCGAGCTGACGCCCTGGGAAGACAACCCGCGCAAGAACGACGGCAGGCCGGTCGAGGCCGTCATGGACTCGATCAAGCGATTCGGCTTCGCCGCCCCAATCATCGCCAGGCAAGAAGACGGCCAGGTCATCGCAGGACACACCAGGCTCAAGGCTGCGAAGGCGCTGGGCTTGGAGCGCGTGCCGGTGCGCTACCTGGACCTGGACCCGGCGGACGCGGCTCTGCTGGCGCTGGCGGACAACAAGATCGGAGAGCTGGCCGGGTGGGACGACGAGGCCTTGGCGCGCATCGTGGCCGACATCGACGGGGCCGAGCTGGCCCTGGCTGGCTTCACCGAGGAGGACCTGGCCGCGCTCATCGACTCGGAGCCCGAGCCTGACTTCGGGGCCGCTCTGGAGCCCGAGGGCGCCCACGACGATGAGCTGCCCGAGGAGGTCGAGCCCATCACCAAGCCCGGCGACGTGGTGGGGCTGGGGTCGCACGTCCTCCACTGCGGCGACTGTATCGAGGTGATGAAGGGGATGGCCGAGAACAGCGTGGACGCCATCTGTTGCGATCCTCCGTACGGCCTGGGCTTCATGGGCAAGGCTTGGGATGCGCTGCCACCTGGCCTCGACTGGGCGCGCGAGTGTCTGCGAGTGCTCAAGCCCGGCGGGCACATCGTCGCCTTCGGCGGGCAGCGGACGATCCACCGCTTGACCGTCTCGCTGGAGGATGCTGGGTTCGCCATCCGAGAATTGTTTGGCTGGCTCAACTGGCAAGGCTTCCCGAAGAGCCTCGACGCAAGCAAGGCACTCGACGCGCATCACGGGGCAGAGCGGGAGGTGTTGGGGGAGCGCCGCCAAAGGGCGAACAACAAAGAGAACAGCCACGTCGCAATGAACGCCAGCATAGGAGAGGTGGAGCAAATCACCGCCCCGGCCACCGAAGACGCTCGCACCTGGGAGGGCTACGGCACCGCGCTCAAGCCTTGCCTGGAGCCTGCGGTCATCGCTCGCAAGCCGCTGGTCGGGACCGTCGCGGAGAACCTGCTGGAGTGGGGCACGGGGGCGCTGAACATCGACGGGTGCCGCTACGCCTACGGGGATGAGGCGTGGCCGGGGCCGCAGGAGGAGCCATCAGTCCCGCAATCCGATCCGGCCAACCGGGGCGGGGTGGTTGGTTCCGCTTGGCAGGCGACGGGCGGCGCAGAGAAGAACCAAGCCGCGAGCATCGACCGTCTTCGCCGCCTCGGACGCTGGCCCGCGAACGTCTACGCCACGCCGAAGGCATCGAGGGGCGAGCGTGAGGCGGGCTGCGAGGAGCTGCCGGGGAAGACCGGAGCCGAGGCGGTCGAGCGCGAAGAGGGCAGCGCGGGAACGCAGAGCCCGAGAGCGGGGGCAGGGCGCACCGCCTCGACCGTCCACAACCATCATCCAACCGTGAAGCCTGTCCGCCTGATGCGCTGGCTGGTGCGCCTGGTGGGCTGTCAGCCCGGGAGCACCATCCTGGACACCTTCGCTGGCTCGGGGACGACGCTCCTGGCCGCTCACCGCGAGGGCTTCGTCTGCATCGGCATCGAGCGCGAGCCGGCCTATTGCGACATCGTGCGCGCTCGGCTCCAGGCGGTGCTCGATGAATGAGTGGCGAGCCATCATCCCAGGGCCGCCCATCGGCAAGGGCAGACCGCGCGCCACGGTGCGGGGTGGGCAGGTTCGGACCTACACGCCGAAGAGGACCCAGCAGTGGGAGGCCGTCGCCGCGTCGACCCTGATGGCCGAGTGGGGCGAGGCCCCGCTGGATGGCCCGGTCAGCGTTGGGATCCTGGCGCTCTTCCCCAGGCCCCAGCGGATGGTCTGGAAGCGCAAGCCCATGCCCCGAGAGCCCTACATCCAGGCACCCGATATCGATAACGTCGCTAAGGCCTGCCTTGACGCCCTCCAAAAGGCGGGCTGCGTCCGAGACGATAAGACTGTCTGGTCACTGGACTGTATTGCGCTGTATTGTAGTGGCGACGAAGCCCCCCGCGTCGAGCTGCGGGTGGGCTGGACCGAATGAAACGGATTCCGTTATATGGGCAGAGGACAGCCGACCGCCGAAGAGCTTGTGCGCCGGATGGCAATCGTTCAGAAGACCATCGGAGACCGTGGCTGGTCGCTGATGGTTCAGCGGGCGCTCGCTGCCGAGTTCGGCGTCCACATGGACACCATCGGCAACTACCGCCGCCGCCTGATCGACGGGATGAAGATCGAGCTGGACGAGCGGAGCCGCGAGGAGAAACAGGCCGAGTTCATCGAGCGACTACAGGGCCACCAGAGGGCCGCACTGGCCGCAGGGCGCCTTGGCCCGCTGGCCGCGATGATGAACCTGGAGAGCAAGATCGTGGGCGTCGAGGTGCCGTCAGGGCAGAGCACGGTTGGCTCGGTCGAGGTCGTGCTGAAGGTGCCGAAGAGCAAGAAGAAGAAGGGGAAGAAGTAGAACGACAAAGGCCCCCCGAAGGGGGCCGAGGTCGTCGGCGGGTGGTGGCATCAGCCCTCGTAGCGCGCGGCCCAGTCCTCAATCATCGCGTCGGTGGGGTTCATGTGTCGCGCGGCGGCGGCGGTGTTCAGGTCGGCGGCGGGGCGCACGCGGGCGGCGACGGCGCGGCGGTCGGCCTCGGCGCGGTCGGCCTCGGCGGCGGCTTCGGCGTCAATCCCGAGGAGGGCATCGAGGGCGGCGTCGGTCAGGTTCGTGATGTCGGTCAGGTTGGTCATGTTCTTAGCTCCGGTTGGGCTTCATTGCCCCTCAACTGTCTTAATCGTATCACGCTGAACGGAGAGATCAAGCATGGAAACGAGAAATACAAAAAAAGATTCTGACGACAGCACGCCCCGCGCCTGCATCGCCTGCCCTGCCGTCTACGCTGGGCCGCTGGCCTGCCCTGACTGCGGGGAGCCTGGCGAGCCCATGGAGTGCGCCGAGTGCGGCGAGGACGACCTGAGGTTCAACGCGGACACCGCGACGGTGGACTGCGTGGGCTGCGGGGCCGAGCACGCGAGGGCCTAGAACGACAAAGGCCCCCTTGCGGGGGCCAGGTCGGTTGGGGGGTGGTGTCAGTCCCGCTCGCCGCAGCGCGGCCTGCCCTCGGCCACCCACGCGTCGTGGGCGTCCTGCTCGCCAGGAAGGAGGTCGTCCCCGCTGGGCTCGTAGCTGCTCCAGTCAAGCTCTGGATGTGTGTTCTGCTGCTCCATGGCCGCGCTCTCCCGGTTGGCGTTCGTGTCCGTCTCAGGCCCACCTCGCGACACAGGGATCCTCGTAGTTGTAGCGCGCCAGCTGCTCCTCGGCGCTGATGGCTTCCTTGACGCTGCGCGCGAACTCGCGGAGGCTGTCATACTCTTCGGAGACATCGGCGCCGTCCTCGTAACGCTCGCGGAGGCTGGCGATGTCGGCCAGCAGCTCATCGAGGTCCGACTGGCGGATCGTGAGAGTGCGCTTGGGGGCTTCCCAGGTGGGGTTCGCGAGAATGCAGAGGATGGGGTTCTTGGATCGCTGGGCCATGTTGTCTCCGGTGGCTGTGGTGTTTGCGTTCGTCATCATGTGGTTACTGTATCACGCTGAATGGGCAGGTCAAGCCCGGTTCAAAGAAATACGAAAAAAGATTCTGCTACCCTGGGACGATGCGGACCCTTCAGATTGATTACGAGCCCTTCGGGGCTCAGATCGAAGCGCACGAGGCGCCCGAAGATACCGTGCTGCTGGCCGGCGGCTGGGGCTCGGGCAAGACCTCGTGGTTGATCGCTGAGGCCCTGCGCAACACGGTCCTGAACCCTGGGCTCGCTGGCGTCCTGGTGTCGCCCACCTTCCCGCTCCAGAGGCGCACGCTATACCGGGCCATCGTGGACTTCTTCCCCGAGGCGACCCGCTGGCCCACGGGCTCGGCCAAGGCGTCCGACTGCCTGGGGCCTCTGGTCCGCGACTGGTCGAGCCGTGACCGGGTGATGACGATGTGGAACGGGGCCGAGTGGGTCTTCGGCTCTGCCGAGGTCCCCGCATCGCTGGAGGGCGCGACCTTCGCTTGGGGGTGCATGGACGAGCCGCGCCTGGTCCGTCATGAGGCGTGGCGGATCTTCAACTCCCGCATCCGAGACAACCGCTCGGCCCACCTTCGTCGCTCGGTGGCCGGGGTGCCGAGCATGGGCTGGATGTTCGAGGAGTTCGGCAAGCCCGCACCAAACCGAGTGATGATTCGGGCCAGGACAGCGGACAATCCATACCTCCCCCCGGGCTACATCGAGAGCCTGCACCTCTCCGACAAGCTGGCCCGCGCCTACCTGGAAGGGGACTTCGTCGTGCTGTCTGGCGTGGTCTATTGGACCTACGAGCCGAGCGGGGCCAGCGTGGTCGACGTGCTCCCCGAGCCAGGGCGCCCGACCTACGGCGCGCTCGACTTCGGCGGCAGGCGTCCCGCCTTCATGGTGATCCAAGACGTCGAGGGCCTCGGTGAGGTGGTGGTCGAGGAGGTCTGCGTCAGTGACACCCTGGAGCAGGTCCACGCGAACCAGTGCGCTGAGCTGCTGAAGTCCTACGGCCTGACCATGCTTGACTGCTACTCCGACCCGGCGGGCCGGGCGCGGAACGCCATGACCGGGCTCAGCTCCACCGCCATCTACACGGACACCCTCAAGGCTGCGGGCGTGCTGTCGGGTGACATGCTCTACAGCCTCAACCCCATCGAGCGCCACATCCCCAACGGGGTCGAGGCCACGCGGGCCAGGTTCCAAGATCACACCGGGGCGCGTCACCTCTTCGTCGCTCGGCACCTGACCGAGGCCGCCAGGACGAGCCGGTATCCGGCGGGGGTGCTTGGGATCCACGGCTCGCTCATGTCCTATCGATACCCCGAGAGGGGCACGGGCAACACTCCGCGCAAGACCGGAGAGGATGACCACTTCCCCGACGCCCTGCGCTACTACGTGATAGGACGCCACGGCGTGATGGAGCAGCCAGACATCGCAGCGATGAACGAGATGGATGTGTCGCGCCCGGCCCTCCGGTATGGTGGGGGCGGATTCTCGATGGAGGACTTTTAGTTGGACACCCCGACCCCTGACCAGTGGGCGAAGCTCGGCCCGATCTACGTCACCCGCCACCAGGCCGAGGCGGCAGAGGCCGAGGGCCGCGCGCTCCGCGTGTTCCCTGACGGCATGGAGGCCCTCGCGGACTTCTCCCTGCCAGGCGTGGGGAACATCCCCAAGAAGGCCAGCGCGGCGATGATGGGCCGGAGGATGTCCTCGGTCGGGACATATCCCACGTCGGGCCTCGTGGACATGGACGCCAACCCGAAGCTGACCCCTGATGTCTGGCGTGGATTCCAGGACCAGGTGGGCCTGGTAGACACCATGAGGGCGGAAGACCCCGTTATTAAAGCCATCACCTTGGCATGGTGCCTGCCCATAGTCCGCAGCCACTGGAAGATCGAGCCCGGCGGCGATGACCGGCGAGCCCTTGAGGAGGCCGAGTTCATCCGGGCCAACCTCTTCGAGTATGTCAGGGGCGGGTTCTATCAGTTCGTTGAGCAGGCGGTCTCCGCTGTCTGGCGCGGCTTCTCGCTCTTCGAGATCGTCGCCCGCTTCGACCGTGACTCCAAGCAGGTCAGGCTCGACCAGCTGTCGCCCATGCTGCCCCGCACGGTCTACCAGTGGAGCCGATACCCTGACGGCCAGTGGGGCGCCACTCAGAGCAGCTATATCGGCGATCCAGAGCTGGGACAGTCGACCCCCCTGGCCGACATGGGCGCGAGCTTCCCGCCCGAGAAGTTGCTGCACTTCGTCTGGGACCCGGACGGGGACAGCCCCGAGGGGACGTCCATCCTGCGGCCCTGTTACGGGGGCTGGAAGGCCCGCCGGCTGTACCTGAAGTTGGAGGCGACCGGCTATGAGCGGGGGGCCTTTGGGATCCCCTACGTCGAGGTCCAGCCGACGGCCAGGGCTGGCGACTCGACCACCGTCAACGAAATCCTACGAGAGCTGCGAACGGGTGCCCGTGCATGGGCAAGCCTTCCCCCCGGCTACACGCTGAAGTTTGCCGACTTCCCAATGAAGGGGGCCGATATCCGCGAGGCCCGGAGGGCGGCGGGTGCGGACATGGCCCGCGCAGCCCTCACCCCGTTCATCACAACCGGCGACGGCAAGGTTGGATCGTTTGCCTTGATCCAGGGGCAGCAAGATTTTTTCACGATGGCATTGCAATCAGCCGCCGACATGATCGGCAAGGTCATGAGCCACGGGTCAAGCTCCATCATTCAGCGCCTGTGCGGCTGGAACTATGACCGCTCCGAGGGCTTCCCCAAGCTGACGCCTGGCAGCATCTCAATCGGGGATCCTGCGGCCCTCGTCTCTGCAATCAAGACCGCCGCCGAGGCGGGTGCATTGCTTCCTGACCGTGGGATCGAGGAGGCCGTCCGCGCTGCGCTGGGCTTGCCCGAGATGCCCGAGCACGAGTCCAAGGAGGAGATGGAATACCGGCTCAAGAATCGGGAGCCCACCGAGATCATCGACGTCGAAGAGGACAAGGAGATCACCGAGGAGCCCGCACCCAAGGCCGCGCCCAAGGTCGCAGAGGTCACCGACGACCAGGCCGACAAGATCGAAGAAGAGGGCGAGGCGATGGAGAAGCTGGCCGAGCTTCCTGGCCGGCGAGCCGTCAACGGTCGAGAACTGCGGGACTTCGAGAAGGTGGTGCGCTTCGATGAGACCCTGGCCCCAATGCAGGGCGTGAAGCAGGCGATGGCCCAGGCCGCTCAAGACTGGCGCGAGGCGATGGCCCCGAAGTACGCCGAGCGGATGGCGCGCGCCGGCGACCTGCTGGCGATGCGCTCGGTGGACGTGCCCGACCTCGGCAAGCTGGGCGAGGCGTTCCGCGTCGAGCTGCGGCGAGCCTACCGGGCGGGCCAGGGCTCAGTCAGGGAAGAGATCGACCGGATGGTGGCACAGCCCGAGCTTGCCCAGGCCATCGAGGAGGGCGACTTCGAGACGACCCGAGACGGGATCGAGGTCGAGTCCCCCGAGGCCGTGGCCGTGCTGTCTCAGTGCGCCTTCTCCTGGACCGGCCAGAAGCTGACGGGGCTGCGCTACATCATGAGCCTGAGTGACGACCCGCGCCTGCTCCTGGCCCGCCCGAAGAAGGCCCGCAAAGTCAAGGCCGGCAAGCCCGACGCCCCAGGCGAGTCGGTGGCGGACGACATCATCCCCGAAGACGCCGTGGAGAACGTGGCCCGGACCTCGGCCCTGGCTGCCGGTGACCGGGTGAAGACCGCGAGCATCACCGCTGTACAGTCTGCCGCCATCGGTGGCGTCTTGCCTGCCGAGGCCATTGCCGCCACGGTGGCCGGGGCGGTGACCTCGCTCTCTCCCGGCGCTGACCTGGTGGCAGCCCAGCGGGACACGAACACGATCTTCGGGCTGGGCCGCATGCAAGAGGCCAGGGCCGAGGGTGTCGAGGGCGGGATCCGCTCCGCGATGCTGGAGTCGACTACCTGCCAGGTCTGCCTCGGCAAGGACGGGGCTCCGTTCTCGATGGAGGAGATCGATTCCTGGGCGACCCCGGACCCGGACTGCCTGGGTGGGGACCAATGCAACTGTATCCTGATATTTCTAAAATCCTGAATGATTTCAAGCACTTAGGGGGCTAGACAATGACCGACCAAATGAGCCTGGCCGAATGGACGGGCGCCTATATCAACGACCTGCCGGACTCGGCCTTCCTGTACATCGCCCCGGGAGGTGAGAAGGAGGGCGGCAAGACCAAGCCTCGGAGCCTGCGCTACTTCCCCGTCCGAGACGCAGCGGGCAAGGTTGACCTCCCGCACCTCCGCAACGCCATCGCCCAGGCGCCCAAGGCGAAGCTCCCCGCCGCGATCATCGCGGAGGCCCAGGCGAAGGGCCGCAAGATGCTGCGCGCCGAGTCCGAGGACATGGCCGAGAAGGACGAGGACGAGGACGGCATCAAGAACAACCCCGGCAAGCACGGCCCTCACGGCGGGGGCCGCAGTCTGGCCGAGGTCTACGTGGGCGCCCCTTATCTCCTGGCCGACGGCCCCCAGAGCTGGGTTGAGGTCGTGCGGTCTGGGAAGTTCTACGGCAACACCGGCCCCAACCCGCGCAAGGTCGAGCTGACCGAGGACGATATCTACTCGATGGCCCGGACCTATGACCAGGTCATGGGTGAGCAGTGGTTCAGTGATGGCGCTCCGGTGGGCTACAACCACGCGCAGGCGATGGGCGACCGGACCCCCGAGGCGACCAGGGCGGCAGCTCGGATCCAACGGGTCGAGGTCAGGCCCAACGACCACGGGGGCTTGAGCCTCTGGGGTCTGTTCAGCTGGACCGGCGAGGGCGCTGGCCGCGTCGACGCGGGAGAGTTCAGCGCAATCAGCGCGGAGCTGGTGCCCCCGAGATCAGCGATGAGCAAGCTCACGGGCTCGCCGCTGGGTGGCTGGGCGCTGGTCGGGGCGACTTTGACCAACGCTCCTTTCATTCCGGGTATGCAGGCACCCGCCGCGTCTGGTACGCTCGCCGCAAGTGAATCGATGACCAACCGGATCTACCTGTCTGAGGCGGGGCCGGAACGCAAGGAGAACCCCAGAATGTCTGACCTTCTCGTCCAGCTGGCCGAGGCCACCGGGCTCCCGACCGAGGCTCCCAAGCTTCTGGCCGAGGTCCGACGCCTTCAGGAGGACGCCGCCAAGGTGGCCGTCCTGACTGAAACTCTCGAAACTGCCACCCAAGAGGTCGAGTCCCTGCGGACCCGGAACGTGCTCCTTGAGGACCGCGAGAAGACGCGCACCCTCGACGCGGCGTGCTCCATCGGACGCATCGCGCCGACCGAGCGCGATCAGTTTTGGAAGGTCCTGGAGACCCTGGGCGAGGACGACACTCACCGCCTGTTCACCGAAGGCCGCGTCCCCGTGGGTCGTGACTCCTCCGAGCAGGCACCCGCCGAAGCCGCCACCACCGACGCCGTTGACGCCTTCGTGGCGCTGATGGATCGGTTCATGAGCGAGGGCAAGTCCGAGGTCGAGGCTTGGCAGCTCGCTGCCCAGGCGAACGGCTCCACCCTCTATGTTGAGGAGAACTAGACAATGGCATCTGCAATCCCCGGAATCGTCGCGACCCTCATCTCGGCTGCCGACTACAGCGCGACCCCCTATCGGCTCGTCTATGTATCCGCCGCTGACACCGTAACTCGATGCGCCAACGCCTCGCTCCCGGCCCAGCGCCCTATCGGCATCCTGACCGATGAGGTGGGCGCTGCCTCTGGTGACCCTGTCTCAGTCCAGATGGGCGGAATCGCCAAGCTTGAAGCCGGGGCCGCTATCTCGGCTGGGGCTGCCGTCTGCACCGAGAGCGATGGGAAGGGCGTCGCGACGACCACCGCCGCTGACTTTTGCGTTGGCATCGCTCTGGAGGCGGCGTCGGGTGACGGAGTCATCTTCTCGGTCGCCATGCTCCCCCACACCTACACCGCATAGTCTGGAGATTCTGACCCATGGCAAATCGCGCAAATCTCGGAGTCGACCGGATCCTTTCCCGTTGGACTCTCCTCCTCAAGAATCGCCCGAACATGTTCGTGGCCGACAGATGCCTGCCCCAAAGCGTTGTCAACCACCCTCGGGGCACCTACTACACCGTAGATCCGGGGATGTCCTACGCCTCTCCCGGCTATGGTTTGCTGCGTACCAGTGGGGCCGACTTCCGGCGGATCACGACGGACGTGAGTCAGAGTTCTTTGTACACTTTGGCCGAGTACGGAATCGAAAGTACGGTCGACGACACGGACCGGGAGTTCGCCGGTTCGGACGCTCTGGACCTGCGCCAGGCTGCTACTGAGATCGCGTGGAACGCCGCCATGATCGAGCGTGAGCGGGACTTCGCGGCCCTGCTCTTCTCGACCTCGACGTTCAGCGGTTATACGGCAGCACTCTCGGGCGGCACTGAGTGGGACAATTCGTCATCGTCGCCCATCGATCAGGCCGATACCGCGTGCGAGTCCATCCGCCAGAACACGGGCGTGCCCCGCTCGGAAGTCTCGCTTCTGGTGGGCGCCAAGGTCTGGGAGGCCCTGCGCAAGAACGCAGCCCTCACCGACTTCTACAAGAACGTGATTGCCGGCAAGACGCACCTCGACGAGGCTGCGGTTGCTAGCGCGCTGGGGATCAAGGAAGTCATCGTGGGCTCTGCTGTCGGCAATTCGGCAGTCGAGGGCGCGACGAAGTCCATGGCGAATCTGTGGGGCAAGTTCGCCCTGTTTTATCACAAGGTCGACGCCCCCCGAGCACTCACCCCGCACGGCGTCGGCGCCTGCTTCACGATGGCTGGCCGACAGGCTGGCCGGGTGGAGCGGTTCCGCGAGGAGCCCCGGTCCGAGATCATGCTGGTCAGCTGGCTGGAGGCCCGCGTGGTCACCAACGCCAGCGCCGGCTATCTCTTCAGCACGGCAGTGTCCTAATGAAGGTCTGCGTCTGCGCAGGCCAGAAGGTCATCCAGGGGGGCGTCTCGCATTGCGCGGGCGCCGTCCTGGAGCTTTCGTCCGCCGAGGCCGAGGCTATGATGGCCGTCGGCGTCGTTGAGAAGGTCAAGGCCCCCGCCAAGAAGAAGGCCGCGCCGAAGAAGAAGGCGAAGGCCGAGGGGGCTGAGTGATGAAGCTGGTCGCCTGCTGTCCCCTGTCTGTCGATGGCGTCAAGATCTCGCCCGGTGACGCCTTCGAGGCGACCGACTACAGCGGGGCCAAGCTCATCGCCCGAGGCGCAGCCAAGGCCGCGCCCAAGGGCAAGTCCAAAGCGAAGAAGAAGGCCGAGGACAAGGCCGAAGGATAGGGGAGCCCCGTGGCCTACAACGCAGACCTTGCCACGGCGACCTCGATGGCTCCTCAGCTCGGGACGCTGACCAGTTCCACCACGCCCACCGTCACCCAAGCGAATGTGATTTGGGCGCGGGCCTACGACCAGGTCCAAGCGGCCCTCCTCTCCAATGGACTCAGCAGCACGGTGACCGCGTCCAGCGTGGCCGCAGGCTGGGCTCAGCGCGCCGAGATGTTCCTGGCCTCAGGTCAGGTGCTGATGGCGAAGGGCTCCATCGGGGTCAACGCCGAGAGCACCGCGCCCGCCCTGATCAAGATGGGCGAGACGATGCTGGGGAGCCTGCCAGACATCCGACAGATGCTCATCGACAACGGTGGGTCGGAGGACAAGGGTGGGGCCGATAGCCGCATGGGGTCGCACTGGACCAGGGCGAAGAATCCCGAGTGGGACGCGACCCCCGGCGGCCCTGACGTGCCCTACGCGGCGACTCCGATCTTCCCTGACGGCTCGGACCTGTAACCGTGGCCGGGCTCAGCCTCTCCCCGGGGATGTCTTCAGCCCGTGGGCGCCTGGGCGGGCGCGGGGCTGCGGGCTTCGTCCTGGAGATGGAGCCAGACGCCCGCGACATCCAGATGGGATTCTCTCGGTGGGCCAGCAAGGTCGACAACTGGGGGCCTGCGTTCAAGGACGTAGTCGAGCTATTCCACAAGCACGAGAAACGGCACTTCCGCACGTCTGGCCGCTCGACGGGAAAGAAGTTCGAGAAGCTCTCCAAGAAATACAAAGCTTGGAAGAGCAAGCACTACCCGGGTCGCCAGATTCTGGTGCTGCGCGGGGCGCTCCGATCAGCCCTGATTCATGGCGGCTCGGGTACAGACGGAATCGCCAAGATCACCCGGGACAGTCTGGTGGTTGGCGTGCGCCCAGGGACCAAGACAGCCGTCTACGCCAGGGCGCACAGCCTCGGTGAGGGCTTCATGCCAAAGCGCCCCCCTGTCAGGTTTGATCCCACGGTCCACACTCCCGCGCTCAACCAGGTCGGGCACATCGGAGCGAAGATCCCCCTCGGCTCGGCCATCGCTCAGATCTTCCAGGTCTACATAGTCAAGGCCCGCAAGGATGCCCACGC
>Ga0080013_1005054_pt1 | contig 12571 bp, 46 predicted proteins | sample ETNvirenome_6_85_FD_69236 | JGI IMG/M metagenome (GOLD analysis project Ga0080013, IMG submission 69236) | Marine viral communities from the Pacific Ocean - ETNP_6_85 (SPADES assembly) (version 2) | ecosystem: Environmental > Aquatic > Marine > Oceanic | place: Pacific Ocean | collected 2013-06-19 | reverse complement strand
AACCTCAACCGTCATTTTAGCATTTTCACGACTCTCGGCAGGAATATCCAACGATAGAATTCCAGCATCATAGCGCGCAGAAATATTACCAAATTCGGTTCCTTCCGGAAGGGTCCATGAACGTTTAAACGACGTATAATTAAACTCACGTGTCGTAAATTCTTTACTCTCTTCCCGAGACTCCACCATATTAGCAGAAACAGTCACTGCACCGTCTTCCACATTTACTTCAAAGTCATCACGTGAAAAACCAGGTGCCGCCAATTGAATGGTATAACCCTGGTTGGTTTTGGACACATTTGCGCGTGGAACATTGCTAGTTAGAGCTGTACTACGTTGTCCGCGTGTCCGAGGTTGAAAATCAAAAAATGAATCGAACAAACTATCAAAATCACGGTCCAGTGCTGAGTTAAAGCTCGATCGAAAAACAGGGATAAGACTTGACATATGTATTCCTCCTATAAAATTGATACAGTCAAATTATTGTTGTTATTAATATAGTCATATTCGGATAACAGTACATAGTACTAATGCACTTTTACAACATTTTTACCCCCTGTGTTTGTTCACCATCAGGATAAGTACCATATCTTGCATAGTATTCCTGTCGATGAAGTTCAGCCGCCGAATCCTTCCCATGTTCCAATAACATACGATACCCAACTTGATCAGCTTGACGTTCGTCCCTATAATGATCCCCCGATTCATCCATAACAATATGACCCACTTCGTGAGCCTCGATAACGTCTAGATGATCTTGGGTAAACCATGGTTCATCTACCACCTTACCATCAATTACCACCATCTTTTCCTCAATCATGGTAAAGGCATGTCCATATTCCTCAAAATAAGGTTGAACAGTTTCATAACGCTCCGACTCAGGAAACACAACCATCACCTGTACATCTGGGTTCAATTCACATTGATACAAAACATCATTATCTTTTGACATTATTTACTCACATTGCTCTAAAAGACGAAAGTCACTCCCCCAAACTCTATATACTCTATCATTATAAAGCACTTCTCGAATTAATTCATTTTCCCTCTTTCTTTCCCCCAAGTAAACGAACATTCCGGGATCACGTTTTCTAGCGATATTTTTTTTATCAAACGTGATCCAATCCTCACCACTGCTTAATGCATTGAGAGCATCTAACGGCCTAGGCCGAAAGTCAATAGTGTTAAGTCGCAACAGCATTCCTTTTTGTAATTCACCTACTTTCATTCTTGCTCCACCTTACTTACAATTTCCAATTGCCAATCAAACCATGAAGCTCTAGAACCATCGGCTAACAAGAGATGTATCAACATGGAATCATCACGTTCTCCGCTTGATAAGTACATCTTAGGCTCTATATCTATGATCAACCCTATCCCTTTTTCTTTTCCCACCTTACTCTTGGTTCTTACTACGTCACCCAGCTTCACTTACCATATCCACCTCGGTTTCCATCACCGTATATTCTCCAACATCGAACATAATTGCCCACCAGGTTTTATTTCTCATCTCAATACGTTTCATAACAAGGCCCATGCGGGAACTAATGTCATGCACACAACACCAGCATACACAGTTTCCAGGTCCCTCGCATGTCGCGAGTTTTGATATCACCACTAAGTCACCGACTTTCACTGATTGCCTCTAAAAACTACCGGTCACGGATACCAACCACTCATGCATTAGTTGGACGAGCACTAGTGCACCCCACAAAGCCCCAATACCCAACCCAGTCATAATTAAAATTTCACCAACTTTTTTCATTCCAATACCTCAAAACTTCCAATCCAAATCGGTCCCAATTGGGGCTCAGGCCAAAGCACTCCATCCCTCAAGACCCTTATGTACCATCAGACTCTACGATTGTACATATTTTGCCACTGGATTTTTCCCTTACTATCTTACCGATGTTAACATCCACACTTTCTCTCTCAAGCTTTAACCAGCCAACATTGTTCAACGAACCAGGAAACCTACGTAGCAGCCCGTAGGGCTTCATTACTCACACAGAAACAACTGCTACCGTTCCGCGCTTTGTTCAGCCATCGCCCCATCGCCCAGGCATCCGGTCGGATGTGACCGCTTTGAGCTCCAAGTACAATAGCCGCCTGATTCGTTGAACAATACTGATTGACATTCTCTCTCCCTCCCCCTCAACCTCGCACACTAGTTAGACGCAGCCCATTCATCTTTATTCAAAACTTTTTTCACTTTTTGAAATTATTTTCAATTCTTTTGCAAGGCCCCCATAAAGCCGGATGAACCCACCGGGCGCAAGGTGCGGAAATTGAGGAAAGAATGCACGAACCCAATCTTCGCCGGTGGGGTCCTGGTGGCCCACACTCTCGACGGTGCCTAGCCCGTAATGCCTGTCTTCTACCAAATCACCGATTTCAACTTTCACTTATCACCTCGAAATTGTTAAGGAATACTCGCGACAAGTATGGCTGGTGTGCCCACTTGACAAGGGCAAACGGGCGGCTGAAAGTCGGCGTAATCTCAAGGATAATTGCCACACGCCCACGAGCGTTATATCTGGCCTCTATCAAATCACCGACTTTCACTGATAACCTCACAATCAGAAGTAACCAACCAGCATATATTTCCACCGTCATTGACGACTTTTACGGTGCCACCCGCATCATTGATATATAAAACGATGGCAGTCGTCCCCGTCACATATTTCACCAAGTCACCGACTTTCACTGAGAACCTCAATATCTCGTGGACTTTCCCACGTCATCGTTTCCCCCATATGCGCCGCCTTTCCAGGCCAACTGACCTTGTAACGACTGCAAGAAGAGGTGACCTTTTCTATCGCGTGTATCAAGCCGGTCCCTTCGTAAGTACTGGCCCAGGGCTTATAAATTACCAAGTCACCCACTTTCATCAACTGTCACCCTCGCACTCGTGGCGGTCTTTCCACGACTCCCAACACCAACCCACCACCAACCCCACCGGAAGCGCAAGGAAGCACAAGGCGACTCCCCACGTTTCCATTGCACTCGCGTTAAAGCTCGCTAGAAATTCAGTCATCATTTACTCCGCGTACATGCTTTGATAAACATCGCTTTATTGAAGCGCGGGTTATCCTTTTGAAGTTCTATAGCTAGGGACAAGGCCAACCCTCGCACCACCATATCACGTTCCCCACCATCTTGGTGGGCCTTGAAAACATCTGCAATCAATTGATAATCTTTCCGAGTCATCTTTCCTCCGTTGTCCCCCCCGTCCCTCGCACATTAGTTAGACGCAGCCTATTCAGAGATATTCAAATTATTTTCACTTTTTTTACAAGCTGGTGAAATTACTTCAACTTCCTCGCATGGCAGCCATCCGCGCCATCCCGTATCAACGGACTCCAGCAAAAAAGCCGGTCGTCGCGATAGGCAAAGCGGCTCCTCCTGCGCCGCAATCACAATAAAACCCTGCTTGCCATTTTCGCGGATGCGGTTCTTGGTTCGCTGGTGCGCCTTGCGTGTGGGGTGTAACATAACGTGTTTCATTCCTTGGCCTCCATTGCTCACATTAGTTAGACGCAGCCCATTCAGAAATATTCAAACTTATTTTAGACATCGGATTTTTTCGCTGCCGTCGTTGGCAACCGTGAAGAGAATTTCCCCCCCTTCTCTCACAGTACATGGAATATCTTTCAAGGGCACCTCGATAGTTTCAAATTGCCCTCCGTTGTTTACTTCCACACTGGCAACGCCATTGTCAATCTGGTCAACTACACCAATCGCCACACACATAATAAACATCAGAATATTCATGTACTTATCTCCTTACTCGTACCAGCAGTCCTGACCGGCGAACTCGTAATAACCGCTATGGGCATCAAAACACTCCATAGTTTCGCACACTTCCACGTAGGGATACGCATCGTAGTAGTCATAGTACCAGCAACAATCCCCGTAGCAATCATCGTGATACTCGTCCACATACATGGGCTCGGGTTGTGATGATACAATCACCGAGGGGGCTGGTGTCGTTACGATAACCTCACCGTGATGGTTGGGACGATGATTCGGGTGGTGTCCCCAACCCGCATGAAGTTCACAACCAGCCATCACAACAATCAAACTTGCCAAAATCAAAAGCCTCTTCATTTTATATTCTCCTTTATTCAAAGCTCACCCGTTTAGACGGGTCTTATCTATATTTATTCAAACTTTTTTTTATTTTTGTGTCTTTTTTTATTTCTCCAATGATTCCGCACGGTAATCAAGCACCGACTGGGCTACTGTGCGGGATGCGTTGGCGTTGGCGTTCATATGCCCTTGAAACATCTCATAAATTTGGTTTTGAGGGGTGGTCAATTTCTCGATGTGCCCTTCCACCAAGCTGCCAGAAATGGGAGAGACAACGCTTTTTATTCTGCACGTTCCACCCCACTGCTTGTTGTCATAAAAGCCGGGGCAATCGAGCGGTGGGCGCAGGAAACGACCGTATTGGTCCCTCTCATCCCCCAGGGGTGAAACATATATAAAATCCCCTTTCCACGAATCATTGTGCGCCAGAAAGAGCGCCCGTTGGGGGTAAAGAGTTTTGATAATCCCCACCTTTTCTTCGACGTTATAGCTGCCGTCTGTGTAGGTGACTAGTGCGCCAATCCCCACCCCTTGCTCAACCATCCACGCATGGACACGATTAGACCACACCTCTTGCGCTTCAAGGGCATGTGCTTGATGGCCCTTCAAGACCCCACAGCTTCGCCGGTTGTGCCCCTGCTCGCTACAATAGGAGCAACGGCGAATCTTGGCCTTTTCAGCCCTCGCCTTATACATACGCGCATCATAACTATCGGGGTTCGCTTCGATAAACTCTTTCATCTTAGGACACCCACGCTTGTTGTGCCCTTGCTCATAACAATTACTACAATATACGGTTCCGCTCCAAGACATTTTCCCTCCGGGGTTCGTTGTCCACGTTAGTTAGACGTAAAGCATTCAAACTTATTCAAATTATTTTTAATTTATTTTATCTTTTTTGCATTCTCCAATAACATCAAGGATTTCGACCAGGGGGACGGTCGTCACCCCGTTTGTCCACTGCACTTTGCACCTTTCGCTACGTGGCTTGAATTTGACCACCACACCCACGTTTGCATCGTGTGTGGGGTCGCGCTCGATTTGAGGCTTTATCTTTACTAAATCACCGACTTTCACTTATCACCTTCAACTGCCTTTTGGGATAGCTGACTCTATCATTATCACCATCGCTGCCCAACCATTGAACAACCTGCACCTCGTCGGTTCCAGGGATTTGGCGCACAACAACACCCAAAATGTGATCCCATTCGCCATTATGTGTCTTGTAGCTCACCAAATCACCAATTTTCATCGTACAGGCTCCAAATCCCTTTCAAGGTATTGTCTATTGCCGCCTTGACGTTTTTTTATTCCGCACAGACTAACCTCGTGAATAAAATACGATGCGCCTACAGCGTTGGTTAGCGTTATTCTAGTGTTCACAATCAATCCAAGGGTGCCCTTCGGAACGCCGATGGAACCCCTTGTAATCTTTACTAAATCACCGATGTTCACTCACTACCTCCACTTACCAACTCCAATTGATGGGCCACAAAAGGCCAAGCTCTATCTCTGCCCTTGAGCAGCACATAGTATCTATAAGGACGATAGTCCTCTTGAGCTTTCACAATCAGCCCAATCCTCCCATTTTTAGTCCGACCGTGAAGGGTTGTCACTTCTACCAAGTCACCGACTTTCATCCAATCACCTCATAAAAACGTGCGTTGCGTTGATGTAAAGTTGGCTTACTTTCTCCCAGCGGAATGAGCCTGAACTGTATCGGCGCGTAGTCATTAGCAGGGAAGTGCATTATCTCGACAACAATCCCCGCCTCCAAATCTCGGCTGCTTCCAGATTTAATCTCTCTAACCAAATCACCCACTTTCACTCACCACCTCCACATTCTTTACAAGAGGATAGATTTTCTTCTGTGTGGTAAACAATGTAACCCCACATCTAACACCACCTTCGTATTCTGTCACCACCCCCATCCCCAAGGCTCCATATCGCGGGTGTGGCATATCCACCAGATAAGCAAGGTGTGCCGGGTCTACTATTTTTACCAAGTCACCGACTTTCATTTCCTGGCCTCCGTTGCTCACAATAGTTAGACGCAGACCATTCAAACTTATTCAAATTTAATTTCACTTTTTTGTAAGTCTGGGGAACTACTAATAATTTCCATAAATCGTTGGGTCATCGGACAGGACGCCTCCCCATCGTGAAGCAACCAGAGCGACAAGCGATCCCCCTCGTAACTCAATCGCTCAACAACTATATATCTATTGAGACGGGCAGGGCTTACCGTTACCAAGTCACCGACTTTCATTTATCACCTCGGCGTCATGCTCATACAGCCGAATGAGCCTTCCCTTTTGTACTAGGCGCACTTCGTAAAGCGTATTCACCGCTTCATCATAGCTCACTCTGTGTTTATTGACGACCAATCCCACCGCTCCCTTGGGAATACCTATGCGGGCTTGCTTAATCTTAATTAAATCACCGACATTCACTTATCACCTTCAATTCATCGCAATCCATCTCAAACGTGTCATGGGCAAACCTGACCATAACAACATTATAATCAACGTCATCCAGCAGATTGGGGGCGGGTCGCCATTTTGCGTAATACTTATAAGGGTTTGTCATTACAACGCCCACCCCTTCAAAGTTTTCAAGCACCAAATCACCGATGTTCACTTATCACCTCCAAAAGAAACAGGGCGATGCTGCCGGTAAGTCCAGAGCTACACCAGTGAATGACCCCATCGCCCAGATTAGGCTGGGTGGATATTATGATGCCCAGGGCACCGCGATGGACCCCCAACGCCGATTTGTTCCTTATCAAGTCACCGACTTTCATTTTGCTCCTCTTTAGCTGTTGAAACCAAGCGCAACCACTTTGGAGACTCTTCGTTGATCATTGACATATCAAACCATTTTACCTGGAAGCGAAAGCCACACTTGTGGTTAGGAGCTTGGCCCACGATAAGGCCAAGCACTTCGTCTTCTCTATGCCTTACCAAGTCACCGACTTTCACTAATGACCTCCATCAAATCAGATGAGCAATCGTCAACCGTTCCGTCATCCAGCCATCGAATCCACACAAAACCATCCCTGTCAAGCTTCATCACGAGGCCCATCCAATTGGAAACAAGCGGCTTCCTTTTTCTTCTTACCAAATCACCGCGCTTCACTTACCAACTCCAAGTTGTTAGGGTTCATCCAGAAGATGTTACCATATGCGGGAAAGTCAACAATCCACCCACCGTCTGACCACCTTAGAATGAGGCCAACGTCGGGCGGGTTCCATGCCGGGTTCTCATCGTCGGCTCGTATGTGTTCTCTCACAAGGTCGCCCACTCCAAATGTTTCGACTCTCATATCCTGGCCTCCGTTGCTCACACTCTTTAGACGGAAGTGATAAAACTATATTCAAATTATTTTAATCTTTTTTACAAGCTGATGAAATTACTGTTAATTCGTCTACCATACATATTTGTCGGTTGTTACAGTTGGCCCACTTCATACACACAAGGTGGCTGTGGGTGCCTCGTATATCCATCACGAGCCCAATCTCTCCGGTATACTTGCACTTCACCAAGTCACCGACTTTCAACTACCACCTCACACCTTCCCTCTATCTCGCTCGGCTTGAACCAGCGGGTCTTTCCATCCGTACACAAAACAAAATATTTATATTGCAACTCATGCCCAGGACTAATTTTTAATAGTAAGCCGCACTCATCAGGATGCTCAACATCTTTAATCAAGTCACCGACTTTCACTGATGACCTCCAAATTCCTTTTGAGTATGTAAAGATCATCTGCAAAATGGCCGAAAGTATACGCCACGTTGAGGTCATTCAGCCAAGCTACCCACACTTTCAAACCTTCGATTTTATAAGCAATTCCCATAGAAGAAACCCCACTCTTCATACTCACCAAATCACCGACTTTCACTTACCACCTCGAAAACTCATTAGCTCGCCCTCAACCCCTCCGACCAGATCCCATTCGGGCACCCATTCTATTATACATGACATGCCCTGCCACAACACGCGCACTGCTACTCCGTCTGTGTCAATCACAACCCCATAGCGCCGTTTGTGTTTCAACCGCACCCAATCGTTAACCTTCATTACCACCCCACTCCATAAGAGGGAAACATTATCAAACTGTATATTGAGCCCAGGATAATACCAATTACGACCCCTAATAAAAACTTCTCACCGACTTTCACTTATGACCTCCAACGCTTCGATGGGTGCCCACATCGGCAAAGAACCGGGATACTTTACCCTGGCGACTGCCCCTGTCATCAGTCCAGTGATGGCTACAACAAGGCCAAGTCTTGGGGTATATCCAGGGCTATGCCTAGTGTCCTTTACCAAGTCACCGACTTTCATCCAATCACCTCATAGGTTCTTACCATGCGCCAGTTTCTGTGAGGGCTTGTCTCGCCCAGAAGGATAATCTTGAATTGACTTCCGCTCGGGCTAAGTTCCGTGACGACGCCCACCTCTTCTCCAGATTCTTTGTTGGTAACGGGATTACGAATGTTTTGAACCAAATCACCGATTTTCACTTATTACCTCCAACCCGTGCGGCGGCATCCACATCACGCTGCCATCATCGAGCCAGCGGACCCATATTTTTCCAGCCTCTCTTTTTATGACAATGCCCATAAACACTTTATCGCTTTTGAACTCTCCCACCGTCCTAACCAAGTCGCCAATTCTTGTTCTCATCCTTGCCTCCCTTCGCACACTAGTTAGACGAGGGATTTTAAATTATATTCAAATTATTTTAATCTTTTTTACAAGCTGATGAAATTACTACCATATCATCCGCCGCCTCATCGAAAGGGCGCTGACAGTCAAACCACTGCACTGTGAAGCGGGGGACATACACATCCGGCTTGCCACTCGTCCTCGGAACGTCATAAGCAACCGGCCCATCCAGAATGAGGCCCAGCACTTCATCTTCTGTATGTTTTACTAAGTCACCGGCTTTCACTTATCACCTCCAAGTTCTCTGGATGATACAAGGAATTTCCTACCCCGTGTCCGTCTGCCCATCGAACCACCACCCAATCAGGGTCGCTTAGGGCGATGACAATTCCCGCCCTGTATCCGCTGGGCATCGGCCCCCTCTCGCTGACAACCCACTTTCGTTGTATCAAATCACCGACTTTCAATCCACCACCTTCAAAAAAGATTTAGGAATAACAATTTTTTGTTTATCCTCGTCCAACACTACATCCACGTACTCTTGCCACCCATCCTTGCGATGAACTTTTATAATTGAACCAGTAAATATCTTATCATATAAAGTCACTTCCACCTTATCGTTAATCTTCAAGGCATTCCCCCATTTCAATCAGGCTAGCAGCAGTGCGCCCGTAGTGTCCTTGCAAACTCCATGCCATCCCATTATTTATGAGTTGCTGAAAGAACGGTACAATTTCCTCTGTTCCCATCTCACCATTTTCATATCGAATAATCTGGTCAAGCATTTCCATAGTGTTTCTCCTTTTTGGTTTCGCTCACACTAGTTAGACGTACCCATTCAAAACTTATTCAAACTTTTTTCATTTTTTTGATATCGCGGCGAACATGCCACACTGAACAACCGTTGTTCCACTTGACCTTATAGCGGAGAGGGGTCATCTCAACCAGGAGGCCGAAAGCCTCTGGCTTGTATCTTCTATAAGCTACTAAATTTCTACCATAAGAGGATAACGTAACTAAATCACCTATTTGCATTCACTCACCAATTCTAATCCTTTAGTTAGGTGCCAAAACGTCACTTCTGTTTCACCAACAGGGGGCGCTGCCCATTGAACCAGCACATCTTCAATCTCTGGGTTGGGACAGACATCTATAATAATCCCAATTCCCACCTCGGGGTCATCGCGATTCTTTACCAAGTCACCCACTTTCACTTATCAACTCCAAGTCTTCTATATACTGTGAGACTTTGGCCCCCATCGTAGCGAACCGGTTATCAGGTTCACAATTAGTAACATAATAAGTTACCATTTCCCCACCTCGGGCCACCTCGCAAATAATACCACATTCAGAATAAATTTCAGGTCTGGGTGGCTGCATCGTAGCATCCATCCAATTATAAGTAAATTTTATTACATCGCCTACTTTCATTATCGGCCTCGCAAAAGAATAAAGACGAGCAGAATAATTACAATCATTTCAAAATTAGTGTTAATAAATTCTATTATTTCCATCTACCTTTTTTCTTCTTCCAGCAGTTGTTGCACCGCTGTTACACACACGCAGCAATCCTTCCCAATATTGTATTTCTCACGTAATTCGCGAAGTGTTTTGCAGTCTGCGCGGATAGCACAGCGCACATCCTTTTCTGTTTTACCCGCGCAGATACAAATTACCATCTTTACTTTTCCCGCACTATTCGCACGTATTGGGGAGCAATACGCACCTCGTGACCATCAAACTGAGCATGTACATCGCCCTTGGGTGAAATCCACACTATTTGACCTATTTTGTCCTTATACCACTTAGGGGCTCCCCCCAGGCACCGGACCCAATCACCTTTTTTCATTCTGAGCCTTCCTCAACGTTGCCAAAAGTCTTTTAATTCCGCCACGTTTCAGGATTTTGTGAAACTGAGCGCGGTAATTCCGCACCAGCGAAACATCATCAATAATAATATCATACACCCACCAGCCCTTTTTGTCAACAGGTCTATGCAAGCGATATTCCACGCGCACCTCAACATCATCCAAACGTATCAGAGCAAAAGCTGCTCTCTTACCATTTTTGTGCTTGACGTGAGCATGAGTAATAATTTCTACTTTCTTGCTGGGTTTCAAGTGTCTCACGTAGCTACGCTGTATAACTCCCTTGAAAAGTTTGACAAATTCTTTTCGTCGCTCCTTGTTTATCTCTTCCCAGTGACACTTAATAGTGAGCCTAGCTAGCTCGTCAAAGTCCACAAAACTATTTGTAATGAGGGTCGCTCTTTCACGCACGTCGTCTATGGATTTGCCCTGCCTGATACACGCATGAATTTCAGCGTGTTTATCAACAATAATACTATGAACAGGCTTCACAGGCTTTGCCACCACCAGACTCGGGAGCAACAACAGCACACCCACACTTTTTATCAAATTACTTACTCTCATTTTTTACCTCGCTTATAACTTCTAAAACAAACCATCGGTACATAAAGGACTGGTCCCACGACGTGTCACACCACTGGACTTGGGCGATTTGTAGATCGGGAGAAGTCTCGACCACTACTCCTATTACATGCGTGATACCTCTCTTCACATGCCCCGTATTCCTGACAAGATTTCCCACTTTCATGCTTCGGCATGGGGGGTGACAAAGCCCATGGGCGGTGTGGGTGCCGGTACTTCAGCCGTAGGTTGTGGCACATAAGCTGTACTCACTTGGTCATAGACCGCTGCCGCTGTTTCCAATCCTGCTGTAATCGCCGCGAACATCGCAATAAGTCTACTCATTTTTTTCTCCTATCCTTGTTTTTAATCCAATCAGTCGCCACTTCAACAACTGTAACGACCACCAAGCACACAGACACTACTATAACGAACGTACCTACTTCCATCGCGCCTCCCTCTCCCTAGTTAGACGGCTCCTCTTCATATTTATTCACATTTTTGTAAATAATTGGAAGCCAGGATGTTAAGTCTTTGTAAAGGCTCTGTTTTCTCTGAATCGGAGTGAAGCGGCAACTCTTTCAAGTGAACTCCCTTCTTTCTCCATCGCCTAGCACGAGATGCCAACGAACTTAACTCGGGAGGACTCCAAGACCTCCCCCACCATTTGGGTGCCAACGCGCAACAATACCGCACCGCTTCGCGCACCTGTTCGACTGAACAGGATTTTTGCCAAATTTCAATAAAACTTTCAAGGCTCGGGCTCATCACGTTCACGTCTTCTTCGTCGTGAATTCTCCAACACGGATAATAATCAAAATCAAATTCTTCTCGGTTAAAATCAGCGATCATTTTTTCTCCTTAATTTATTTCACACTAGTTAGACGGAGGGCCTCCTATTTTATTCATAAAAAAATTGTTTTTTATTTATTGAATAAAAAATCCTCTGCTGCGTCCAACTAATAACAAGCCAGAGGAGTAGGCTACATGAACTATTGTACACTAAGCGAGCAAGATATGCAAGAGATAGAAGACAAACACGACGAGAAGCTATTACAGATGTTTGAAGATTTGAAATGGGTGCCAGCGGTAGGGGATTTGGTGAAAGAAAAGCACGGGTTTAACACGGTGGGGATCATCACAGAAATCGACAACAAAGATATAACCGTCTATTGGCAACGGCAGTCGCCCCACAACGTGAGCGGTACAAACCATGAGGTTTTACATCTGCGTTATTTAGAGTTGTTAGAAGCAGCAAAAAAATAATATCTCACAATTCGGATTCTCCGTGAGCTTCCTCAATCAGCTTCATTACTAATTGGAGAGCCTCCATACATCCTTCGATCTTTTTCGCTTCTTCGCCGTCGTAACAGTGT
>Ga0080013_1005053_pt1 | contig 12575 bp, 16 predicted proteins | sample ETNvirenome_6_85_FD_69236 | JGI IMG/M metagenome (GOLD analysis project Ga0080013, IMG submission 69236) | Marine viral communities from the Pacific Ocean - ETNP_6_85 (SPADES assembly) (version 2) | ecosystem: Environmental > Aquatic > Marine > Oceanic | place: Pacific Ocean | collected 2013-06-19 | reverse complement strand
TTTGCAGTGTTATCACACTTTTACACAAGTATAGGACAAGTAGGTAACAAAAAGGGCTAATGAAAGCCCTTAATGTTAACTAATTAGCTTCTCGTCTTCTTCCTCAGCGAGCAAAGAAGGCTTGTCACTATATATCTCAGCGCATCGTTGTGCTATCATAGTCAAGTTAGTGTTACAAGCACGTATCACATCGTTCTTACTGTCAATACTCTGCTTAGTCATGGACGACCAGCCTCTCTTCTGAGGCGCCTTCATAGCAGCCTTGAGACCACGGTCAGCTTCTTCATTGAACATCACTTTGTACTCTTGGTAGGTCATGATATTACCTTTCATGTTTAATATTATTTAATTATAATACTATATAAATCTAAAAAATGTAAATTAACTAAAATCGCTTTATGCGAATCCCCCCTTTGGGGGGGTCTATAGTGTGTAAGAGCGCATATCAAAATCCTGCATTTTTTTCTGAGAATAACTTGGTCTTTTGTAAAATAGTACTTGACTTTGCACTTTTGGTTCATATATAATGGGCTATCAAAAAAGGGTGGTTTATTTGTATTTCATAGGGGCACTTGTACAACAGGCAGTGTTAAAAAAAGGAGTTGAATTGCAAGAAGTTTTACACTTATATTCACACATATGAAACGGAGTATATAAATGCCTAAAGGATTAATGGATTTTACTGAAAGGGAGAGTCTTGCTCCTTACATAAAAGCTGTAAGTGTTGAGGTTGCGACTACGACCTTAGACCCATGTAGAGCAGTTTATTGTGGGGTAGCGGGAAATTACGAATTATATGTTGGGGGTTCTTGGGTACATTTCAAGGCAATTCCAGTGGGAACGGTATTAAAAGTATGTGCAGAAGGAGCGAGAGACCAAAGTGATTCTTCGGCCCCAGCGGCTGGAGAAATTGTTTTCTTGTATTAGTGTGGCTTTTGGAATGACAGAGCTTTTTAATCTTTCTCTTGAAGACCAAGAAGAGATTTTAGAAAAACTTGCTTCTGATGGGACATGTCCAATAGAAATAGATGAGCAAGTATATTATATACCAAAAGCTGTTAATCAATTAATAGAGAATTTATATAGGCAAGCGTGCGATTTCCGAAAAGGGGAAAATGGAACACCGCAAAATAAAGAATAAAAAACATTACATATATGACTCTTTTGAAGAGTGGGAGAAATCAAATCCAGATACAAATCTAATTTTTGATTGGAGAAAAGGAAAAGAGGGAGATTGGGTCTATTCAGACGACAACAAAATAATACAGCTTCTCAAAGTTGTAGATAAAATCAAACATCACAATGATAGAAAAAATTATAAATATGCTGCTGGATATGTACGCACTGTTGTTGGTACATTCCTAAAAAAGAAAAATTGTAAGATGGATGCTGATTTTTCAAAGCATCCGAATCGGTATACATTCTCTGGGAAGAATCCCAAATCAGTAAAAGAGAGAACGGGGGTTACTCAAAGAGAGAAAATTTTCGCTACAAATGTAGCTGTTGGTATGGGGCCTGTAAAAGCTTATATGGATGCCTATAATAATGATGATGAATTACAATCTAGAAAAAAAGCAACAATTTTATTAAAACAGGAAAGAGTTATGCAAGAAGTAGAAAAGTCTGTATTAGATATAGCAAAGGGAATGGGATTAGACCATGAGTATGTATTAAATAAATTAAAGTGTCTTGCTGATAGTAGTTCAGATGATGGCATCGTATTACAATCAACGAAAGAACTTGCAAAAATAATTGGTACTTCTGGAGTAACTGTAAAGTCCAGAGAAATGGGTATTGTAGGAATGTTTCAAGGTTTCACACCTGAGCAGCTCGAAAAAGCAGAGCGGCCTCAACTAAAGGAAATAAAAGGAGATGATAATGAATTGTCCTAATTGTGGGTCTAATAGAAATAAGAAAAACGGAAAAAGAGAAAACGTACAGAAATATAAATGTCATAATTGCAATAGGGAATTTTCAGAAGAATACGATTCCCCAATGTCTAATATTAATACTTCTTCTGTAGTGGAGGAATTAAATTATACTTATGTAACGGATAATGTTGCAAATGGGAAAGCCCCAACATTGAAAAGTCTCTTAGATAAGTTTGATATATCAGAAAATGTATGGAAAGTAACAAATTTTAAAGTAAATCAATGGGATGTATCAGCTAAAGAAGAGGTTGATGGAAAAATAGTCTGGAATACACATACAAACTATCAAGCAAGGGCTAGTTTAGTTAGAAAAATTCCAGTCAAATGTGATTTCCCACCAATTCAAGGGGCTTCGACATCAGATATTTATCTTAATGTAAAAATCCCGAAAAGGGATTTGAAATTAGATGTAATACTTCCAGATGCTCAAGTCGGGTTTAAAAGGGATTTAAATACTGGAGTATTAACACCGCTTCATGATTTAAAGGCAATTGCTATTGCTACTGAAATAATTAAAGAATTAAAACCCAATAGGGTAGTAATGTTAGGAGATATGATGGATTTACCAGATTGGTCTACTCATTATATCCGTTCCCCAGAGTTTTATTTCACAACACAGCCAAGTTTGGATTGGTTAGCTTCTTGGATTAAAGAATTAAGACCATATTGTGAAGAGATGGTATATATAGAGGGTAACCATGAAAAAAGAATGATTGATAGTATTGTGCAAAATACAATTCAGGCTTATGGTATAAAACCAGCGAATGAACCAGAAGTTCCTGCTTTAATGTCTGTCCCCTATATGCTGGGGTTGCATAAAATGGATGTAGAGTATATAGGCAATTATCCTCATGGGGAATATTATATTAATGATAATCTTGTATGTATACATGGTAATAAAGTTGGTGCAAAAAGTGGTCAAAGTATAATGAAGATGCTTGATTCTCCTAGAATTAGTGTTATCCAAGGTCATGTTCATAGATTAGAAATGGGACATAAGACTGTATGGACACATGGCAACCCTAAAATATATCAAGCAATATCCTGTGGGACTCTTGCGAGAATAGATGGGGTTGTCCCCGGTGGTGGAACAAGGTATAATTGGCAACAGGGGTTAGGAGTCGTTGAATATGATGAAGAAAGATTCCAAATAGATACTGTTGGTATTTATAATGGAAAGTCTATATTTAGAGGTAAGGTATATAATGGATGAATATACTAAACCAAGAGATAAGAAGACTAGGCAGGGTTCAAGTAAAAATACTAAATATGGGAATAAAGTAAGTAAAAGATATTATAAGAAAAAATACAGAGGACAGGGAAGATGAATTATGGAGGGAAGTTTTTAGTATTCTGGAAGAATATGAAACCAGATGGAAGCGATGCTCTAATGCGTTCTTTTGATACTTCAATAGAAGCTAAGTCATATGTGCAAGGATGTGTAGATTCTGTTGTTAATTTTACCAAAGATGCAGATGAAAATAAATTATTAAAAGAATTTGAAATAAAGGATATGGGTAAAGAGATATGGGTGTAGTGACAAAAAGGGGGTTGAAGAGGAAAGATTTAATTCAAAGAATTAAGGTTCTTGAGTATGCACTTGCAAATTCGATTGAAAGACAAAGAAATTGCGAATTAGTTCTTGATTCTTATATAAAAATGAATAAAGATGAAAAGAAGTTTGAGAAGTTCTTAGATAAAAAAAGAAAAGATGCCGAACATAAACAAGAAGAACGTAAGTCTAGCTGAGGAACAATTATTACTTGCCAGTAATGATTTAGTTGCTTTTGGTAAGTTGTTTCTTCCTGATGATTTCATGAGGAGTGAAACCCCTCCATTCCATTATGAGATGGCTGATGCGATTGATGATACAGAAATAAAACAGTTAGGCATTATTCTTCCTAGAGGTCATGGGAAGACAGTATTGACTAAAGCTTCTATTATAAAAGATTTTGTTTTTTGTCCTAAAGATGATATGCATTTTTATGCTTGGGTATCTGCTACTCAAAAATTATCAGTAGGTAATATGGATTATATAAAGCATCACCTAGAATTTAATGATAGTATTAAGTATTTTTTTGGGAACCTTAAAGGACGTAAGTGGACAGAGGAAGATATAGAATTATCTAATGGATGCAAACTAATATCCAAAAGTAATGTAGCAGGTATTCGTGGTGGAGCAAAGTTGCATAAAAGATATGATTTGATTATATTGGATGACTTTGAACATGAAGCAAACACAATTACCCCCGACGCTCGGGCTAAGAACGCAAATTTGGTTACCGCTGTTGTTTATCCTGCGCTTGAACCTTATACTGGTCGGTTGCGTGTTAATGGTACTCCCGTTCATTATGATTCCTTTATTAACAATCTCATTAATAATTATAAAAAAGCTAAAAAAGGTGGTAAGGAATTTTCTTGGAGGGTAATAACTTATAAAGCGATTTTACCAGACGGGACTCCACTTTGGCCATCATTTTTCTCAAAAGAGAAATTAGAGGAAAAGAAAAAGTTTTATTACGATAGTGGCCAATCCCAAAAATTCTATCAAGAATATATGATGGAAGTCCAATCTGAAGAAGATTCGGTGTGGAACAGAAGGCATGTAAAACATTGGGAAGGGTATTATGAAAACGAGGATGGGACTAATTACATTCATATCGATGGTGACAAGCTTCCTTGTAATACATTTTTGGGTTGCGACCCTGCTACAGACATTGATACTAAGACTTCTGATTTCTCGGTTATAATGGTAATTGCTATTGACCCCAATAATAAATTATATGTATTAGAATATGAAAGACATAGAAGTATTCCGACTGTAGGTTCAAGGGACAACAATGGGGAAATTATGGGAAAGACTGGTGTAGTCGATTATATTATGAGTTTGCATGAAAAATATCATTGTGTATCAAGTACAGTTGAAGATGTGGCTATGAACCGTTCAATTTTCCAGGCGTTGAATGAAAGAAGAAGGTTAGAGAATAAGTATAATATTGGAGTAATCCCAGAAAAACCTGGTGGTCAAAACAAAAGAAATAGAATATATAGTGGTTTAAGTGGTAGATTCAGTACTGGAAATGTATTTATTAAGGAAAATATGTTTGATTTGACTAACGAAATCATTACTTTCGGGCCTAAAATGTCCCATGATGATACAATTGAGACCCTATATTATGCACAATTACACGCATTTCCGCCTAATATGAAGAAAAATGAATCTAAAAAGGGCTGGTATAAGCCTAAAAAACGAGCTAAAAGCTGGGTAGTCGCATAATGCCACAAAGACAAGAAATTCCATATGGAAATGTTGAACTTAGAAATTTAGAAACGTTTAATAGGGTAATAGTTGGTGGCCCATCTTTTAATCAATTTATAAGTTCATTGAGAGCTCCAAAGGGTTCATCTGCTATTTCATATAATGATGCAGTTGATACATATAGAAGCTCTATTGAACATAATTTTGCGAGATTGCAGGGAATGAAAACAGGCCCAGCTAATAGGGGGGATATTAGAAATATATTTAATGATGCTTATTATAATTATTTTTTAAAAAAGAGAGACCCTATGGAAAAATATAAAGTATATAATAAGTATGATGAAGATGTTAAAAGACAAAAAAAACAAATTCCTAAAGCAAGTATAGAAGATGCTCTAATAAATAAGATGAAAAAATTATAGATAATGCCACAAAGTAAAGTCCCATATAAACAATCAAATACTCCAATGAGTATATCTAATCTGAGATTGCAATCACCAATTGGGCAAGAATCTCTTTATGGTAGAATGTTTGGATTTGGGGCGAATGTTGCAGAAACTTTATCTGGTTCAGAGCCTTCATCTGTTTGGGAGAGCTATATGTCTCAAGCATCTACAGCTGCTGATACTTTAAAAAGATACCCAGCTCCCTCTACTGGTGCATTGTTATTACACGAAGCTGCTCGTAGGAAAGGGATTGGGATAAGTGGAAGTGGAGTATCTTTCCCTACTAAATATGGAAAGTTTAAAATAGGGACTTCAAATATTGGAGGGGAAAAAGGAGTTAAATTTCAATTTGACTTAGATAAGAGCATTCTTGGTAAATTAGAAAAAAGGCTAATGAAATAATGGCAAAAAGAGGAAGAAAAAACAAAGCCCATGTAAATAAACAACTATGGGATAGGGCAAATAGTACAGATAGGTCTAAGTGGCGTAGTAAAAGTCAGAAAGGATATGATTTTTATCTTGATGAGCAACTTAGTATGGATGAAGAGAAGTCTTTAGAAGAATCTGGGATGCCTTCTTTTACAATTAATAGGATTTTACCTATTATTGAAATAATGAAATATTTTGTTACTGCTAATAGTCCAAGATGGAAAGCTGTGGGAGCGACTGGAGATGATACAGATGTAGCTCAAGTTCATTCTGATATATCTGATTACTGTTGGCATTTATCTAATGGTAATTCTATATATGGACAGGTTGTTCTTGATTCATTAGTAAAGGGAGTAGGATACTTTTTAGTTGATGTAGACCAAGATGCAGACCATGGGAAAGGGGAAGTCGTTTTTAGTAGAATAGACCCTTATGATGTTTTTGTAGACCCAGCTAGTCGTGATTTCTTATTTAGAGATGCGGCTTTTATCATGGTCAAAAAGAATCTATCTAAAACTCAATTAAAGAATTTATTCCCACAATACGCAGCCAAGATAAATAAAACAACTAGTAGTGAATATTCATCTAATTTTTCACAAAGAAATGTAGAATCTTCTAAAATTGTACAACCAGAAGATATAAGTTTTACCCTTGACTCTAAAGGTGAGGACGACCAGATTATTGCATACTATGAAAATTATAGTAAAATAAAAGTTCCATATGTAAATGCTTTTATTAGTATCCCCTTGACTGATGACCAGGAAAAACAATTACAACAATCTGTCCAAGTCCAATTACAAGAATTTCAAGCAGAATCTGAAGTACAATTACAAGAAAAAGTATTATCAATACAACAAGCTTTGCAGGCTGGGGAAATCATACCAGAGAGAGCTGAATTAGAAATTCAGAAGGCTCAGCAAATGATGGAAACTGCGATTGCAGAGAAACAGCAAGAATTAACATCAGCTGCTCAAGGAGAAATGTCTAGAGTAGAACAAGTTGTGATGCGAAAAGAAGAATTTGATAATATGATGAAAAGTGATGAATTTAAAAAGAATGTAGTAGACTTTGTAGATTTCTATGAGACGAGGGTGAAGTTAATATGTAGTGTTGGAGATGATGTATTCTTATATGAATATGAATTACCAATTTCTGAATATCCTATAGTCCCAATACCATATTTGTATACTGGTACTCCCTATGCGATGTCAGCAGTAATGCCTTTGGTTGGGAAACAACAAGAAATTAATAAAGCCCATCAAATCATGATTCACAATGCAAACTTAGCTTCTAATCTTAGGTGGTTATATGAAGAAGGTTCTGTTGATGAGTCAGAATGGGAACAATATTCATCAAGCCCAGGTGCTTTATTGAAATATAGGCAAGGATTTCAACCCCCAACTCCTGTATTGCCAGCTCCTATCAACAATGCTTTTTATAGCATCACTCAAGAAGGTAAATCGGATGCGGAGTATATTTCTGGTGTTCCTTCTGCGATGATGGGTTTTACCCAGCAACAAGCTGAGACTTATAGGGGATTGCTTGCTAATGATGAGTTTGGTACTAGAAGATTAAAATCGTGGATGTCTACAATAGTAGAACCGTGTCTTGAGCATTTGGGGAAATGTTTTCAGATGATAGCTCAAAAGCATTATACAATTGATAAAGTTTTTAGAATAGTCCAGCCTGAAGCAGGTCAAGAACCAGACCAAGATAAAGAAGTAAGAGTTAATATTCCGATATTCAATGATTTCGGGCAGGCAATTGGTAAGTGGACAGATTATGAATCATCTAGATTTGATGTAAGAATAGTGGCTGGGGCCACATTACCTCTTAATAGATGGGCATTATTAGAAGAATATTTTAGATGGTTCCAAGCTGGATTGATTGACGATATTGCAATGATAGCTGAAACCGATATAAGAAATAAAAAACAATTAATAAATAGAAAAAGCTTATACTCTGAATTGCAATCACAATTAGAACAGATGACAGATGCTATAAAAGATAAAGAGGGTACAATAGAAACTCTTGAAAGACAATTAGTACAAGCTGGTATAAAGATGAAGGTTAATGAAGCAGGAGCCCAAGTGAAAAAACAAGTTCTTGATACCGAAGCACAGCAAAAACTACTTAGAGGTATGATGCAAGGAGAAGTGCAAATGGCTAAAAAAGACCTTGCAAGAGAAGTAAAAGCAGCTGTAGCTGAAGCAAAGATAGATGCAAAAAAAGACTTTGATAGTAACAAAGAAAAATAATAAATTCGGTAAACATAAAAAGGATATATTATGGAAAAAAATGTACAAGTAGGTAACGCTCCCTCAAACGGAGCCCCAGAAAGTACGGTGGGAATGAGTAGCGAAGGGTTTTTCGAGGCTCTCGATACTCAGGTTAACGGTGGTATATTAGATGCCCCTCCCTCGCAAGAACAGACAACCTCTCAGTCGTTGGAAGATACTGGTAATCAGTTTCTTCAAGAACAACAACAAAAAGAGAGCCCTGTAGAGGGACAGGCGGATGTTGAAAATCTGCAAAAAAGGTATTCGGATTCAAGTCGTGAAGCAAAACGATTAAGTGGACGCTTAAGCGAAATTGAACCCTATTTACCTATACTCGATGCTATGAGAGAAGACCCTAATTTAGTTACTCATGTGAGAGGCTATTTTGAGGGTGGTGGTCAAGCCCCAATAGGTATGAAAGAGAGATTACAATTGGATGAAGATTTTGTGTTTGACCCAGACGAAGCTATGTCAAAACCCGATTCAGACTCCGCTAAGGTTTTAGCGGCTACGATTGACGGAGTAGTCCAAAAAAGGCTTAATGACGCTTTGAGTACGCAGAAAAATGAAAACCACAGGCTCACAAGAGAATCTGAGTTTCGTTCTAAATACAATTTGTCAGAAGAGCAATGGAAAGACTTTGTTGGTTTTGCCAAAAATAAAACTTTGCAGTTAGATGATATATATTATCTTATGAATAGGGGACAAAGGGAACAACAAATCGCACAGAGCGCTAACCAAGAGGTTACTAACCAAATGAAAAGAGTTCAACAGCGACCACAATCCTTAGCTTCCACGGGCGGCTCTCCAGAGCCACAAAAATCTCCAGAAGATTCAGTCTTTGAAGAAATACTGGGTATTGACGCAACATTAGAGAGTGTATTAGGCTGATAGCCTAGTACAAAATTAAGTCAATAACAGTAGCCCGAAAGGCTACAAGGAGAAGGACACATGGCTGATTTATTTCAGATAAGTGATGTTTCCAGTTTGACTGAAAGTGGTTCGGCTATAGCGGGTTCAGCGCTTAGCACAGGTGACCTGAGGCGAAAGTATAACTTTGGCGACAGGGTATCTGAGTTAGCAATAGCACAAGACCCGTTTTTTAGATTCTTATCAAAAGTTTCTAAAAAGCCAACTGACGACCATCAGTTCAAATTCACGGAACGACGTCCATCTTACCATAAACGATATGCATACGTAACTGCTCATGGTACATCACGCGCAGGCATGGCGGCAGACCAAGCAACAGTTACAGCATCCAATATTGACCCAGGTGATACTTATTATTTTCAGTTTATGACTGATTATAAAAGTGCTGGTAACATTGGTCAAGTTCGAGGTTCATCTAACTCAATTCAAGTTGGTGATGACGGAACTCAACCACAGTTTATCATTCCTGGTCAATTAATCAAGATACCATTTTCAAGTACAGCAGCCTCATCAGCAGCCGCTACAGCTATGACGACAGAAGATTATATAGTTGTACGTGTTGAAGAAGCCACTGCTACTTCTACTGGTTCAAGAGCGGCAAATAAAAATGCTGTTGATTGCAAATGCGTAGTAGTCAAAGACCTTGATACCGATACTTATAATGAGTTAGGTGGTTGGGGTGCTGGAGGGACTGCAGACGAAAGTCTCGCTGGTTCCAATACTTCAGATTCAGAGTTTGCAGCTTTTTCAATGATACAATTGGAAGGTGCTCGCTCTCACGTGGTTGGTAATTCGTTTGGACAGGGTAGCGGATACCCAGAAACATGGAAAGACAATCCATTCTCGACTGGATACGGACTTACTCAGATTTTCAAAACTTCGTTGGCAATGGATAACACAACTCGTGCCACTGTTACAAAGTATGAACCTAATGAGTATGCTCGTGTTTGGCGAGAAAAATTAATAGAGCATAAGTGGGATATTGAAACCGCTTTGCTTTTTGGTTCACAATACACAGATGGTAATGGGGTAACTCATACACAAGGAGCTCTTGATTATATTATCAGTTATGGTAATATATTTAGTGGTTCTGGTATGGGCGGAACTGGTACAAAATCACAAGATGATTTCTTGGATGATATGTCTCATTTCTTAGACCCTCGTTACAATAACGCAAATGCTACTTTATTTTTTGTTAGCACAGACGTTTATAACTGGTTGCATAAACTAAGTGGATACATGAGTGCAAATATGTCTCAAGTAGCCGCTGTGAGTAATTCACAAGCTCGTGCAAACTGGGATATGGGTCGTGTTGGAAGTAAAGATGCATTTGGAGTTTCTGTAACTACATTTAGTACTCCTTACGGAGATATGAATGTAGCTCGTAACGTTCACTTAGACGGCTCACCAGTCAAGATGCTAGGTGTGAACATGAGATATTGTTCATACAGACCTCTTGTTGGTAACGGATTAAATCGTGACACAGCTATTTATGTTGGAGTGCAAACTCTAGAAAATAGTGGTGTTGACCGCAGAGTGGACTTAATTCAAACTGAAGCCGGTATGGAATGGCAAATGCCTGAAGCCCATGCTGTCTGGAAATAGGAGTGTAAATTATGGCTAGTCCATTATACGGTTCAATTAAGTTTGATGCGGAATTAAACAGTGCTAAGTATGTAAAGCATAAACTTGCTTATCTTAGTGGTGTTTACGATGACCTTGAATTACGAGCAGCAGCAGATACTACAGACGCTAAAACTGATACAGGATTCGCATTGAGAGATGGGGAAATTGTTGAAAGTTTATGGGATGGTGATGGAGCGGCAGCGTCCATGACATTGCCATCAGCGACAGTTGGCGTATTATGCGTCTTCAGGTTCGCAGCCCAAGCGGATGGTGGTGCATCAATTACATTCACTAATGTTAGTGGTGATTACTACGAAGCGGGGACTATATGCCCAGGCGTAGATAATCTAGGGGTGAAGTTGCAAGTGGGAGATGCCGCTTACCTTCAGCGCTGGACACAATCAGTAGCTACCAAAGGTGGTGCAATTGTAACTGTAGCAAAAACACACGACAATCTAGCAATCGCAGCTACCGCGACTAACAATCAGACCAATATTGGTGCTGAAATAGCGTGGTTTTGCGATAAAAAGGGATTCTGGAAATTTAGTTTCAAGGGTTCTGAGCTAGGTGATGGTTCAATTAATGCTACTTTTGCTACATCGTAAAAATCTGAAATTTGTGATTTAATAGCACAATATAAGGATATGAATAATATGAGATGCGCATTTTTCAATGGTTTTCCCTCCTTTTTAGTTGGAGAGTGCGTTATCTCATTTTTAGATGATATTATAACAATAGAAGACATAACAGATTTAGATGAAGAAAGTGCAGCTCGATGGCAACATTTGAAGCAAGGGTAGAAGGATTAACTGGACTATCAATAGATGGTAGCAGTGCCCCTACACAATCAGAATTAACAGAATTTTTAAAAGATGGAGTAATTGACGTTACTGAAAGGGTTATTGCATTAAAACCTCAAGAATCTATTTATTTTCAAAGGGAAAGTTCCACTTATGGTACTAATGGTTTAGATTTAGGTGGCCCCAAAATAATTTCGGTATTAAGAGAGAATGCAGCGGATGGTTCTTCAGATGGGAGTACTGCTTGGAGGGAATGTAGTCAAATAAGTGCTGGTAAACAATCAAGAGTGGTTGATAGTACAAGTTTAGAATATGCGACTAAATATAATCCTGTATATATAATCGGGGATAGTGGTATTAATGTATATCCAACTCCAGACAGTACTGATGATGGATATAAAGTGTATTATATAAATAATGTACCAACTGATAAAACGAATGAAGCGACTCTTACATATGCACATAGTGATATAAAGTATTTTCCAAGTGATAAATATTATCTTGTTATTTTATACGCAGCTTGTCAATCATTATTAAATGCATTGTCGGCTATAGCAATTGGTGAATCAATTCCAAGTTGGACTGCTCCTGCTGGATTTGTTAAACCAACATTCTCCGCTCCGAGTCTCGCGGCTGTAAATGCTTTGACTTTACCATCTGTCCCAGTAGTCCCAGTTTCTCCAAGTTTTACTACCCCAGATATAACAGCTGTGACAGCGGGTGCAATGCCAGATATTGCTTCTACAACAATTTCAAATGTAGGGACTCCTCCTACTTATACTGCTCCTAAAGTTGGAGGTGCAACTGAAGAATTGACTGCTACTATGACTGGTACTACTAGTGATAGTTATGGGACAGATGCTGATTTTCTTGAT
>Ga0080013_1005052_pt1 | contig 12576 bp, 11 predicted proteins | sample ETNvirenome_6_85_FD_69236 | JGI IMG/M metagenome (GOLD analysis project Ga0080013, IMG submission 69236) | Marine viral communities from the Pacific Ocean - ETNP_6_85 (SPADES assembly) (version 2) | ecosystem: Environmental > Aquatic > Marine > Oceanic | place: Pacific Ocean | collected 2013-06-19 | reverse complement strand
TTTTAAATGGTATTATAAATAACATCTTGTTTTATATACTAATCACAATTCGTATCATATAAAGGGAGTAATAAGAGAAATGATTGTGTTAGTTAGTATGATAATAAGAAGGATTAAATGTTAGATAAGGATAATTATTACTATCACTAATTGTTAGTTTATTTTGGTTACTTTTAGTTCTTTTAATGTCTCCCAATCCTTGCAATCTATGTGTCTTTAAATGTGCTCAGGTGTTGTTATTTGTATCTCTTTAAATCCTCTCAGGTGTTGTTATCTAAGAGAGGTTAGTATAACACTCTCTTGCTCTTTTGTCAACCCCCCGTAACACTTTTTTACCAAATCCCCCCACCCAAAGTTGTAATAAAGACACATAAATAACTGACACATATTGACAAATACTCACAGGTATCTTATAATACTAACAGTTACTCCCAAGGGTCCATTCTCATGTCGGTTTCTTATCTTAACGCGCAGAAGAGTAGGTATAGAATAACGTTGGATTTAGAGGTTCTAGGTGACTTTAACCCGCATCAAGTTAACTGGGATAAAGTGTTTGCTCTGGATGACAATGAGTCAGTCGAAGCATATGTCGAAGAACTGTCAACTCCTGACGTTTGGTAACACCTGTGGATAACTACTTTTCCACAGGCACTAACACTCACAGGGGACAGATTACCTGTGGATAACTATTTTTCCACAGGCACATTGACACTCCCTCACTAACACAAACCCCATCACAGATTGTAGCACTTAAGTGTAAATTTGTCAAGGGTTAGTTACTATAAGGGGGGACGGGTAAAGTGTTGCTATAGTGTAGACACCCAACCAACCACACATGACTGATCAAACTTACAACGGATGGACAAATTGGGAAACTTGGAATGTTGCTCTATGGATAGGAAATGACGAAGGTTTGTATAAAGAAGCACGTAAATGTTATTCCTATCTTAATTTTGTAGAGCGTATGGGTTTTGCTTCTAGTGCAACACCGGACGGCGCAAAGTATGCCAGTCCGGAGTTAGACCTTGCAGAATTGGATGAGATGATTGATGAACTCTAAGACCAGATTGCATAAGACTGACTAACACTTAAAAGGAATGAGATGCGCCTTAAAGACACTCACTTAACTTACACACATTTATGATTATGATTGACAACGAAGTCGTGTTCTTTGCCCTTGAGCAGTGTAACAATGGCGTTGAATTGCTTGAGTATATTGATAATCTCCTAGAGGCAATTGATGCAGACTGATTGTTAACCTTTGCTTGTATACTTTACCCCCTTGCTTGACAGTGAGGGGGTTTTATGTTATACTCTTAAGTGTTAGTGTATTCGTGATTTAGCAGTTAAGTATATGCGTGATCGGGCAGTCCTTATGCGCGTTGATGTTAGCGTCCGCGCCGCGTTGCCCCCCTTAAGCTTAAAAAAGCAAACTACCCTAACCTACAGAGGTGACAAAACGAGCTATCAATATAAAAACAAAAAAAAATTTCCCTAGTATATAAAAAATCTCCAAGATGAAAAAGCGCCCCTATTGGAATTTTTGGAAAGTAGTTCTTGCAGGATGGTTAATCAGATATCCAAAGACAATGGGTAAGATTGTATTAATACCCCTGGGAATTTGTATTGTATTGATATATAATGCATGTGTATCTTAAGGAGGAATATGGCAATTAGGGAGTATCAATTTCACATATATGCAAAGGAGAAATGTTTATATCATTCATTAAATAAAAAAGAATTTGATGAGAAATGGGATATGTTACAGAATATGTTAGAATTAATAAAGACAGATTATGAATTAAAAGATTTAAATTATGAAAGAATTGTAGTAGATAAGAAAGGGAATGGATATAATGAAGAAGGATATAAGGAACCAAGTGGGGGTCCATCATATTAGTGAAACCCGAAGATAATGCAGCAGAAAATATAATTGACAAGTAATAAATAAACTGATATAATTGAACTGAAGGTTTATTAAAACTATGGCAAAAGGATTTACAGTTAAAGCAAACACACCCAAGCCTAAAGAGGCAGAATGGGACATTGAAGCTATTAAAGCAAGAATGAAAGGTAAAACAATTGTATTTTGTTTACCTGGAAGGGGATGTTCATTTATATTCCTAAAGAATTTTGTACAATTATGTTTTGACATGGTACAAAATGGAATGAGTATTCAGATCAGTCAAGATTATAGTAGTATGGTTAACTTTGCACGTTGTAAGTGTTTAGGTGCTAATGTACTACGAGGACCAAAGCAAATACCTTGGGATGGTAAATTAGAGTATGATTATCAACTATGGATTGACTCGGATATTGTCTTTAATACAGAGAAGTTCTGGCAATTATGTGATTTAGCAGTACCTGGACCAGATAGTGCAGGAGTAGAGCAAGCAGAGAATGAAATTGTAGGTGGCTGGTATGCTACTGAGGATGGACAAACCACGTCAGTTGCACACTGGTTAGAGGAAGATGATTTCCGCAAGAATGGTGGAGTTATGAATCATGAAACATGCGAATCAATGAGTAAGCGTAAGAAGCCATTTACGGTTGATTACACTGGATTTGGGTGGGTAATGATTAAGAATGGAGTATTTGAGAATCTTGAGTATCCATGGTTTGCACCAAAGATGCAAGTATTTGAGTCTGGTAATGTGCAAGATATGTGTGGGGAAGATGTTAGTTTCTGTTTAGATGCTAAAGAGGAAGGGTTTGAGATTTGGTGCGATCCTCGTATTAGAGTAGGACATGAGAAGACAAGAGTAATATAATGGGTTTTCAAATCCAATTGTATAAGAGTGATTATATAATCAGCAATCAAGAAGAGATTTATCAAGAGTCTCTTTTGATTGCTGATAAAGTATCACGTTTATATGATGGAGTTACTGCTGATGATAGAAAGGGAGTTTATAAAAAGATCCCTGAGTCTATCAATGTAACTTGGTTATATCCGATTTACAATCTTTTTGCAGCATCTGCTCCATCTATTCATTTTTATGAGATCAATGGATTTGTCAATCAATCTATTAGACAGTATCTCTTTGACATTGTTGGTTATCCAAAAGACACTAAGATATGGTGTCAGACCTGGATTAACTGTCATGATCAAGATACCCTCTTAAACAAGCATACACATCACTTTTCTCATCATGGATATCTCTCGATTCAACCAAGAGATACTCGGACTATGTTTTATAATGAAGATGAGGAAGCATATTTCATAAAGAATGAACCTGGTGTTCTGTACATTGGACCAGGTAACATATATCACGAAGTTCAAGCATTAGGACCCATCCAAGATTATAGAGTCACGATTGCATTTAATATTATCACAAATCACGATTCTTATGATAAAATAGATGGGGCATCATTCATTCCGATTTTATAACTTATGGCAAAAATTAAATCATCTAATATGAGAAAACTTTCAAACGAAAAAACTCATTGGCCTATTAAATATAGGGCAAGTTCGGAATTATGGGATCTTTCTGCTGAGATCCTTACCGAATTGTCTCGTAGAGATAATGTTAGTTATCGAATACGTGCCACTTCAGAATCAGTAAAAGAAAAACTAATTAATTTAAACTTATGACTGATAATTCATGTAAAGGTTGTAATTCTTCAGATCCTTTTATAGAAGCAGAACGACAAGTAAAAATAGAAGAAAGAAAGATAGAAGAAGATAAAAAAAGAGAAGAATTACAACAAAACTTTATAAAAAAACAAAAAAGGGAATATAAAGAATGGGAGGAGAAAGAATCTAAAAAAGCAACAGAAATGCGTTATAATTTAGTTAGTAATGGTAAAGTATTAAAAGAAAATCTTACTTCAGAAGAACAAAATCACACTATTACTCAATGGGGAATTGATACTTTCAATAAAAAAGGAAGTATTACCGCAGAAGATATTATGAATCTTGTATTTGAACCTATAATTAAGGAGGAACCTAAAAATTAATGGCACTTTATAGTAGTATTGAAGGAAAAATTGAATCAACACCAAAAAAATCACGTCAAGGGACAGGTAAACACACAAAATATGCGTCCACCTCTCGAAATCACAAAAAAAAGTTATATCGAGGGCAAGGTAAATAAAAAATAATATTTAAGGAGCAGTAAAATGCTCTTTTTTTATGCATATAACTAATAATATATGAAAAAAATTAAAAACATGACAAATCACGATAAAAAATTCCTTAGGGAAATCTCAAATGATGATTTAACACCTAAAAAACGTGATTTAGGAGTCCAAAAAGAGATTTATGACCCAATTTTAGACATTGAAAATGGTGATAATTGGGATTATGAAGTAGAATCTGTCCCTCTAGCTGAATTTTAGTTAATTATTAGTAATAAATAAAACAGATTCTTAATTTCTTAAATTATAATGCCGGTAGAACGGATAGATAAAGCTTTTAGAGACATTAGCGCCTCATTTCAGGTCAATCCATTGACCACTGATTTAATTGCAATTAAAAATGAGACTGCTATTGCTCGTTCTATTCGTAATTTAGTACATACACAAAAAGGAGAAAAGTTTTTTAGACCAAATCTTGGTTCTAATGTAACCGCACTCCTTTTTGAAAATGTTGATACTCTTACAGCATCTTCAATTAAGACTGAAATTGAATTATTAATTAAAAATTATGAGCCAAGAATCAGTCTTAATTTTGTTTCTATAATTCCAAATTATGATTCTGGAGAATTTGAAGCAATTATAAATTATAATATTATTGGAATTGATGTATTGCCTCAACAATTGTCATATGCCTTACAACCAACACGATAATGTCCCTAGTAAATTTTGCTAATTTAGATTTTGACCAAATAAAAGTTTCGATTAAAGATTATCTTAGATCGAATTCAACTTTTACTGATTATGATTTTGAAGGTTCTAATCTATCAACGATTATAGATGTTCTTGCATATAATACGTATATTACTTCATATAATGCCAATATGGTATCAAATGAAGTATTTTTTGATAGTGCAACTTTAAGAGAGAATGTCATTTCTCTTGCAAGGAATATTGGATATGTTCCAAGATCAAGAAAATCTGCAAGAGCAGTAATATCATTTTTTGTTGATACTAGTAATTTTACCAATCAACCAGTAACTTTAACTTTAAAAAAAGGTATTATATGTAATACTAGTCCATTTGGATCGCAAAGTTATTCATTTACTATACCTGAAGATATTACAGTTTCTGTAGCAGATAATATTGCACAATTTAATGATATTACTGTTTATGAAGGAGTACGTGTTACACAGAATTTTACAATTGATTCATTCAATCCAAAACAAAGATTTATTCTTAAGAATTCCGGTATCGATACAAGTTTAATAAATGTAACTGTAAAACCTAATAATTATTCTACAGTTACAAGAGAATATAAACTCGCAGATAGTTTATTTGATATTAATTCAAAATCGGCAATATATTTTATACAAGAAATTGAAAATGAAAGGTATGAATTAATTTTTGGTGATGGTATATTTGGAATAGAACTTGAAGCTCCAAATTATATTATGATAGATTATAATATTTCAAATGGTGAAGATGCTAATAATCTTTCTAAATTTAGTTATGCTGGAACACTAGTTGATCAAAGTAATAGAATAGTAACTACTGGTATTTCTTTACTTACCACAAGTCAAACCTCTCATTCCGGATCAAGTATTGAAGGTGTAGAATCAATTAAAAAATATGCATCTAGAATATACGCATCAAGGAATAGAGCAGTAACTGCAGCAGATTATGAAGCTCTAATTCCTTCCATTTATGCAGAAACTGAATCAGTTTCAGTTTATGGTGGTGAAGATTTAGTTCCACCACAATATGGAAAAGTTTATATTAGCATTAAACCTAATAATGATAGATATCTTTCAAACTTAACTAAAGATAATATTAAGAATGAACTTAAGAAATATACTGTTGCTGGTATTGTTCCAGAAATAGTTGATCTTAAGTATCTTTACGTTGAAGCAGATTCAAAAGTTTATTATAATACTAATTTAGTACCAACACCAGACGTTGCATCTGATGCAATTCTTTCAAATATTACGGCATATTCCGATTCGACAGAATTAAATAGATTTGGAGCAAGATTTAAATATAGTAAATTCTTAACTTTAATTGATAATAGTTATCAAGCAATTACCTCTAATATTACTAATATAACTATTAGGAGAGATTTAAAAGCATCAGTAAATACTTTTGCTGATTATGAAATTTGTTATGGTAATAGATTCCATATTCGTAGTATGAGTGGATATAATATTAAATCATCCGGATTTACTGTAAGTGGAATTGGTGGTATTGTTTATCTTTCTGATCTTCCAAATTCAGATGGTAAATCTGGATCTATTAATCTCTTTAGATTATCTTCCCCGACTCAACCAGAAATTGTAAAAAGAAATGTTGGAGAAATTGATTATATAAAAGGTGAAATCAAATTATATCCTATCAATATAATTTCAACAACTATTGAAAGGGGAGTTCCTCTTATTGAAATATCAACTGCGCCTTATTCTAATGATGTTATTGGACCGCAGGACTTATTTTTACAACTAGATATGAATAACTTTACTATTCTAATGCTTCAAGATGGAATTTCATCTGGAGCAAATACTGCGGGAACAAATTATCATGTATCATCAAGCTATTCAAACGGAACTTTAATTAGATAAGATATGTCAGATACTAGGGTTAAGATACAATCTATCGTTGAAAATCAATTTCCGTCTTATATTATTGATGAAGATCCACTTCTTGTGGATTTTATAAAACAATATTATCTTTCTCAAGAATATCAAGGTTCAGGATCTGATATAATCCAGAATATTGATAAGTATATTAAATTAGATAAGATTTTTGATAAATTTGATTCTACTATATTATTAGAAGATATTGGTTATAATGATACAACAATATCTGTAAAGAATCCTACATTTACTGATGGATTTCCGGATAGATATGGTCTTATTAAGATTAATGATGAGATAATTACATATACAAGTAAGACAAAAACCTCATTTTTGGGATGTGTAAGAGGTTTTAGTGGTGTAACTTCATATTCAAAACCAAATAAACCAGAAGAACTTATTTTTTCTACTTCTGAAATTAATAAACATTCAGAAAATGCCGTTGTTTATAATTTAAGTGGATTATTCTTAAATAAATTTTTAGAAAAAATTAAAGAACAATTTCTACCAGGACTTTCTGGTAGAGAATATTCATTAACTCCCGAATTAAATCAAAATCTTTTTATTAAACAATCAAAAGATTTCTATAATTCAAAGGGAACTGATGAATCATTTAAGATTCTTTTTAAAGCTTTATATGCTCAAGAAGTTGATGTTATTAAGCCAAGGGATTATCTTTTTAGACCCTCAGATGCTGGATGGAGAAGAACTAAAGATTTGGTTGTTGAATCAATTTCAGGAGATCCATTAGATCTTTTAAATAATACGTTATATCAAAATGCCTATCCGGATTATGACATTACAAATTCTTATGCATCTATTACTGATGTAGAAAGAATTTGGATAGGTGGAAAGGAATATTTTAAACTAAGTTTTGATGCAGATTATAATAAAGATCTTATTTTAGATGGAACGATTTATGGAGATTTTTCTGTTCATCCAAAAACATTATTAGTAACTACAGTTGGTACAGGAGCCACTACTCTTGATGTGGATTCTACTGTTGGATTTCCCACTACTGGAGAATTATTTCTAAATTATTCTGCTGGGACTACTGGAATAGTAACTTATACATCAAAGTCAGTAACACAATTCTTTGGAGTAATTGATGGTGTAGAAAGTGGAATTGGTACAGCATCAGAAATTAGATTAAATGTCGATGCTTATGGTTATTCTGGTATCGATACTTCTAATCCAATTACAGTTAGAATTGGATCAGTTCTTGATGATGTTGTAATACCAGATAAAACATATCTATTTTCTAAAAATGATACCGCAAAAATCAAAACATTAGGAATATCTTCATTTACGAATAGAAGAGATAATTGGATTGATAATGTTGCTAATACTTATAAGCTGGAATCATTTATTCTTCAAGATATTTCAAATTATACGTATGATGTAACAACTTTTGATATTCATAATTTTAGAGTTGGTGATCCATTAACTGTTATTGATACTGGATTAGTTGAGAAGGATTCTATAGTTACTGATGTATTAAGTAGGTATAGTTTTTCCATTAGGGGTCAAGGTCAATTAATTCCCGAAATTACTTATACAGTTAAGAGAAGAATTTTAAAGGTAGATTCAAAAAAATATCCTTATTTGGTGAAAAGGAATGCTAATGTACAAAATACATATACAAATTATAATGATGAACTTTTAATTGCATCCCCATCTCTTCCATATTATTATAATCAAATTCTTGATCCTTATAATAAAAGATGTGTAATTAATGGTAGTTTTAGTGGCGAAGTTCTAAAAATAACTTCTGGGGATCAGGATCATGGGTTTTATACTGGGGATCAAATTTATTATAAACCATCCGTAACTTATATTGTATACAGTTCTGAATTTATTGTACCGCAATATAATAAATTTCCTGAAATGGAAGAAGGAGCTTATTATGTTAGAAGAATAGATGCGAATAGTATAAATGTTGCAAAGAGTTTATCAGAGATTTCAACGGGAGATTATGTCTCAGTATCAGGAATAGTAACTGATAATGTTATTGAAAGTTATAAATTTGCTAATAAAAATTTAGAAGCGCAAAATATTATTAGAGAAATAAAAGATCCAATTAATAAAAGTGGTAATTATGTGACAGATCCTGGTTTTACTGGAATTTTGGTAAATGGTGTAGAGATTTTAAATTATAAATCAACCGATATTGTATTTTATGGAGGAATTAAAAGTATTGATGTAACGGGGGAAGGATCTAATTATGATATAACAAATCCACCAATCCTTAATGTTGTAGATTCAGTAGGAACTGGTGCAACTGGTATATGTGCAGTAAATGGTTCTTTAGAAAGGATTGAAATTCTTGATCCTGGATTCGATTATTTGGATAATCCATTTGTTACCATTACTGGCGGAAATGGTAAAGATGCTTCCGTACAAGTAAATATGAGTACGGTAGATCATTATGCTGATTTTAATTCAGAACATGCATCTGAAAATGCTGATATAAGTATTGGAATTATAGGCATTGGTAGTACTAGTACAATTGGATTCTCTACTTATCATAAGTTTAGGGATTATGAAAAAGTTGTATACGTAACAGATAAGCAAAAGGGATTAACTGGACTTACTACGGACGCATTTTATTATGTTTCTGTTTTAGATGGTAATAATATCAATCTTCACACTAAAGAAAGTGATGCTATATCTGGAATAAACACAATTTTTATTACTAATTATGGTGAAGGTATACAAAGATTTAAAGCATCAGAGAAGAAAGATGTAGTTACTGATATTATTGTTAATAATAGTGGTAGTAATTATCAAAATAAGAAAAGAACTTGCACTAAAGCAGGGATTAATATTGCTCTTGATATAATTAATATACCTTCACATGGATATGAAACTGGAGAAAAACTTGAATATTCCACAACTGGTCTTATAATTAGTGGTCTTAATACAACTTCACAATATCTTGTTAAAAAGATAAATCAAGATTCATTTAAACTTGCTCCTGTTGGACTTGGTTCTACTTCACAATCAAGGTATCTCGATAGCGAACAGTATATTGATTTAAGATCTATTGGTAGCGAAATACATTCTTTTAATTATCCGCCAATTTCAGTTACGATTACTGGAAATATTGGAGTATCAACTTTAACGGGACAAGATTTTTCTGCACAATTGCAACCAATTTTTAGGGGATATATTGATTCTTTTCATTTAGTTGGAGGGGGAACATCATATGGATCTCCGGACATTATTAATTATGATAGACAACCACTTTTTGAATTTAATAGTGGATCGGGAGCAGAATCAATTGTTATTGTTAATGAAGGACAAATTCAAGAAGTTTTGATTACAAGGCCCGGATCTGGTTATAATAGCCCACCAGATCTTACAATTAATGGAACTGGAAAACATGCAAAACTTGCTTCTATTGTTGAAAATGGTGAACTTAAAGAAATAAGAGTATTAAGTGGGGGTGTTGGATATAGTGTAGCAGGAGATCCCACAACTATTACTATTACACCTGCCGGAAAAGATGCACTTTTAAAAGCAAATATACAGCAATGGACAGTAAATCTGTTCCACAAATATTTTAACATTATAGAAGATGATGATGGAATTGTAACATTACCTAAGAAAGATGGTGAGGGGTTACAATATAGCCATTTATATGCACCAAGAAAACTTAGACAGTCAGTGTATGTAAAAATTCAAGGTGGAAAGGAATTAGAACTTGATGAGTTAATACAATATGGAGTTGAGGATTTAAGGTTAGAACATAATGAAGAAGCTATTTCAGAATACCATTCACCAATAATTGGGTGGGCCTATGATGGAAATCCAATTTATGGACCAACTGGATACTCCACTCCAGAAGGTGGTAGTGCTAAGATAATGGAATCTGGATATAAATCTGTTGCAAAACCAGGTCGTCCTGATCTTACATATTTTCCTCAAGGATTTTTTAATGAAGATTATGAATTTAAAGGTACTGGTGATCTTGATGAACATAACGGAAGATTTGGTATAACTCCAGAGTATCCAAATGGAGTTTATGCATATTTTGCTACTATTAATCCAGGAAATAATGATGGAGGTGGTCCATTTAAAGGATATAGAAGACCTGCTTATCCTTATATCATCGGACCATCTTATTATTCTCAATTAAATAAATTTAATACAACTTCCGAATCAAATCAAGATGATTATAATTTAAATGACTCCGGGTGGTTTAGGAATACTTTAAGTTATAAACTAAAAGGTAGTAATAGTTCATATGATTATGTGTTTAATCCGGATAAAATTAGAGATCAAGTAGTAAATGTAGATTATGCATCATTTGGAAATATCCAATATATTGGTATTGTAACGGGTGGATCTAATTACAATGTAAATGATAGAATTAAATTTAATAATGATGGATCTGGTGGAGGAAATGCAGCTGCTAAAGTTGGGCAAGTTTATGGTAAAAATGTTAATACAGTAAGTACTGCTACAACTTCTTTTTCATTAGTAGAGTTCTCTCCATTTGATTCGATTGGAGAGATTATAGGATTTACAACATCTCCGCATGGATTAAAAAATCTAGATATAATCAGTGTTTCTGGACTGAGTAGTTATTCTGCTGATATCAAAGGTTTTTATACACTTGGTGTAAGAACAGATAATTTTATTACAACTCTTGGAATTCAAACAGTAGGATTTACTGGTTTAACAACTTACTTCTATACTGCTGGACTATTAAAGTTCCCATACATTAGGGAAAATGATATTCTTGGTATTGGTGTGACAGCTGGTATTGGGACTCAAGAAAAAGTTAAAGTTCTTAATGTAGAACCTGATGTGGGTAGAATTAGAGTTTTGAGGGAATATGATTCAACTGTAAGTACTGCATATAGCGCATCTTCCATACTCTTTGAAGATCCACGGAAATTTAGAATCAATACTGGATTTAGAACTAACTATAGTTTCTCTTTGAATAGAGAAATTTATTTTGAACCAAGCGAATCCGTAGGTCTTGGAACATCAGCAATTCTTGGAGTTGGATCAACTATAACGTTTGCTCTTTCTGGTATAGGGGTGTCTCAGATTTTTATTCCCTATCAAACAATTTATCTTCCTAATCATGGTTTAAAAACTGGGGAGAAAATTACTTATTCATCTCATGGTGGAAGTGAAATTGTTTCTTATAATGGAATAAGCACATTTAGATTACCTCAAACCCAAGATTTATATGTTGCTAATAGGGGAACAGATTTTATTGGAGTTGCTACAGTTAGAGTTGGATTGGGGACTACAGGAGCTTTTGTTGGTGTCGGAACAACAACTACTCAAACTATTTTATTTTTTGATGCTATAGGTTCTGGTAGTTATCATAGCTTTAAAACGAAAAGAACATCAATAACTGGTGAAATTGCTAAAAATATTGTTACTGTATCTACTGCTTCTACTCATGGATTATTAGAAGGGGATCAAATTGAATTTACATCGTTGCCAAACAATGAACAAACGGTAGTTGTAAAGTATAATGATGTCAATAGGAGAGCAATATTTAATCCACTGACATTTACTGCTAGTGATATTAATACCACTGATGATACGATCTATATCTTAAATCATGGATTGGAGCATGGAAGTAAAGTAATTTATACTGCATCTATTCTATCTGGTGGATTAGTAAGTGAGGAGATGTATTATATTCTTCCATATACTAAAGATAAGATTAGACTTTGTAGAACAAAGCATGATTTGAATTTACAAATTCCAAAATATATTGATATTACTAGTGCATATGCTGGTACGTTATCTCAAATTAATCCAGAGATTAGTACTTATAGAAATAGAACTATTACATTTGATTTATCAGATACTTCATTAGCATCTTTAAATGGGGCTACTT